>Ga0210394_10002010_pt1 | contig 29523 bp, 20 predicted proteins | sample IncBWC12MmetaG_FD_160121 | JGI IMG/M metagenome (GOLD analysis project Ga0210394, IMG submission 160121) | Forest soil microbial communities from Barre Woods Harvard Forest LTER site, Petersham, Massachusetts, United States - Inc-BW-C-12-M | ecosystem: Environmental > Terrestrial > Soil >...
GGCGCCGCCGTCCATTGCCGGTGGCTGACCAGCAACAAGCCTGGGGCGGCAAAGCTCGCCAGGCTCCCGTCGGGAATCTGGGCCACGGCCAGGTTCGGCTGCGCGAGCGGCCCAAACTGGTCGGAAAAGACCCCGATCATTCGTGCGACGGCCTCTCCGTATGCTTGCGCCGCGCTCGATCCGTCCGGCGGCGCATACACCGAGACACTCACCCCCTCGGCTTTCACCGGCAGCATCTGGAGCGTACCGGCCACAAACGTTCCTGCGGCTTCCGGCCGATCTGTGCGAAACGTGTACGTCATGCGTGGAGCTGGAGCCGCACTCGCGCCGGGGCCGCCGGGGTTCCTGTTGCCCAGAACCGGCGCTCCCGCGGTCTTAGTCGCGACGGCGGTCGGGGGCTCGGCCACGCCCGTGCCGGCGACGGTAAATTTCTGCGGCACCTCGATGTGGAAAACGCCCGTGTAGCGGTTCGACGGATACTCGGTCAGCGGGAACCACCGCGCGGGCAGAAGCAGGTAGGCGCCTTCGTTCCCAATCCATGCCAGGCGAATATCGCGCACCGGGCTGTTTTCTTCGTTGGCCAGCGGCCCGGCATACACGAACGTCAGCTTTGTTCTTTGGCCGGCGGCGATGGCATCGGGCAGTGAAACGCGCACCAGGAGTTGGTTGAAGTCGTCCCGCTCAAAGGAGACTGGCTTCCCCGTTGCGTCCAGGACGTCGCTGACTCTCAAATTGGGATGCAGCTCGCATTCAACTGTGCGCGAAGACTCGCGCGACTCAAATTCCACGGTGGCTCTGGCCGAAAGCGTCTGATCGGAGGGCGAAAGCGATGCGGAGACGTCGTAGGAGACCGCGCGGAACGCTGGCCTTCGCATCGTCGGCACCAACGTCTGGGGCCGCGCCGGTGCCTGTGCCCAGCTCGCGCAACAGGCCAAGAGCACGGCCGCGCAGCAGGCCAAGGCCCGTCGCAGAACTCCCGGCCAGGGAATGCTGTGTTCGCGCATCGTATCTACCCTCATGGGGAGGCCCCGACTGTCCATCACTAGGATACCAGAGGAGGCCCCTGGAGTTGCCAAGGGACTCATCCGCCTATCATACCCGCGATAATATCCGCGGCGCGCTCGATGGCTCCCGGCGGCCCGAGGCGCTGGCGGACCTGCGCGAGTTCGTCGCGCATCTCCTTGCGCGCCTCCGGCGAGCCGAGAAGCTGCTCGGCCTCCTCGGCAACACGCTCCGGCGTGAAATCATCCTGGATCAACTCGGGCACGATCCGTTTCCCGGCGATTAGATTCACCATCGCGAAGAAAGGTGTCCGCACGAGCCTTCGCGCGACCCACGCGGTGGCTGGCGCTACGCGGTAGACAACCACCATCGGAACGCCCATCAAAGCTGCTTCCACGGTCGCCGTGCCGCTTGAGACGATGGCCACGTCGGCTGCCGCCAGAACGTCGTAGGTCGCGCCCTCGACGATGTGAATCGGAACATCCGCGCGCAGGTACGCGCTAACCTGCGCGCTTGTGAGCCCGGGCGCCACAGCGAGCACGAATTGACGCCCTGCTACGGTCTGCAGGCGCGCCAAGGCCGCGACTAGGCGCGGCATGTGCTGCGCGAGCTCGCCGGGCCGGCTGCCCGGCAACAGGGCGATGATCGGCCGCGAGGCATCGAGGCCGTGCCGGGCCGCGAATTCCGCGCGCGTTAGACTGCTGCTTACCTGATCGACCAGCGGATGCCCGATCCAATCTACCGGCACTCCCGCCTTGCGGTAGAACTCCACCTCGAATGGAAAAATGCAAAGACCGCGCACGAATCGCCGCCGGACCAGATTGACACGGCGCGGCCTCCAGGCCCAAAACTGCGGGCAGATGAAATAGACATTTCGCACGCCCTTGCGCCGCAGGGCCCGAGACAGGTGCAGATGGAAGCCTGGGAAATCGGTAAGGATCGCCAGCGGGGGACGCCTCCGGCGCGTTTCGGACAGCAGGCGCCGCCACGCCCGGTTGAGGGCGGGCATTTTGCGCGCCACCTCGAGCAGGCCGACCAGCGCCACGTCCGCGCAATCCACGACGACCTCTACCCCGGCCTCGCGCATCCGTGGCCCGCCCATGCCGAACAGGCGAACGTCGGCGCGCGCGCGCAGAGCCGTGGCCAGCCTGGCCGCGTACATGTCGCCGGAAGCTTCCCCGGCTGAAATCAGCAATTGGGTTAGGGGCATGGAGAGCTGCGGGCGCTGTCCGCGCTAGTCGTCGGCCGGCAGCGGCGCGCCTGCGGTGGCGTCCGGCGTCACGTGGACGCCCACTTCCTGGTCTTTGTACTGAAGCTGATAGAGCCGGTAGTAGATGCCGCGCTGGGCGAGCAGCTCTTGATGAGTGCCCTGCTCGCGCAGCCGGCCCTTATGGAAAACCAGGATACGGTCGGCGTGTTGAATGGTGCTCAGGCGGTGCGCGATCACGATTGACGTGCGCCCTGTCAGCAGGCGCCCAAGCGCCTCGCGGATCATGATCTCCGTTCGCGTGTCCACGCTGGAGGTGGCTTCGTCGAGAATAAGGAAGCGCGGGTTGTGCGCAAGCGCGCGCGCAAAGCTCACCAGTTGCCGCTGCCCAACCGAAAACGTCGAGCCGCGCTCGCTGACCGGTGTGTCCAGCCCCTGCGGCAAGGAATCAAGGAACGAGCCAAGGCCGACCTCGCGCAAGGCGTGCTCGACGGCCGTTCGGTCCACGGATTCGGTGCCCAGTCGCACGTTCGATTCGAGCGTGCCCGTGAAGAGGAAGGGGTCTTGCAGCACGATGCCGAACTGTCGACGCAATTCCTGCACGTTAAATTCGCGAATGTCGATGCCGTCGAGCAGGATTTGGCCCTGCTGGAGGTCGTAGAAGCGCAGCAAAAGCTGGATCGTAGTCGTCTTGCCGGCGCCGGTATGGCCGACGATCGCCACGGTTTGCCCCGGCTCGACGCGGAAGGAGACGTTACGCAGGATCCAATCTTCCTCGCTTGGATTCGCGCCCCCATGGTAGGCAAACGAAACGTTGCGGAACTCGATTTCGCCGCGCACCGCGCCGAGGGATCGCCCGCCCGTCAGGTGATCGGCAGGCAGCGGCTCGTCGAGTAGCTTGAAGATGCGCTCGGAGGCCGCCATCGCCGACTGCAAGATGTTGAATTTGTCGCTGAGATCCTGGATGGGCTGGAAGAACCGCTGCGCGTATTGCATGAAGGCGATCAGCACGCCGATGGGAACGGCGCCCGCAAGCGTCTTCAACCCGCCGTACCAGAACACGGTCACGATGGCGGCGACGCCGAGGAACTCCACGCCGGGGAAGAACAGAGCGAACGCCAGGATCGCGTCCTTATATGCTTCCATGTGAATGCGGTTGAGTTCGGCGAACTGTTCCCGCGATTTCCGCTCCCGGTTGAACAACTGCACGACGCTCATCCCGCTGATGTGCTCCTGCAGGAAGGCGTTGATGCGCGCGATAGCCGTACGAATGCGGCGGTTCGCATCGCGCACCCGGTCGCGAAAAATCCACGTGGCCAAAAAGATGAAGGGCATGACGGCGAAAGTGGCCAGCGCCAGCCGCCAGTTCATCTGCAGCATGATGAAGACGAAAACCACCAGCAGGAAGGCGTCGTTGACCATCGCCGCGATCCCCGCGGCGAATAGATCGTTCAGCGCATCCACATCCGTGGTGACCCGCGTGACCAGCCGCCCGACCGGGCTGCGGTCGTAGAAACTCATCGGCAGGCGTTGCAGGTGCTCGAAGATCTCTTTGCGCAGGTCGTACATCGTTTCCTGCCCGACCTTCTGCATCACCAGCACCTGAAGGTATTGGAACGCGAAGCCCAGCGCCAAGGTCGCCAGGAACAGCAGGGATACCCATCCGAGCCCGCGCACGCCCGCAGCCGCCGTGATTTCGTTGTGCAGCGTCGGCACGATGTAGCGGTCCACGGCAATTTCGAAAAGTTTAGGACCGGCCGCCGCTAACGGTGCCACCGGGAGCGTCAGCAGCAGCGCCACCGTCACCCAGCCGCTGTACGGCCGCAGGTACCTCAACAGCCGCCGCGCCAGCCGCCGGTCGTAGACCTTCCCTAAAGCCTCTTCTTCGCGAAAGTCGCTCATGCGCGCTCGAGCTCTTCTTCGAGCAATTGCTTCTGGTAGAGCTCCTCGTAGTACCCGCCCTGTTCGAGCAGTTGCTCGTGCGTCCCGCGCTCCACAATGCGCCCCTCTCGCAGGACGATGATCTGGTCGCAATGTCGCACGGTGGAAACCCGGTGCGAAATCAGGATCGTGGTGCGCTGCTTCATCAGTTTCTGCAACCGCCGCAGGATGCGCTCTTCGGTGTCGGTGTCCACGCTGGAAAGAGCGTCGTCCAGGATCAGAATCCTCGGATTGCGCATGATGGCGCGAGCCAGGGCGGCGCGCTGCTTCTGCCCGCCGGAAAGAGTGATGCCGCGCTCGCCCACCATCGTCGCGTAGCCGGCCGGGAATTCGGCGATCTCCGCCGCGATGCTGGCAATTTCTGTCGCCTCGGCAATCGCTTCGTCCGACGCCGCGTCCACGCCGAAGGCGATATTTTCGCGCACCGTTTCGCTGAACAAATAAGTATCCTGCGGCACGAAGCCGATTGCCCGGCGCAACTCGGCGAGAGGCCAATCGCGGATCGAACGCCCGTCGATCAGGAGCGTATCCGGTGGCGCCTCCCAGAGCCGCCCGACCAGCGCCGCCAGGGTGCTCTTGCCGCTGCCCGTGGGCCCGACGATCGCCAGGTTCGACCCCGCCGGAATGTAAAGATTGATGTCGTGCAGCACCGGTGTGCCGGCGTACGCGCTGCTCGATCCCGGTCCTGCATCGCCGCGAGTCGTCGGATACGTGAAATTCAGATGACGAAATTCGATCTCGCCGCTGATCGACGGCTCCGGCGTCGAAAGCGGCGCGCTGCGGACCTCCGCGTCGTGGATGCGTGGCTCCGCGTCGAGGATGTAGTTCAGCCGGCCCATCGAGGCGGCGCCGCGTTGAAAAATGTTGGTGACGAATCCCAGCGCGACCATGGGGAACACCAGTTGCACCATGTAGGCGTAGAACGCCACGAACTCCCCCAGCGAGATTTGTCCGGCCATGACCTGGCGCCCGCCAAACCACAGCACCAGCACAAATGTCAGGCCGATCAGCGCCGTCAGCGCGGGCATAAACATGCTCCACGCGCCGATGAGCTTCAGGTTGCGCGTCACGTACTCGCGGTTGGGCGCGTCGAAGCCGCGCATCTCCGCATCTTCTTGCGCGTACGCTCGAATCACGCGCACGCCTGCCAGATTTTCCTGGGCCTTCGCCGAAAGCGTCGCCAGCGCCGCCTGAATGGTTTCGTACAAGGTGTGGATCAGCTTGCCAAAGTAGCGAACCGCGACGGCTACGAAGGGAACCGGAATAAGTACCCAGAAGCTCAAGGTCGGCGAAAGCCGGAACATCAGCACCACCGCCAGCACCATCGTGACGATCGTCGTGGCGCTGTACATGATCCCGGGTCCCAGCACCATGCGCACCTGATTCAGGTCGTTGGTGGCCCGCGACATCAGCTCGCCCGTCCGGTTACGAACGTAAAACTCCGGCTCCATCACTAACAGGCGATCCAGCAGATCGTTGCGCAGGTCGTATTCGATGTCGCGCGAAACTCCGATCAGTATCCAGCGCGACCAGAACGAAAACAGACCTTTCAGCGCCACGATCGCCAGAGCCGCCAGACAGTAAATGATCAGAGTCCGCTCGCTCGACGGCTGATACGCCGGTATCAGCAGCCGCACCAGCCGCGGCGACGTCTCGGTCAGACGGCCAAGCGGCTGCGCGTTACCCGACAGGCAATCCATGATCACGCCGAACGCCAGCGGCTGCAGCGTGCCGACGATTCCCATGGCCGCGAGCGCGACCATGCCGATGCCCACCTGGCCTTTGCAGCGCGCCACGTAGGGAAGCAGCTTCTTCAATTGCTTCCAGCCGGAAACCGGCTTGGAATGGCTCGTCGGTTGCGCGGCGACGCCTGTGACTGGATGTGCGGCGGTAGTCATCGTAGTGGTGATGTCGGCGTCTCAAGCGAGGGCGCCTCGCCCAGGAAATGGCCGTTCTCGTGGTCCAGCGCCTGGTAACGGTTCACGCTCGGGTTCCATCGGACAGTGATTGTCGACATCGGCGTCTCTCCAGCCGCTCGCAGTGGCGTGAACAAGAACTCCCTCCCCTTATCTTTCCCGCTTCGGTCAAATTCGACCCGCCAACCCGTGGTCGGCGCCACGGGAGCGCCGCCCAGGTAGCCTGCGGGATTTTTCAGGTATTCGTCGCAACGCAAAACTTCGCTCCACTTTGTTCCCTCCCGTTGCAGGATCGCCGCGCGCGTGAAGCTTGCCCCCTGCCCGCCGCTCTCGGGCGCATCCACCAGGCGGTCCGCTACAAAAGCTTGGTCGCGTCCATTGTGCGCTAAGTCGCCAAAGGCCAGCACTGCGGCCCCCGATCCCAGTAGCGTTGCAGCCACTGCTTGAATCTCAGGCGGCGCCTGCGTCGTCGCGGCCTGCGAAGCTGCCTCCGCCTCCGTTTTGGTCTGCCCCGGCGCGCTGCATCCACTGGCGACGGCCAGAACGCAAATCAGGAATGGCCCGGCGAATCGCGTCATTCGTGGCCGCTCTGACGTCTCTGGGAACCTACAGGCTCGGAGATGCCAGCGTAATCTCCACCACCCGCCCCGTATCCCGCGCGCAATAGATCTCCATCACTTGCGGCACGTCAGAGCCCGCCCAGTCGAAAGCGTAATAGAGAAATTCCAGCTCGCTGTCGCCTTTCACGGATGGCCCGCTGGAGTTGGGCTCCCCATAAAGCTCGGCGATCCGGTCTTGCGCGTCGCCCAGATGCAGACCGTGGCCCGTGATCCAGTCCTTCTCATTGAGCGCATCCACGCGCCGGTTCTCACATCTTCCGTCGAGCGGCACCAGCGATGACACGGTGACTTCCTGAATCACCCCGTGGGCATCCAGTCCCAGAGTCAGCGTGTGCCCCGTGCAGGTATCGCTCCATTGTTTCCCGCCGGCGCTGGAATCGCTCGACAAGTACTTCCCCTTGTAGCGTTTCAGCGCCACGCTGAATGTGTCGCGTCCCGGCCGCAAACCCGCCAGCGCCAGCTCGTTCACGCGTCCGGGACGAGCGTCGCTCTGAGCGAACCCCGCAGCCGAAACCAGGACGAGTGCAAACGCCGCACTAGCGCGCCGCGAGAATTTCGTCCAGCCGCGCCTCAAGATTTTGCTCCCCCTCCGACCACAACATGTATCGTTCGATCGGCAGCGCCCGCTCCACGTCTTGCACCCAGTTCAGCAGCTGTTGGATGTTCTCACGCGTCTTTTCATAATACTCGTGCAGATTTTCTTCGTGCGTCATCAGTGCCAGGAATTCAGCTTCGACGGGATCGGTCGGCGCGCTGCGCGCCCCCTGCGATCCGAGCAGCCCCGCGTGACCCGTATACAGGTGCTCGAAACCGACGTCGGCGAGAAAATGGCCCGACTCGGCGGCCACGCCGTCGTCGTACGCCTCGCCGTGGCAGATCACCAGAAGCCGCTCCGGCGCTCGCTGCCAGTTGCCGGACTCCCAATCGCGCGACCACAAATCCCAATGCGTTTCCACCTCGTAGGCGCAGTCCGCGTTGCTCTGCTCCCGCGCCAGCGCGATCACGTCGCCGGCCTCCGCGGCCACCCCGCGCAGGTCGTGCTCCACGAGCGGAATCTCCGCCGGGCCTACGGCGCGGATTACCAAGCTCGAAAACTTCGGACGCGCCGGCGATCCCGGCAACGTCTGCAGCAAACGCTCGAAGCGATCGAGCATCACCGCTTCCGAGTAGTCGCGCGCCCAGAAACTCACGTAGGTGCGGTTGGACATTGGTTTATTATACCGATTTCGCCGCGGTCGGCGCAGCCCGGCCGCCGATGCTTCTGGGTGAACCCAGTTTCCCGGATGTCCAGCCGGGACGGGCTATTTCGATTCGTCGTCGGAGCCGTTCGTGGTTGGAGGCGCGGTCAGATCGAGCAGCCGTTGCCGTAGCGTTTCGCCCACGCCCGCGAAGACCTGCTTGCAGGTGTCGCGCAGGCGTTCCTCGGTCGAGCGGGCTAGCGCATCGACATGCTGCTGGGATTGTTGATTGAGCTTGGCGACCGTGGTCACCAGCCAGGAATTTGTCGCGCTCTCGAGGCGCTGCTTGTACGCTTCGATCCCTTGATCGCCCAGGGACGCCAGCGTCTCTCGCAACTGCTTCTCCTGCGCCTGGCTTTCAAGGTGCAGGTTATCGCGCGACAGTTCCACTTGCGCGGCCAGTTGTTCCCTTGAGTTTCCGATGGCCTTCTGCGTCTGTTGCGTCAGGTCGGCGCGGAATTGAGAGGAGGCTCGCTGGCTCTCGGTCGCAAACTCTGCAGAAGCTTGTGCGATCCGCGCTTGTGTTTGTGCGGACAGATGGACCGACGCATTTTCCAATTTTGCATCCAGGTCGCGCAAGGTATCGCGGGTCTGGCTCTCTATTTGTTGTGCGAGCGACGCGATCGCTGTCGAGAGCATCTCCGCGGATTGCTTCCGCGCGCGTTCCAGGTCCTCGTTTGTGACCTCTTCGATCTGGCCCTGCGTATGCTCTACGTAGCTGCGGCTGTAGTGGTCAAGTTCGGCTGCAAACACGCCCGAGATCTCCCCCGCTTTGTCGCGGAGATGGTCGGCCGCCTGCTCGAGGCCTTTCTCCAGCGTTGCCTGCATCTGCGTCTGTACTTTCTTCTCGTACCAATCGGCGGTCTTGAAGAGCGACTCGAACGTCGTCAGCGTCGTCTCCGTTCCTTTGGCTTCAAGGTTGGCGAGCGTATTCGCTGCGACCGTGCGAGCCGTCTCTTGAAAGTCCTGGCGCAGCTGGTCGAGCCGCTTTTGCAATTGGCCGACGGCGGCCTCGACGGCTTGGCCGGAAACCTGCTCGATGATTCCCTCATTCTTGCGCCGCGCATCCTCCGCCGCCAGCGATTCGTTTTGCAGCCGCGCCAGTACCTGATTGGCCCGGTCGAACTGCAAACCAAGCTGGCGTTCGATTTGGGTGCCCAGCCGCGCGATGGTCTCCTGCCCGGCGGCTTCGATCGATGGTTGCAATCGTTCGGCGTACCCGGCGATGGCGCCCTCGGCGCGCCGGGCTAGTTCCTGGCTCTGCACTTCGACCAGCGCGGCAATCCGCCGCTCGAACTCCTGTCGCGCGGCCTCCACCAACCCGTCCAGCCTCGCGCTTTGTTCCGCGACGCCTTGCGCCGCGGACTGGACCCGCGTCAGAACTTCCTGCGCGCGTCCCGTTTCGCTTGCGAGCGAAGCGCGCGTCGCCGCCAGCTCGCTTTCGGCTTCCCGGCTCGCTGCCGCGATCGCCTCGGTAGTCGTTGCAATCCGCGAACGGATCTCCTTTTCGAATTGGTCGCCCGCCGCTTGGGTGGTATGCGCCAGCCGCTCCGCGGCTCGCTCGGCCGCTCCGGCCAGCGAGGTTTCGACGCTCGCATCCCAACGGGCTGACGCGGCGGCCAGATCCGCTTCCATGCGGGCTTTCCACTCGGCCTGGGCCGCTGCTGCGGTCGAGGAGATCCGCTCCTTGGACTCGCGCGCGGCGTTTTCTAGTTCGTCCAGCCGGGCGCGTACGTCGTCGGCTTGCTGCTGCAGGCGCGCCGTGGCGTCGTGTAACGACTTGGCGGTGAAATCTTCCGCCTGTTGCCCCAACTTTTCGAGAGTCTCCCGGTCCCGCGCCAGGCCCGCGCTGAAATCATTCGCGCCGGCCCGCAGTTCGGCAAGCGCTCGCTGGACTTGCTCTTCGAGCTGCTGCTCGAACGCGCCGCGCCGTTCCCGCTCGATCTCATCGAGTCGCGTTTTGATCTCTTGGTTGGTGCGCTCGACGTTCCTGCTCAGTTCCTCGTTCGACCGTTCCACCAGCGCCTGCACGTGCGCCTCGGCCCTCTCCTCCGCTCGCCCGAGTGCCTCGCGAACCGCCGCCTCGGCAGCGGCCCCGCTAGCGGCTTCGACGGACCGCTCTGCGGCATCCCGGAGTTGTTTTTGGAGGGCAGCGAGCAACGGCCGAGTTTCCGCCGAGACCGCCTCCGCCGCGCTCTCCCGGACAGCGGCGTCAAGCTGCTGCTTTGCTTCGTTCACCAGGCGCGCCATCTCCCGCGCCAGCGTGAGAGAGGCCTCCGGCGCCTCGCCTGCTGGGAGGGTCGGCGCGTCGTCCGCGGCCGGAGGGGGTTCCGGCGGGGCGGCCCATGCCTCTTGGCTCGGGCCTCCGCCGGTCGGGATGGTTCGCAGCTTGTCAGCGGCTGGCGCGGGTTCCGGTGGGGCCGCCCATTTTGCCTCGGCCGTCCCTCCGCCGATCGGGATGGTTCGCAGCTTGTCAGCGAGTGGAGCGAGTTCCGGCGGGGCCGCCGCCCAGGGTTCCTCGACTTCCTCTTCCTGGTGCGTGGTTGCGCCCGGCGACGCTGGGATTTCGCCTGCGCCGGCTTCGGGAAAGGTACACCAGTCAGCGGGCGGGAACGCGATCCCCCAGAAGTTGCCCGGAACCTCCAGGTCGACGCCAATCTGGAACAGTTCGCGGACGGTTCGTGGACGCTGAATCCACATGACGCGCGCCCGAACGGTTCGCGGGGGCTGTCCTTGCTCCGGATGCGGTACTTCCAGCGTCACCCACATGTTTTTGAGAACGTAGTGCTTGGACTGGTAGCGGCAGCCGTGGCAGTTGATGATCGAGGTCGAGGTGCGCTCCTGGAATGGTCGGCCCAGGGCATCCACACCCGTCACAGTAAGCGGCACGGCTTGTACGATTCGCGTGCTGCGGCGCTTCTGCGCGTCGGCGTTCGCGTCTGGAGCGGACTTTGCCACGTTCTAACTCCTCCGAAGCAATTACTTTAACACCGCCGGTAGCTTCGTGCGTCGGCCCCGCGCGCCGGGCGATTCGAAACAGTCAATATAAACAAGGTTTTGCAGCGAGCGGAATTCGAGGTGCCCGAATTTGCCCGTTTCATTTCGTTCTCGAAACCGGCACGGCCGGACTGGGTTGCCGGGGACTCTACTACGATTCCTCCGCCTTTGCCAGCTGAGACAGGGGGCGGCCGCTGGTCGCCCCTATCTCACAGCTTCGATCTCACCACTGCGGCCGTCGGGTGGCCTATCCTTGCGGCCTTTGCAAGGGTGGGTTTCCGCTGGTTACGCGGCCGCCGCCTGGCTTCCTTCAAAGAATGCCAGCAGGTCGGCGTTGATTCGGTCCGCGTTGGTTGCGGGCATCCCGTGGGGAAAGCCCGGATAAACCTTGAGCGTGGCTTTCTTGAGTATTTTCGCCGAGAGCGGACCCGCGGCCACGATCGGCACGATCTGGTCGTCGTCACCGTGCATCACCAGCACAGGGATGTCGATCTTCTTGAGGTCCTCGGTGAAATCGGTCTCCGAAAACGCCTTGATGCAGTCGTAATGCGCCTTCATGCCTCCCATCATGCCTTGCAGCCACCAGTGCTCTCGGATGCCCTCGGAGATTTTTGCGCCTGGCCGGTTGTATCCGTAAAACGGCAGCGTGATGTTCCTGTAGAACTGCGGCCGGTTGGCCGCGAGCGCCGTGCGGAGTTCGTCGAAGGCCGCGATGGGCTGTCCGGTGGGATTCTTCTCCGTTTTCAGCATGAGCGGCGGCACGGCGCTGATGAGCGCCGCTTTGGAAACGCGCTTGCTCCCGTGGCGGCCTAAGTACCGGGCGACCTCGCCGCCGCCGGTCGAGTGCCCGACCATGATGGCATCCTTCAGATCGAGCTTTTCGAACAACGCGGCGAGATCGTCCGCGTAGGTGTCCATTTCATTGCCGTCCCACGTCTGGCTCGAGCGCCCGTGGCCCCGCCGGTCGTGCGCGATCACGCGATAGCCCCGCTGGCCGAAGAAAAGCATTTGCCCGTCCCAATCATCCGCACTCAAAGGCCAGCCGTGCGAGAACACGATGGGCTGTCCCTTCCCCCAATCCTTGTAATAAATTTGCGCGCCGTCCTTCATTGCGATCGTAGTCATAGTGATTCTCCTTTTCTTCCTCTCGGACGCGAGGAAGGATGCGTTGCTGGCAATCCCAATCGAAAGTCTCCCTGCGAATCGCGAATACCGCCCAACAGCTGTCTTGTAACTCCGATCGCACACCTTCTCAATCCATTTGTTCGGCCGGGCGGCCGACCGCTATGGTGTATAACGCCGAAACGATCTGGGCGGCCCGCCTCTTCCAGTTTGGTTTTTCGAGAAGGTGGGGTTAGTGCAATTTTTCTTTCCCTTCGTTACAGGTGGCGGATACTTGATGGTTTCTAGGGTGCGGTTTTCGTCTCGGCCCCTCCAGCCCATTCCAATGCCTTCCGCCGCGACTGTATACCCATCAGTAACTTATCTTGACTGCTATGCTATAATGTTCTATGGTCGCGAGAACGCCATCCTGGAACTGGAAGCCGGGACCGCTTCGGCAGGTGTTTCCATCTACCGCTCCCGTAAGCCGCTGCGGCGCGATAATCTTCTCCAACGCGCCTGAAATCAGCGACTTCCCCAGTCCGGTCGCGCTCTCTTGCGCTCTTCAAAAGCTTAACCTTATTATTTTCATGCGCTTGCGCACTCTTTGCAGAAATGCCGGGGGTGGGGGGTGCCCAGATTACGAACTTGACACTCAGAGCTCGCGCCGGCCTTCCATGGCTTTGAGCATGGTCACCTCGTCGGCGTAGTCGAGGTCGGAGCCGACCGGGATGCCGACGCCGATGCGCGTCACGCGTACGCCCAACGGTTTCAGTAGCTTCGAGACGTAGACGGCAGTGGCTTCGCCCTCGGCGGTGGGATTGGTGGCGATGATGATCTCCTCGACCGTCCCGCCCTTGAGCCTTTCGATCAGGCCCCGCAGCTTAAGCTGCTCGGGGCCGATGCCCTCGAGCGGGGAAAGCGTCCCGCCGAGCACGTGGTACAAGCCGCTGTACTGGCGCGTCTTCTCGATCGCGAGGATGTTGTGCGGTTCTTCCACCACGCAGATCGTCTTGCGGTTGCGGGTCGGGCCGGAGCAGTAGAGGCAGGGGTCGGTGTCGGTGATGTTATTGCAGATGCTGCACTCGCGGATGTTGAGTTTCGCGTCGCGAATCGCGTTCGCCAGAGCCAGCGCCTCCTCGGGCGTGGCTCGAAGCAGATGGAACGCCAGCCGCTGCGCCGTTTTCTGCCCGATCCCCGGCAGGTGCTTCAACTCGTCGATCAAGCGCGCAATCGGTGCGGCAAAGTCAGGCATCGCGGCGGGCCAATCCGGGTGGCCGGTCGAACGGAAGAGGTGGGTTCACGCCGGGGTCCGTCAGAACAATCCGGGGATTTTCAGTCCGGCCATCCCTGGCAATCCGCCGGCGAGGCCCTTCATCTGGTTGGCAAGTTCGTCGTCCACCCGCCGGCTCGCTTCGTTGACGGCCGCGCGAACCAGGTCCTGCAACAGCTCGGAATCCTTGCTGCTGAAGATCTCCGGCTCGATCCGCACTTCGGTCACCTGTTTCAGGCCGTTCATCTTGACGACGACCATGCCGCCGCCGGCCGAGGCCTCGACGTGCATCGCGTCCACCTGCTTCTGCAGGTTCTCCTGGATCTGCCGGAACTGGGACAGGAGTTGTTGTAAGGCCTTCACTTCCATAAAACTATTCCTCGCCCCGACTCTTGACTTCGGAAATTCGCCCGCCGAATCGCTCGAGCATCGAGCGAACGATGGGATCCTGCTCGAACCGGGCGCGCAGTTCGCGCGCGCTTTGCCCGGCGCGTACCGTGCTGCTGAGCACCGGACCTGCTTCCAGCTTAACACAAACGCGCAGCGGCTGACCCAGTACGCGACTGGCGATGGTGCGCAACTTCTCCATAGTCTCGCGAGCCTGCAGCATTTCGGCCAGAGCACGGCTTTCGGTGGGGAAGTAGAAGCGGATTTCGCCGCCGTCGAGTTCCCAGCGACTGGCATGCTCAACCAGTTCCGCCAGAAATTTTTGCTGCGAGACAATCGCGGACTTGACGGCAGTTACCTGCGCGGCGTCGAGCCCGCTGAACGACTCGGCGACGCGCGCCACCGCGCTCGGCGGCATGCCCGGTGTAGGGCTCTTCGGGGGCTGTTGAACGGGCGCGATTGCCGCCGCGCGTGCTTCCGGGGCAGGCGGAGTCAATGGGGGACCGGAGACCGAAGGCAGCGCCGGCGGCGCAGCCGCTGCGCTCGCTGCCATCGCTTGTGGCACTGTCGAGCTCACTGCGGCGGGGGCAGCGCTCGAAAGGACCGGGCGCGCGGGGCGGGGCGAAGCGTTTCCGGAAAGTTCGGCCATCACTTCTTCGAGGGGCGCCAGCCGCGCCGCGTTCACCATCCGCAGAATGCCCATTTCAAGGTGCAACCGCGGATCGGGCTTGCGGCGCAGGTCTTCGTCAATTTGCAGCAAGATCTGGAAGCAGCGCGTCAAGTCCTCTTCGCTGAATGCGGCGGCGGCGCGCGCCAGCCGCGGGCGGTCTTCCGCCGGAGCGGCAACCAGATCGGAGTCCGCTCCACAGACAAGCACGACCAGCAGATTGCGGAAATGGCCGATGGCCTCGCGGCAGAATTGCTGCAGGTTCTGCCCTTCGGTCAGCAGCCGGTGCACCAGGGCAAACGCGCGCTCCGTCGATCGCGTCTCGATCGCGCCGACCAATTCGTCGAGCACCTCGCCGGACACGACGCCGAGGAGTTCGCGCACTTGCTTTTCGCTGATGGTGGCGCCGCAATAGGCGCGCGCCTGCTCGAGCAACGAAAGCGCGTCGCGCAAGCTGCCGTCGGCGGCGCGCGCCATCACGGCAAGCGCGCCCGGGTCCGCGGCGAGGCCTTCCTTCTTGGCGATGGCGTCCAGAGCGTCGGCAATCTCGGCGAAGGAGAGCGCCCGGAAATGAAAGTGCTGCGAACGAGATCGAATGGTCTCGACCAGGTCCTCGGGCTGGGTCGTGGCCATCACGAAAACGACTTTGTCGGGAGGTTCCTCGAGCGTTTTCAGCAGCGCGTTGGAGGCTTCCGACGTGAGCATGTGCGCTTCGTCAAGGATGATCACCTTGTAGCGTCCGCCGACCGGCGCGTAGCGCACCATCTCGCGCAGTTCGCGCACCTGATCGATTCCGCGATTGGAAGCGGCGTCGATCTCGAGCACGTCGAGAGAATTACCCGCGGTGATCTCGCGGCAGGAGTCGCACTCGTTGCAGGGTTCCGCGGTCGGCCCATGAACGCAATTGAGCGCCTTGGCCAGAATGCGCGCCGTGGTCGTCTTTCCCACGCCCCGCGCTCCGGAAAAAATATAGGCGTGCGCCACGCGGCCTTCCCGGATGGCGTTCTCCAGCGTGCGCGTGACGTGCCGCTGGCCCAGGACGTCGGCAAATGCGAGCGGCCGCCACTTCCGCGCGATGACTTGGTAGCTCATGAGGTTTCGGTCGGAGGCCCCGGAGACGATGAGAGGAACTTCGGGTACTCTGCGGCACACGAAGCGGTTCCGCTACCGTTGCTCCCTTCCGGGCCTGGCGGGGTTCGCGGGGAATCGTTGCACAGAGCCCGAAGTCCCACGCATCGGCAGGGAATTCGGCCCGCTCCGGAAGTCTAGCACAGTTCTCGATGCGGGGAAGGGAGGCGCTCGCGCACCTGTCCGACCGTCGAGCGCGCATGCGCGGCAGACGATTCCCGAGGAGCGCTATCGGGAGGTTTCTGCGGGCGGAATCTTGCGAGCGAACGCGATGCCCCATAGATTGCCCGGCTCGAGTTGTTCGACGCCAATCGTCCAACCCACTACGCTGGGTTCGATCCAGACGGCTTGGCAGGTCCGCGGTTTCTCTTCACGGGGAAGGCCGTCCGCTCGTTTGAGAACCCGAATTTTGAGAAGGGCTCCGTCTGCCAGTTCGCGCAGAAAATCGAACCTGCATCCGTGTTCGCTGACGTCCGACGTCACGGCGTTGTCGCGGAACGTTCGCCCGCTGCGGTCCGTCCCGGATACCTGAATCTGAAATGTGAGAAAAAAGCGTTTGCCGCGGCGCCGCTCGGCGCCTTCAGGAAGTCCCTTCTTGTCCTTGTCGTGGATCGTCTGCATATGGTTTCACTCGCCTCGTTGTGCAGGTTGACCAGCGTGCGTGACGCCGTCCTTGCTTTCGCGCTTCAGATGGCGATAGAGACTCGTGCGCCCGATGCCGAGCATTTGCGCAGCGCGGACGCGATTTCCGCCGCACATCTCGAGCATCTGCTGGATGTGCTTCTTGCGAACTTCTTCGAGCGGGATGGGCCGCCAGGGCTCTCCCAGGGGGCCGCGGTCCAAGGGGTGTCGCACCTGCTCGGGCAAGTCGTCCACGTCGATGAAGTCGTTCGCGGTGACCAGCGACGCGCTGGCGATGACGTTTTCCAGTTCGCGGACGTTGCCGGGCCAGGGCTGTCGCATGAGCGCGGTTTTTGCCCGGTGCGTCAGTCCTCGCACGTTTTTACGGTAGACCTCGTTGTACTTCTTCACGAAGAACGCCACCAACAGGGGGATATCCTCCAGGCGCTCGATCAGGCTGGGAACGCGAATTTGAATCGCGCTCAGCCGACAGAGCAAATCTTGCCGGAAACGCCCGGCGAGGACGTCGGCGCGCAAGTCCCGGTTGGTCGCTGCGATTAACCGCACTTCGACGCGGCGCACTTCCGGCGAGCCAATGCGCTGGATTTCACGATTTTGGACGGCGCGCAGGAGTTTAGCCTGCATGGCCAGCGGGATTTCACCCACTTCATCGAGGAAAACGGTCCCTCCACTGGCGTACTCAAATAGCCCCGGACGCGCGTCCGTAGCGCCAGCGAACGCGCCGCGAACGTATCCAAACAATTGGCTTTCCAGCAGCGCGTCCGCGATGGCCGAGCAGTTGCACACGACGAACCGCTGGCCGGCGACCGGGCTCATTTTATGAAGCGCGTGGGCAAGCAACTCCTTGCCCGTGCCGGTGGGGCCGGCAAGCAGGACGTTGCTGTAGTGCTGCGCAACCTTCCTCGCCAGATCGAACACTTCAAGCATCGCCGGGCTGCCTCCGACGATGCCGTGGAATTCCAAATCGCTCAGGAGCTGTAGCTCGAGTTCGTGGATGCGATGTCGCCGTTGAAGCTGTTCGGCCAGATCGTCGAGGGTCTTTTTGAGCCGCGCCCTGTCGAGCGGTTTGGGCAGATAGTCGTACGCTCCGCAGCGGATCGCGTTGATCGCGGACTCGATGGAGTAGAAGCTGGTCATGAGGATAAAGAAAATTCCCGGATCGCGTTGCACCACGTCCTCCAGGAATGCCAGACGGCTCATCAGCGGCATCTTGAGGTCGCAAAGGACAACGCGGCATCTACCGCTGCTGACGTGCTCGAGAGCCTTCCCTGGATCGGAAGTGCTGAAGGGGATGAACCCCAATTGCTTGACGGTCTTCTCCAACATCTCGACCGTTTCCCGGTCGTCGTCGAGGATGCAGACGTTCAGGGGCAGTATAGCGGCAGGGCTTGCAAGTTCCTTGGTGGCTACCAGGTTCATCCCGGCCATGCAGGTACCTTTCGCAAGGTGCATGCCAGACGAGCTGATGCCGCAGGATCCGGCGCGCCTTCGGTCAACTAGGGATGAAGTTGTGGATGGAGAATCCAGGCCAAGAGAGCGGCGCCAAACGATTTAGGGGAATCAGGAGGGTAGAGGTCGTGGCGGAAGCATCGATCAACGCTGGTTGGAATCCCGACCTATTCGAGAGTCAGGCGAGCACCTGCAATTCCAAATTGGAGTGGCCTCTGCCGCTTACTGTTCCAAAGGCGAACCCGGCGGTCTTCCGGGCGCCACCCGGGCTCAGTTCACGCGTTCAGGCTTCGTGACAAGCAATTCCGTCCAGGAGTCCACCTCGGCCAAGACCTCTTGCGGTTGGCCCGCAGTTGGCTGCCAGAGGTCGCAGACCGTGGCGACCGCGTCCTCATTCTCATTCTCGCCGTCGCGGGTCGCACGCAGTGCGTCGGCCACCCAAGGACGCCCAGGCTCGCTCAGAAGGTCCAGAACCTGATGAAGCTCCTCGCGCGTCGACATGCGGTCAAACGTCTTGGGCATCTCCTGCAGGGCTTTCATTGGTCACCTCTGTCCCACTCCGTTAGATGCTTGAAAAGCTCAGAAGATGTCACGCGCGTCTCCGTCCCAAAGGGGGAACGGTGATCTGCTTCAGCCTTGACGATGCCACGTTTCACGGATGGTGAGGGAGCAGCTCAAGGGCCAAAAGTTCACTTTTGGCAACTAATTGCAGAGCAAGGAGATAGTTTTCCGGGCGCGATCCGGTGCGAGCGCCGCTGAGAGTCATTTAGCGCTCAGGTGTGTGTATTTGGCACTTTGGGGCGTGGCGTTTGAGCGCGTCGTCGGAGCGCGGTTCTCGAGCGGAGCTGGCGAACGAACTTGAACCTTCAGCTGCGGCTGTTACGTGCGAGCCGATCTCCGATCATTTGAGTGAAGCGTGCGGGGAAAGTCGCCGAGCTTCGTCGCGGAACACTTCGTCCCAACGCAACGGAGTGGAGTTGGGGAGCAGGCGAGGCGAGAAGAGCGCAAAAGACTGGCTCCGGGGCCTGGACTCGAACCAGGATAACCAGCTCCAAAGGCTGGCGTGCTACCAATTGCACTACCCCGGAGTACCGCAAAAAAGTGTAGCAGAGACTTTGCTTTCAGCACAGAGCGCTTGCGGAGCCGGAATTGCAGAGCGGATTTCCGAGGCTTGCATCGCGAGCCAGAGTCGAGAGTGAAACGCTACGCGAGCGGTGCGCGTCTTTTGTGTTAGGGCCAGAGAAGATGCGCGCAAGCGTCGCGCCGGAGACGTGGTCAAGGGACTTGCCGGCTGATCCCCAAACTCATTCGGCTTCTCAGTTTCATGTTGGCTGCGAGAATGGCATTCTGCTACTCTCCTTTGGCGATGTCCCCCGCTCGTTCGGCCTCTTTGCTCTGCCCGATGCACGACGGGCCAGAGAGGTAGCGGCACGAATGGAGACGACCTCTTCACCCGGCCCTGCATCTATCCGAGGTGGGCAGTTGGAACTTCAGAAGTTGCAAGCGAACGCGATTCGCGAAGCGCGGCCGCCGGCGGCCACGGGACTCGGGAACCGGCATCGGGCGCGGCGGACCTGCTGACCATGTTCGAATTTCTTTTCAAATATCCCGCGGCGGTTTTCTCCAAGGGCGAGTTTGTCCTGCTGGGCGGCTGGCCGAAGTGGGTTCTTGCCCTGCTTCTGCTGGCGACCGCTGCCGGCCTGGCGCTGTTGATCCGCTCGCGCCGGCCGCAGGCGGCTCCCAGCGTGAGGAACTGGCGGCTGAGCATCCTTTGGCTGTTGCAAGCTCTGGTAGCCGCGGTGGTGCTCCTTCTGTTGTGGCAGCCGGCGATCATGGTGGCGCAGCTGAATCCGCAACAAAACATCATTGCCGTCGTCGTGGATGCGTCGCGCAGCATGGGCATCTCCGAGAATGGCGCCACGCGAGAGGCTCAGGCCGTGAAGGCTCTGCAAGGCGGCGTGCTGGGCGACCTGGGAAAGAAATTCCAGACGCGCCTCTATCGCCTGGACAGCGGCGTGACTCGCATCGCCGGCGTCGAAGAACTGAAGCCTTCCGCTCCGGCCACGCACATCGGGGAGAGTCTCAAGCAACTCGTCGATGAGACGGCCGGCTTGCCCGTCGGCGCGATTGTATTGCTCAGCGACGGGGCCGACAATTCCGGCGGCATCGACCGGGACACCGTTGCGGCCCTGCGGAGCAGGCGCATTCCGGTTCACACCGTCGGCTTCGGCCTGGAACAGGTTGGCAGCGACCTGGAGATTGATGATGTGAGCGTTGCTCCCAGCGCGCTCGCCGACTCCCGGCTGGCGGCGCGAGTCAGCTTTCATCAGCGGGGCTTCGCCGGGCGAAAGACCGTTCTTCGGGTACGCGACGGCGATAAAGTGCTGGCCGTGCACGAGGTGACCTTGGCCGGCGACGGTACAGCCCAGACGGACTCGCTGCTATTCAACGTGGGCCCTGCCGGAGCCAAGTCCTTGCAATTTACGCTCGACCCGCTGCCTGGCGAGGCTAATCCGGCCAACAACTCGATGTCGCGGCTGGTCAACGTCGAATCCGGCGCACGGCGCGTGCTTTACATGGAAGGCGAACCGCGCTGGGAATACAAGTTCATCCGGCGCGCCGAAGACGACGATCATAGTGTTGAATTAGTCTCGATATTGCGCACCACCGAAAACAAAATCTATACGCAGGGAGTCGACCCCGCCAACCCCAAGGAACTAGCGGATGGTTTCCCAAAGACCGCCGAAGATCTGTTCCGCTATCAGGGTTTGATCATCGGTTCGGTCGAGGCCGGTTACTTTAACCCTGCCCAGCAGGACCTGATCCAGCAGTTCGCGGATCGCCGCGGCGGCGGGGTGTTGCTGCTCGCCGGCAGTTCCTCGTTGGCGGACGGAGGTTGGGGGGCGTCCAGTATGGCGGGGATGCTGCCGGTCGTGCTTCCGGGCAGAAAGGGCACTTTCCACCGCGATCCGGCTACAGCCGAGCTGACTCCGGCGGGCGCCGAAAGCATCATCTGCCGCCTGGTGGAAGACCCGGCTCGCAACGATCAGGCGTGGAAGAAGCTCCCCTATCTGATGAACTATCAGGATCCCGGAACGCCTAAGCCCGGCGCGGCAGTGCTGGCGGAGATGACGGCCGGCGGGCGCAAAATGCCGTTGCTGATCACCGAGAATTACGGGCGCGGGCGCACGGCCGTGCTGGCTACCGAGGGAACCTGGCGTTGGCAGATGAACCTTCCCGTGGGCGACCCCACGCACAAGGATTTCTGGCAGCAACTGTTGCGTTGGCTGGTGGCGGATACGCCGGGACCGGTGGTGGCGTCCGTCTCGAACCCCGTGCTCTACGACGACGCTCGCGTGCAGTTTTCCGCCGAAGTTCGCGGCAAGGACTATCAGCCGCTGCCTGACGCGCAGGTGGAGGCCCACATTTTGGGTCCGGGAGGAACCGCGGCGTCGGTGACCTTGACGCAGGATCCGAATTCGCCGGGAGTGTTCCAGGGCGAATGGACCGCCGAGCAGCCGGGTTCCTACACCACCGAGGTAGCAGCGAAGCGCGGCGACGAGGAGATCGGCCGGGACGTGCTGATGTTCCAGCGCGTGGATGGCGTTGCGGAAAACTTTCACACGGAGCAAAACCGCCCGCTGCTCGAGAAGCTTGCTTCGGAGACCGGGGGGCAATATTGGCGGCCCCAGGACCTTTCACGGCTGCCCGGCGAGATCTCCTATTCCGACGCAGGGATCAGCGTTCGCGAGACCAAGGAGCTCTGGAATATGCCGGCCGTTTTTCTGCTGCTTCTGGCTTTGTGCGCTTCCGAGTGGCTCTTGCGACGGAAGTGGGGCATCGTATGAAGATTCTTCTGGCGAGCTTGTGCTTCGGATGCCTGCTGGCATCCGCATTGCCCGCGCGCGCGGACGCCTACTACGTCACCGTGGCCGGCCTGGGCGGCGAGGCGGACTACGACCAACGCTTTAGCGCGCTCGCGAAGGACCTGGACACTCTGCTCAAGGCTTCGGGATCCAGCGTGCACGTCTACACGCTGAGCGGAGCCGAGGCCACGCGCGCGCGCCTGACCGACATCCTCGCGACGGTCAGCCATTCGGCCAAGCCGGACGACGATTTCGTCCTGACGCTAATCGGACACGGCTCGTTCGACGGCACGGAGTACAAGTTCAATCTTGTCGGACCGGATATATCCGCCGCGGACCTGGCGGGCCTCTGCGACCACGTGCCGGCGAAGCGCCAGTTGATCGTCAATACCACTAGCGCCAGCGGCGCTTCGATCGCCGCGCTGGAAAAGCCGGGGCGCGGCGTCATCGCCGCCACGAAGAGCGGCACGGAAAAAAACGCCACGGTATTTGCGCGCTACTGGGTCGCGGCGCTGCAGGACGCGGCCACGGACACGGACAAGAACGATGCGATCAGCGCGATGGAGGCGTTTCAGGCCGCCGATCGCAAGACGGCCGAGTTTTACGAATCGCAGAAGCGCCTGGCCACCGAGCACCCGACCTTCGAGGACGCGGGGAAATCGGAGCCGGTGCGGGCGCCTTCGACGGCGACGGGAGAAGGCTTGCTTCTTTCCAATTTCACGCTGGTCCGGCTGGGCGCGGCCCAGAAGGCCGCCGAGGATCCCGCCAAGCGCGAGCTGCTCGCCAAGAAAGAAGAATTAGAGCGGAAGATCGACACCCTCAAGTATCAGAAGGCGGCTATGTCCGAGGAAGATTACAAGAGCGAATTGACGGCCGCTCTCGTAGAGCTTGCGAAAGTCCAACAGGAACTCGATAAGTGACCTGGCTGAAACGAAGCTGCGTGCTGTGCGTTTTGTTGTGGGCGGGAGCGGGCGTTTCCCGGGCCGCCACGCCCGACGACTGCCAACTGCTGCGGAAACACGGCCATCGCCCGGAAGCCAAGGCCTGCTATCAATCGCTCACCCTGGCTAACGATCCGTATCTCCGCGCCGAAGGATTTTGGGGCCTGGAGATGTACCAGGACGCCAATAATGAATTTCGGACGGCGGTGGCGCAGGCCGACAAGAAAGCCCTCTACCGGGTGCGCTGGGGACTCCTGCTCCACGAGAGATTCAACAACGACGACGCGGAAAAGCTTTTCAAGGAGGCTTTGGAGAGGGACCCCAAGAACGCGCAAGCCTTTCTCGGTTTAGCCATCGTCGGCGCGGAGGGATTTGACCCCAAAGCCGTCGACTGGGCCAATCAGGCGCTCGCCGCCGATCCCAAGCTCTCAGAGGCTCACGAACTGCTGGCCAACCTCGCTCTAGAAGACTCGGACACGGACAAGGCGGTCGAGCAGGCGGATGACGCCCTGAAGATTTCGTCCGAGGCCCTCGATGCGATGGCCATCCACGCCGCCGTGGAATTGCTGGCCGACCGCTCGCCGGATGCCTGGTTTGAGAAGATCCGGCAGGTCAACCCCACGTACGGCGAAGCGTACGCGCTCGTCGCGGAGCATCTGGTATTCAATCGGCGCTACGAGGACGCCATCAGCTACTACCGCAAGGCGCTCGAACTCGATCCGCAGCTTTGGTCGGCCCGCTCCGAACTGGGGATCAACCTGATGCGCCTGGGCCAGGAAGACGAACCGAAGCAACAACTCGAGATGTGCTACGACAACGGCTACCGGAACGCCGCGACGGTCAACAGTCTGCGCCTGCTCGACAGTTATAAGAATTTTGTGACGTTCAAGGACGACGGCACCATCCTCAAAATTCACAAGAAGGAAGCGGACCTTCTGTATCCCTACATTGAACCCGAGCTGAAGCGCGACATCGCCGACTACGAAAAGAAGTACAAGATGAAAGTGCCGGGAACGGTGCAGGTCGAGGTCTATGCGGACCACGAGGATTTCGCGGTCCGCACGCTGGGCATGCCGGGCCTGGGCGCCCTGGGCGTCACCTTTAATAATGTCATCGCCATGGACAGCCCGTCGGGTCGCGAGCCCGGCAGCTTTCACTGGGCCGCCACACTGCGGCACGAGATGAGCCACGTCTTTATCCTGAAAGCCACCAATTACCGCGTGCCGCGCTGGTTCACCGAGGGGCTGGCGGTGCACGAAGAGACAGAAGCTTCGCCGGAATGGGGCGACGCCATGACTCCGGACATGGTGGCGGCGCTGCGCGACAAAAAGCTGCTGCCGGTCGCCGAGCTCGATCGGGGCTTTGTGCACCCCGAATACCCGAATCAAGTCATCGTTTCTTACTTCGAGGCGGGCCGCATTTGCGACTACATCCAGAGCCGCTGGGGCGCCGATAAACTGCTCGACATGGTTCATGCCTACGCCCAACTGAAGACGACGCCCGAGGTCATTCGCGAAACGCTGGGCATTGAGCCGGAGGCCTTCGACAAGGACTTCATGGAGTGGCTGGACAAGGATGTAGGCAAGACCGTCGCGAACTTCGACGATTGGGTGAAGGGGCTGAAGGAACTGGTGGAGTTTGCGAAGAACAAGCAGTATGACGAAGTGCTGCAGAAGGGCGAAGAAGTTCGCCGGATGTACCCCGACTACGTCTACGAGGCGAACGCCTACGAGTTTCTGTCCGAGGCCTACCTGGCCAAGGAAAACAAGAAGGCCGCCATCGAGGCGCTCACCGATTACGAGAAGCGCGGCGGGCGCAGTCCGGAGGCGCTCAAGAAACTCGCGTCTCTGGAGGAGGAGTCGGGAGATCCGAAGGCGGCGGCCGCGACGCTCGATCGCATCAACTACTTCTACCCGGTCAACGACGAAGAGCTGCACCGCCACCTCGGCAATCTGTGGTTCGATCAGAAAAATTACGACGGCGCGCTCCGCGAATACGGCGCTGTCGTAGCCTTGCACCCGCTCGATCAGGCCGACGCGCAGTACAACCTGGCGAGGGCCTATTTCGCGGTGGGCCAGCGGGACAAAGCCCAAGAGCACATTCTGGCTTCGCTCGAGGCTGCGCCCGGCTTCCGGCCCGCGCAACAACTGCTTCTACAGATCCAGGACACCGAGAAAGGGAAACAATAACAATGGCCTCTACCGCTGAAATGAATCTGGACTCCGCAGAGCTAAGGAAAGGCGTGGAACGGTTCCAATCGGTGCGCGACAACATCCTGGGCCAGGTTCGCCAAGTCATCGTGGGCCAGGAGGAGGTTCTGGACCAGATTCTCCTGGGCCTGTTTGTCGGCGGCCACTGCCTGATCACCGGCCTGCCGGGCACGGCCAAGACGCTGATGGTGCGCACGATTGCCCAGACGCTCGGACTGGTCTTCAAGCGCATCCAGTTCACGCCCGATCTGATGCCCGCCGACATCACCGGCACGGACATCATCGAAGAGGATCCCACGACGGGCCATCGCCGCTGGACCTTCGTTCCCGGACCCATTTTCGGGAACATCCTGCTCGCGGACGAAATCAACCGCACGCCGCCGAAGACGCAGTCGGCGCTGCTGGAGGCCATGCAGGAGATGTCGTGCACGGTGCGCGGCAACCACTATAAGCTGCCGTCGCCGTTTTTCGTTCTGGCCACGCAGAATCCGATCGAGCTGGAAGGAACGTATCCCCTGCCGGAAGCGCAGCTGGACCGCTTTCTGTTCAATACCGTGCTCGATTATCTGAGCGCCGACGACGAGGTGAAGGTGGTCGATCTGACGACCGCGAACCGCGTGGTCGACGTGCAACCGGTTACGAACGCCGAGGAAATCCTGGAGTTTCAGAAGTTGATCCGCATGGTGCCGGTCGCCGAATCGGTGGGCCGATACGTTGTGAATCTTGTTCGGGCGACCCGCCAGAACAGCGGTTCGGCTCCGGATTTCGTCAAGAAATACGTCAACTACGGAGCCAGCGTCCGGGCGGCGCAATTTATCGTTCTGTCGGCCAAAGCTCGCGCGCTGTCTCGCCGCCGCTTCCACGTCTCCTACGAAGACATTACGGCCCTGGCCATTCCGGTGCTTCGCCACCGCATCCTGCTGAATTTCCATGCCGAGTCGGATCGCATCGATTCGGACGAAATCCTTCGCCGCCTGATCGAGCAGATTCCGCCGCCCTCGGGAGCGTAACGGTGCAGAGGTTTCTCGATCCGGCGGTCCTCACAAGCATTTCGAGCCTCGAATTGGTGGCCAAGACGGTGGTGGAGGGATTCGTCGCCGGCTTGCACCGCTCGCCGAACTTCGGCTTCAGCCAGGAGTTCGCCGAGTACCAGGCTTACACGCCGGGCGACGATTTGCGCCACATCGACTGGAACGTTTTCGCTCGCACCGAGCGCGCCTATTTGAAGCGTTATCGCGGCGAGACGAACACGCTTTTGACCGTGCTCCTCGACGCCAGCAGCTCGATGAAATACACCTCGCACGCCGTCACAAAAATGGATTACGCGCGCTACATGGCTGCTTCGCTGTTCTATCTCACGACGCAGACCCAGCGCGATGCCGCCGGGCTGATCGTCTTCGACGACGAGCTGCGCAACTACATCCGGCCCTCGACCCGGCAGGGGCAACTATCTCGCCTGCTGGGGGCGCTCGAACTTGCCGAACCGCGGGCGCGCACCGATTTCGCCAAGCCCATCCACCACTTTCAGGATTTCCTGCGGCGCCGCGGCTTTGTGGTCATCATTTCGGACTTCTACGAGGTCCCCGACCGGATCGTCCGCACGCTCGAGCCTCTGCGCTTCCACGGGAACGAGGTAATCCTCTTTCACATTCTCGACCCGCAGGAAATACAGCCCAAGATCGGCGCGCCCTCGACGTTGGTGGACATGGAAACCGAAGAGACGCTCGAGGTCACTCCCGATTACGCCCGCAAGGAGTATCGCGAAAAGATGGATGCGCATATCGCGGCGTTGCGCGACCGCGCGCAAGGCGCCGGCATGGACTACTATCTGGCCGTGACGGATCGGCCGCTCGACGACGCCCTCCGCGAGTACCTCACGATGCGGCAGGGGAGGCTGTAAGTGGGTCTTTTTTCACCGTGGTTTCTTGCCGGAATCGCCGCGCTCGGGCTGCCCCTTTACCTTCACCTGTTGCAGCGCCACCAGACGACCCCTCGCCTGTTCAGCTCCCTGATGTTTTTCGAAAAGCGCACGCAAAGCTCCATCAAACATCGCCGCCTGCGCTACTGGTTGCTGCTTTCCTTGCGGCTGGCGCTGCTGGCGCTGCTGGCACTCGCGTTCGCCAATCCGTTCATCAATCGCTCGGCCGCCAGCATGACGAGCGACAAGCTTTTGCTCGTGGTCATCGACGATTCCTTCAGCATGCGCGCGGGCTCGCGGCTCGCGGACGCCCGCGGTCAGGCCCTCGCGGTGCTCGACTCGCGCAAACCAACCGAGCGCGCACAGGTCATGTCGCTCGGTTCTCAGCTTCAGGTGTTGACGCAGCCGACCCAGGACCCCGGCGAGCTGCGCGCGGCGGTGCAAAGCGTCGCGCCGGGGGACTCCCGCGCGAGCTTCGGCGAGCTGGGACGCGCGATGCGTTCCCTAGCCGAAAACGTCCGGACGCCCATCGAACTTCATCTCTTCAGTGACTTGCAGAAGTCCGCGATGCCCGCGAGCTTCGCGGAAATGGCGCTGCCGCCGAACGTCACGCTGGTTTTGCACGGGGTGGTCAAAGCCGCCGTGCCGAACTGGACGATCGAAAGCGTCGACGCGCCGGGTCAGGTTTGGGATCCCAAGAAGGCGCACGTCCAAGCCGTCATCGTGGGCTATCACACGCCGGCCGCTACGCGCACTGTTTCTCTCGTCGTCAACGGCAAGACCGCTGCGACACACAGTGTTGCCGTACCCGCCGATGGGCGCGCCAGCGTCGAGTTTCAATCGCTCGACGTTCCTTACGGTTTCAGCCGTTGCGAGTTGCGGATCGACTCGGCCGACGCTTTGCCGGCTGACGACTCGAGTTTATTCGCCGTCGAGCGTTCCGATCCCCGGCGAGTGCTGTTCGTGCACGAGCCCTCCGACTCGCGCTCCCCGCTCTATTTTCGTTCCGCCCTGGACGCGGCCGCCGAAGCCGCCTTCACGATGGACACGATTGACGTCGAACAAACGGACAACGCCGATCCTTCGAGATACGCGTTCGTCGTTGTTTCCGACGTACTCTCGCTGCCTGCCTCCTTCGAGCAGCAATTGCAGAGATACGTGCGCAACGGCGGCAGCGTCCTGGTCGCCGCCGGAACCTCGGCGGCGCATCGCCCGCGCATTCCCGTCTTCGACGAGAAAGTTCTGGAATCACGGTATTACTCTCGCGAGGGCCAGCGCTTTCTCACAGTGGGTGAGGCTGACCCCTCCTATCCGTTTGTGGAAAAGGCTGCCCGCTGGGCCGGCGTCAGGTTTTATTTCGCCGTGGGTGTGGACACGGGAAATTCGCAGGTAGTTGCCAGGCTAACCGATCAGACGCCGCTGCTGCTGGAGAAGAAGGTCGGCGAAGGGCAGATCCTGCTGCTCACCTCGGGCCTGGATAATCTCACCAACGATTTCCCGCTGCATCCGGCGTTCGTCCCCTTCGTCGAACAGACGGCGCGCTATCTGTCCGGCACCGAGAGCCGCAGCGGCTCGCGCGTAGTGGATTCGTTTCTCGACCTGCGAACCGCCAAGGAACAGGCCGTGGGCGTTGAGGTGGTCGATCCCGATGGCCGCCGGCCGCTTTCATTGAAGGAAGCCACCACGGCGCAGAGCTACCAGTTGACGCGCGCGGGGTTCTACCAACTGCGTCTCGCCAACGGCCGCCAGGATGTGATCGGCGTCAACGCCGATCGCCGGGAGTCCGATCTGGACGTAATCCCCGACGATACGCTGGCGCTTTGGCGCGGCAACGCAGGCGCCGCGACCCAACAGGCCTCGACGGATCAGCCGGGGCAACCACAAACCAAGCCTTACGGTCTCTGGTGGTATGTCATGCTCGTATTGTTGCTCGCGGCAGTTGCAGAATCCCTGGTTTCCAGTCAATATCTAGGGACGCAGAGGGAGGGCCCATGAGGACTCGGGACCAACTCAACGCTTACATCGAACAGCTCGAGAGGCGCTTGCGCCTCGGCGCCTTGTTGCGCGGCGGCGCCATACTCACCTCTGTAGCCCTCACGGTCACGGTTCTGCTCGTCCTGATCGCCAACGCCTTTGCCTTCTCCGCATGGAGCCTGACCGGTGCGCGCGTTGCGTTGTTCGTGGCGCTGGCCTTTGCGGTGGGCTTTGGTTTGGCCGTGCCGCTGTACGGCCTGGACCGCCGCCGAACATCGGGCAAGGCGGAGAAGACATTCCCTCAATTTCAGCAGCGCCTCATCACCTTCGTTGAGCGTGATGCCGGAGCGCGCGAACCTTTCCTGGAGTTACTCGCCGCCGACACGCTGGAGGTCGCCCGCGGGGCGGAACCCCGGCACTTGGTTACGGACGGCAGACTTTTAGCGTCCCTAGCGGCTGGCTTTGCCTCGCTGGGGGTTCTCATCTGGATCATCGTGGCCGGCCCCGGCTACCTCGGCCACGGAGCCGCCTTGTTATGGATGGGTAATCCGCACGGTGCCGCTCCTTTGTACGACATTCGGGTCAGCCCGGGTAATGCGGCGGTCCGCCGCAACACCGACCAGGTCGTCACGGCTCAGTTGGTGGGGCTGCAAACGTCGAACGTGCACTTGTACGCCCGCTACCAGAGCGCCTCAAAGTGGGAACAGGTGGTGATGCAGCCGCAGCAGGGAGGGTCCGGCTTCGAGTTCCTCTTCGCCGGCTTGCCGGAAGCGGTTGAATACTACGTTGAGGCCGGCCCACTGCGCTCGCCTCACTTTAATATCCGCGTGGTTGATTTGCCGGCGGTCAAGCAGATCAAGGTTACCTACCGCTTTCCCGCGTGGACTGGAATGCCCTCGACTGTTGACCAGCACGGCGGCGACCTCCGCGCCGTGGAGGGCACCGAGGCGGACCTGCAGATTTCAACCGACCGGCCGCTGCGCGACGGCCTGCTTGCCGTCGATGACCAGCAGTTGCGGCTTTCGGGTGGCCAGGGCAACGTTTAC
>Ga0210394_10002011_pt1 | contig 29522 bp, 28 predicted proteins | sample IncBWC12MmetaG_FD_160121 | JGI IMG/M metagenome (GOLD analysis project Ga0210394, IMG submission 160121) | Forest soil microbial communities from Barre Woods Harvard Forest LTER site, Petersham, Massachusetts, United States - Inc-BW-C-12-M | ecosystem: Environmental > Terrestrial > Soil >...
GCCATTACTCTGGCGTGAGGCGATGACGGCCCTTCTTGCGGCGCGCCGCCAGCACTTTGCGGCCACCCTTGGTCTTCATACGCACGCGAAACCCGTGTGTCTTGGCGCGGCGGCGTTTCCGCGGTTGGTATGTACGCTTTGGCAAAGCATTCCCCCTTGTTTCTTCGTCGAATCTTTATCCGGCCCTGGAAACCCTCATGCTCCAACGCTCGAGCGGCTTTTTGCCGCCGGTTCACACCACCTGCCGCGTTGGCTTTGGGGTCTTCTCCGTCAAGCCCGGCTGCCACAGCTCGGGCAGCATCCGGAATTATCTAGTGTACTTGCCGCCCGCGCACAGGGTCAAGAAAACGGGCAACTCGGTAGTAGGTCAGTTTTCGATTGTTCGACTATTCGGGAGTTAGTTGACGTTTGAGGTTGGTTGCCAAATATGAATCGGCAGTCTTTGCTTTAAATGGTTACATTTAAGCCCATGGTAATCTGCGAGTATGCGCAAGAGATTCATTGAAGCCGTTACGATTGTTTTCATCATATTCTCCGCTATGGCGTGCAAACGGCATATGTCGCACACGGCAAATACGCCCGCCGCCATCGCTGGAAATGTCGTCGATATGGCAGCGGACGCGCTACTAAGAGATGATGGCGGTCCTAAATGGGACGAGCTTGATAGAAGACTCGACATCCTGTTTGCCAATAACACGAAAGAGGGAGACGAAGCCGTTGTGATTCTGACGAGTTTCTATCTTGGTGAGCACGAAGGGGAAGAAGTAGAAGAGAATCTGCTCAGCCGTGGACCACGAATGATTCCGCTTATCGAGCGCTATATCCGCGAAGAGCCGTCCTCACTTCTTAATGAATACCCAAAGCGTGTGCGACTTGAGCGCACCACAACAATTGGGTTCTTGAAGGAAGACTTGGAAATCCTGCGAGTCCAAGCGGGTGCACATCGTGTTGCTAGTGCATCGGTCGAAACTTCTCCACTCCGAGACCAATCGGGGAAGTGCACTGTCAAGTTGCTCCACCGGCCTAAATTCGAGTTCGGGGAAAATCTAATACAGCCTGGTGAGTCCTATCGCGGTGCGCCTGTGCTGCGAGCCGATGTTGACGAGAGCGGGGATTTGAAGCGCATTGAACTACTTAGCCAATCCGGCATCCAGCGGCTGGACGCTCAGCTATCAAAAGACTTGAGTGAATGGAAATACGCGGCGCGTCCTCATTGTGGCATGGTGGAAGTCAACATTGTTGTGGTGATTGACTGGGCGCTCCCAACTAGCGTCGGCTCTGAGGCGCAAGGGGTAACATCCGACAAACAGGTTACGGGGAGAGGAATCTTGCGGAGACAGGTCGCCGCAACAAGTGAACCATGAAACTAGTGCAAATCGTCTTGGTGACTCTGCTTGCAGGGGCAACCCTTCGCGCACAGGCTCCACCAACGCAAAAGCCGGCAGCCCCAATAACACCACAGAAGCCGCCGGCTCCCGTTGTTTCACCCGAGGTGCTTGCCGATCATCGGGCGACATTCCGGTTGCGCGCGCCAAATGCTAAAGAGGTGAGCGTGCAAATCGATGGAGCAAGCAAGCCACTCGCGATGCAAAAAGACGCGGAGGGAATCTGGAGCGCAACCACCGACCCGCTTGCTCCGGACTACTATGGTTATACGTTCTTCGTCGACGGCGTGGCCATGTTTGATCCTTCGAACAGCGCGACGAAGCCAAACTTCCTTTATCGTGCGAGCGAGTTGCACGTTCCACCTGCATCCGCTAATTCCGGCGACTCCGCCTCACCTGCCTGGGAAATTGCGGATGTGCCTCACGGTGAAATTCATCACCATTTTTACCGCTCGAAAGTGGTCGGCGATGACCGCGGCTATTTCGTCTACACTCCGCCGGGTTACGACCCACGCGGGAAGCAAACCTATCCTGTCCTTTATTTGCTGCACGGCTATAGCGACGACGCAAACGCATGGACGGCGGTCGGCCGCGCGAACGTGATTCTGGACAATCTGATTGCGCGCGGAAAAGCCAAGCCGATGCTGATCGTGATGCCGCTCGGCTATGGCGCACCGGAAGTTCTGTCGCCTGGCTCTGGAGTGTTTCAGGATCCGGGCATCACGCAACGGAACTTCGATCGCTTTCGCGACGCGCTGCTAACGGAAGTGATCCCGCGTGTAGAAACCGAGTATCTCGTGACAAAGGATCGCGACTCGCGCGCCATCGCTGGCCTCTCCATGGGCGGCGCGGAATCCTTGTCCACAGGTCTGAATAATCTGAACGAATTTGCCTGGATAGGCGCTTTCAGCTCCGGCGGGATTCGGAAGGATTTCGACAAGGAATTTCCTGGATTGGACGCCAGCGCCAATACACAATTGCGCTTGCTCTGGATCGCCTGCGGAACCGACGACCACTTGATCGAGATCAACCGAACGCTGCGGGCGTGGCTCGCCTCCAAAAGCATTCATCACGTCGACATCGAAACCCCAGGGGCGCACACCTGGCTGGTTTGGCGGCGCAATCTGACAGGATTCGCTCCGCTACTGTTTCGTTGAAAAACCGAGGCTTGCTTCGGCACGCGCTTGAGCCCGGGAAAGAAACAGAGCTGACACCGGAATAGTGCAGGTCAAACACTCACCATCCAAACAGCAAACGCCAAGCGATTCTGCAGAACGAAAAAATCCGCATTCTGCCTTGTACCTCGTGGGGCACTGCCTCGTCGGATAAGTCCTACGACCTCGGACAAGTTTGCCTCTGTACAACAGTGTACAGCGGGACCTGTCCCAAATCTGTTCTAATCGCCAGTAGTACTAGAAAGGCTGTAACCATACCATTGCTCTGGAAGTAAGATTCACGAGCTGCGATACGCTACGTCCCCTCTCTCCGTTCCGGCCGCACTCACAAAACTATTCACGAAGGGTTGCCCTCACATGGTTAAGGCCCAGTTGGTGTGGCTGTTTATTGGAATTTTCTTAGTTGGCTCAGTTTTATTTCCTGTTCCTACCCTTGCCGGAGTGGGTGTCACGCCTTCTTCGCTCAGCTTCGGTTCGGTCACCATGAACACAACCAGCGGAGCTGTGACGGTTGTGGTGGCAAACAATACTCCACGGAGCATCACGATTCGTCAGGTTTCAAGCAACCTGCCGGAGTTCCTGATCACCGGCACCGCATTGCCGATATCACTTGCTCCTCAAGCCAGTACATCCTTTCAAGTTACGTTTCGGCCGGATGCCGCGGTCACATACAACGGGCGCATCTTGGTCAGGACAAACATAGTATGGGGCGGCACAGAAGCGATCTCCGTCTCCGGCACCGGAACGAGCCCCACCACCCAGTCTTACCTGCTCTCGTCGAGCGCGAGTAGTTTGAGCTTCGGAAATGCATTGGTGGGAAGCTCAGCGTCGCAGGCTTTTGCATTGACGAATACAGGCACCGGCAGCGTCACTATTTCTCAGGTTGCTGCCGCTGGTGCGGGATTCACTGTCTCCGGTTTCTCCGGCGGCGCGACTCTCGCTGCGGGTCAAAGCCTTCCGCTCACTGCGAATTTTGCGCCGGCAGTTGCGGGCGCGGCCGCGGGCACCATCACTGTTGTGAGCACGGCGACCAATTCTCCGGCAACAATTTCATTGAGTGGCACTGGTACACAGCCGCAGATCTCGGTCACACCTTCGAGCGTAAGTTTTGGCAGCATCCTCATGGGCACTACCGGCACACAGACTCTGACCATTCGCAATGCAGGCACGGCTACACTCAATGTAACTCAGGCTTCCCTCGCCGGGACCGGATTCACCTCCACCGGGCTGGCCCTGCCGCTTTCCGTTCCTGCGGGTGGTTCTTCCGCATTCGCCATCGGATTCGCTCCAGCCTCAGCGGGCGCAGCTTCCGGCAGCATCACGCTCGTCAGCAACGCACCGAATTCGTCACTGGTGGTTCCACTTAGCGGGACTGGCTTGGCAACCACACTGCAGCTCTCCGTGTCTCCCGCGTCACTGAGTTTTGGGAATCTCGCAACCGGCTCTAGCGCAACACAGAGCGTTGCGATCTCGAACACCGGGAACTCCAGCGTTTCCATTTCGCAAATCAGCGCAACCGGAACAGGCTTCAGCACCAGCGGAATCACGCTGCCGTTGAGCCTCGCCGCCGGCCAATCTACTTCTTTCAATGTTACGTTCACCCCGGCTTCAGCGGGCAGCTTGGCAGGCAGCGTCACGGTTGTTAGCAACGCGACCAATTCTCCTGCGACGATTTCCTTGAGCGGGACAGGCACACAGCCACAGATCTCGGTCACCCCTTCGAGCGTAAGTTTTGGCAACATCACCGTGGGCGCCACCGGTACACAAACAGTCACCATACAAAATTCTGGCTCGGCAACACTAAACGTAACTCAAGCTTCTCTCGCTGGGACCGGATTCGCCTCTTCCGGCCTTGCCCTGCCGCTTTCCGTTCCTGCGGGCGGCTCGTCCGCGTTCACCATCGGCTTTGCGCCAGCCTCGGCGGGCACAGCTTCCGGCAGCATCACGCTCGTCAGCAACGCACCGAATTCGTCACTGGTGGTTCCACTTAGCGGGACTGGCATAGCGACCACACTGCAGCTCTCCGCTTCTCCCACTGCGCTCAACTTCGGAAGCCTGACGACAGGTACCAGCGCCACACAGAGCGTTACGATCTCCAACACTGGAAACTCCAGCGTTTCCATTTCGCAGGTCAGCGCAACCGGAACAGGCTTCAGCACCAGCGGAATCACGCTGCCGTTGAGCCTCGCCGCGGGCCAATCCACATCATTCACCGTTAGCTTCGCCCCAACTTCCACCGGCAATCTTGCGGGCAGCGTCACGGTTGTGAGCAACGCAACCAATTCCCCTGCGACGATTTCTCTGACCGGCACCGGCACACAGCCGCAAATCTCGGTCACCCCTTCGAGCGTCAGCTTTGGCAACATCGCCGTGGGCGCTACCGGCACTCAGACACTCACCATCCGGAATTCCGGCACGGCAACGCTAACTGTATCTCAGGCGTCCCTCACGGGCAGCGGTTTTACTTCCTCTGGACTGGTCTTGCCGCTCTCCGTAGCCCCGGGCGCATCCTCATCCATGACCGTCGGGTTCACGCCGACTTCCGCGAGCACTTTTTCCGGGAGCATCACTTTTGTTAGCAACACCCCGAATTCTCCGCTGGTGGTTCCGATCACCGGGACGGGCACCACGACCATTCTTCAGCTCTCCGCGTCTCCCACGTCGCTCAGCTTTGGAAGCCTGACGACAGGTACCAGCGCCACACAGAGCGTTACGATTTCCAACACCGGGAGCTCCAGCGTTTCCATTTCACAGGTCAGTGCAGCCGGAGCGGGATTCAGCACCAGCGGAATCACGCTGCCGCTGAGCCTCGCCGCGGGCCAATCTACTTCGTTCAGCGTCACGTTCGCCCCTGCTTCCACCGGCAGCCTTGCGGGAAGCGTCGCGGTCGTTAGCAATGCCACGAATTCTCCAGCGACGGTTTCTCTGACCGGCATCGGTATACAGCCGCAAATCTCGGTCACACCTTCGAGCGTCAGCTTTGGCAACGTCTCCGTCGGCGTAACCAACACGCAGACACTGACCATTCGCAACGCCGGCACCGCAGCACTCAACGTAACTCAAGCTTCCCTCGCCGGGACCGGATTCACTTCCTCTGGGCTGGTCCTGCCGCTTTCGATTCCTGCGGGTGGCTCTTCCGCGTTCAACGTCGGCTTTGCTCCGGCCTCGGCAGGCACTTTTTCCGGCAGCATCACTTTTATTAGCAACACGCCGAATTCTCCGCTGGTGGTTCCGATCACCGGGACGGGCATCTCGACCATTCTTCAGCTCTCCGCAGCTCCCGCGTCGCTGAGCTTCGGAAACCTGACGACGGGTACCAGCGCATCGCAGAGCGTTACGATTTCCAACACCGGGAACTCCAGCGTTTCCATTTCACAGGTCAGCGCAACCGGAACAGGATTCAGCACCAGCGGAATCACGCTGCCGTTGAGCCTCGCCGCGGGCCAAACCACCTCTTTCAGCGTCACGTTCACCCCCGCCTCAGCAGGCAGCCTTGTGGGCACAGTCACCGTCGTAAGTAACGCCACGAACTCACCGTTGGTGGTCGCGCTCTCCGGAACCGGCACCACACCTGTGAGCCATACTGTGGCTTTGACCTGGACGCCGAGTGCCTCGACATATTCGGGATTCAACATTTATCGCGGAACAACTTCTGGCGGGCCGTACACCAAGGTCGACGCGTCCATGATTTCAACCACCACCTACGTCGACGCGGGCGTCAGCTCGGGACAAACTTTCTATTACGTCGCAACCGAACTGGATTCCACCGGGGCGGAAAGCGCCTACTCCAGCGAAGTCACCGCCACGATCCCCTGATGTCATTTTTGAGTGAACACGGATGGACTACCGTGGGGTGTTGAACGAGAGGGCCAATTGTGTGAGGAGCTTGAGGCTGGGTTAAACTGGACCAGCCATGAGCGTCATTGATGAAGTCCTCGCCGCAAACGAAATCTATGCGCGCACGCACGAACTGCGCAAACTGACACCGCGCCCAGAACGAAAACTCGCTGTCCTGACCTGCATGGACACGCGACTTTCAATTCGCACCCTCGGGCTCAAGACCGGCGACGCGCACATCATCCGGAACGCAGGCGGCATCGTCACGGAAGACACGCTGCGTTCGCTGGTTGTGTCGCATTACCTGCTAGGCACCGAAGAAATCATGGTCATCAACCACACCGATTGCGGGTTGATGCTCACCAGCGAACAGGATTTGCGCACCCGAATCCAGAATCGCGCCGGCACTGCCGCTGTTTCGCCCGCATTCTTCTACGCATTCCAGAACATCGAAGAAAATGTCCGTCACCAGTTGCAGAAGCTGCGCACTCATCCCTGGATTCCGGAGAAGGTAGCGGTCCGCGGGTTCGTCTACGACGTCACCACCGGACTGCTGCGCGAGATCAAGAATTCCTGATCACAGAGCCTCACTCGTCCGGGTTCTCAGCAAGCCAATGGTCAGGACGTGACCAGGACAAGGGCGAAGCCGTCGTAACTCTTGGTACTCACGGTTTGCAGGGCCGTGCCGCTTACTCGCTTTTCCTTACCAACCATTTCCAGAAAACGACGGATGCCTTGAATGTCAGCGTCCTTGCTCTTGGCGTCGAGGACGGCGCCTTCGCGCACCACATTGTCCGCAATGATGATGCTGCCCTTCCTCGCCAGTTTCAGCGACCACGCGAAATATTCCGGCATGTTGGATTTGTCGGCGTCAATGAAGAACAGATCGAACGGGCCACGCCCTTCCGAGGCGATTTTCGGCAGCGTGTCCAGGCCTTTACCGAGCCGCAGCTCAACTTTGCCTTCGACGCCGGCGCGAACAAAATTCTTGCGCGCCACCTCCGCGTGCTTCGGGTCGGCCTCCAGCGTGATGACCCGGCCACCCTCCGGCAGCGCGCGCGCCATCCAGATGGTGCTGTAGCCGCCCAGCGTGCCGATTTCGAGAATATTGCGCGCGCCCAGGATTCGCGCCAGCAAATGCAGGAATTTGCCCTGCACGGAGGAAACCTGGATTGCGGGCAGTTTCGCGGCCGCAGCGGCTGCCAGAGCGTCATCCAGTGTGGAATCGCGCGGTATCAACATTTTGTCGAAATAGTTATCGACCGCTTCCCAGACTTTCTTTGTCATTGCGCCTCGCACTTTTGAATCGCGCGTTCGACCGGAGCGCAGCGTTCAGAATCGCCAACCGTATCCTACGATGAATTGAATGGAGTGCTGCAGCTTTCCGCCACCCGCCGGAACGATAGTCCCGCCAAAATTGATATCGCGCGTGTTGAAATAAATGTGCGTGTCGCCGGCCTCCAGCCGCAGTGTGCCGTGCTCGCCGGGATAGAATTCCACGATGCCGCCCAGATCGAGCACAAAATTTGTGGAACGATCGAAGCTTTCCTGCCCGGATTGTGAAATTGCGCTCAGCGCCTGGGAATAGCTGTTGAAGCCCGGCCGCACTTTGCCGAATATGCCGAAATGATTCCGGCGAACTCCGGCCTTTAACCCGAAAAGTCCCTGCAGGATATCGCCGCCATCATGCGGCCCGGAAGAATTTGAGCCCCGGGGAAAATAGAGCACGTCACCGTCAAAATAAAACACATGATAGAAGCGGTAGGAAGCATAACCGCCGAAACCGGGTTCCGTGCGCACGCCGTCCGTGGGTCCCTCGCGGCCGATGAACATCGTTGAAAACAACGGGCCGAATTCCCACTTGCCGGGGATGTTGGTTTCTTTTCCATTTTCAATCAGCGCGCCGGGCCGGTAAGCCACGCCAAAGCTAAATCGCGTGGTGTCGTCGATTTTGCCCACGCTGAAGGCGCTGCCGCCGGAAAGCGCGACTGTCGTGTTCGGCACGCGGTACGGATTGCCCTCGATGTCCACCCGCAGTGCCCATCGGGGATTCAGATAATATTCCAGGCCCCCGCCCAGATTCAGCGCGAAATGCGTTTCGGGCCGTTCGGCAAACCCGGTAGCCGAACTGGAGTTGAAATACAAAACATCCGTGAAGTGAAAGAACCCCGGCCGGATTAATCCAAAGATGGAAAGGCGGCGTGTCTGAATGACCTTGGCGCGCAGCCCGAAGACGGCCTGCAGCGTCTGCCCGCCCTGGATGGTGAGCAGCGACCGTGCATGCTCCGGGAAAAAATCGAGCTGGCTTTCCAGCGCCAATCGCCGGTTCAGGTTCCAATCGAAGCGGCCGCCGAAGCCGGAGTAGTTGGTCGCGCCCAGGTCCGAATTCGTCAGCCGGGCGGTCGAGAACTGCGTGCCAAATTCAAAGCGCGTGTAGTTGTCCTGGGCGCATACCGGCAACGCGGCGAGCGCCAACAGCGCCCAGAGCAACCGAAAACAACTGACATTCAGACGAAGCATGCGTTCGCAATTCCTTTTCGCCAGGTGCGCGTCCTGGAAAGTTTCCTTCCATATTTCAGGATAACGAGTTCTTCCGCCAGTTCACCCCGATTTTTTGGATGCGCCTCTCAAGCGGATGGATGAGCCGCACGATACTCGTCGTACGCGGCCAGATACCGGTCCACATCCTTATGGAGCAGATAGTACGGAGTGGAGAGGCGAATCTTGCTGGGCACACCGCCGCGGATACGAATTTTCCTTTCCTTCCACATCCAGTTTTCCAGGTCGGGCATTTTATGGGGCGCCACATTCACGGTGGCGATGCCGCAGCGCAATGCCGGATCCGGCGAAGTCCAGGAAACCGCGCCGCGTTTCACCATTTCTTGCAGGATGTAGTCGGCCATCTGGCGGTGGCGTTTTTCGATGCGTTCCATCCCAATTTCATTGGCAAGTTCGATCGACGCCCGCAATCCGCAAAGTACCGGCACGTTGGAGCTGCCGATGCGTTGGAAACGTTCGGCGCGAATTTTCGGGTTGTCCCAACCTTCCGTGGCAAGAGTGTTCCACATGCGGTCGATCACTTCCTCGCGCACGTAGAGAAAGCCGCTGCCCTTCGGCGCCTGCAGCCATTTGTGCGGGCTGGAAGTGTACAAGTCGCAGCCGAGGTCATGCAGATTCAGCTTCATCATGCCGGGCACGTGCGCCCCGTCAATCGCCGACAGAATTCCCTTGGAGCGCGCTAGCGCCGCCAATTCTCCTGCCGGCAAGACCACGCCTGTCACGGTGGAGATGTGGCTGAAAAAAATCACACGGGTCCGCGGCGTAATCGCATCGCCGAAGAGGTTCAGAACCGTCGCGGCATTCGGCACCGGCTTCGGCAAAGTTACTTTCTTCACCACGATTCCATACCGTTTGGCCCGGAGGTTCCAGGGTTGCTCGCCGCCGGGATGCTCCTGGTCGGTCATAAGGACTTCATCGCCGGCTTTCATGTCCAATCCATTGGCGATGTAACTGTTGGCTTCGGTGGCGTTGCGTAGCAGCGCCAGTTCATCGCGCGTGCAGCCGAGAAATGCCGCCAGCGGATCTCGAAATTGGTTCCAGGAGGCGTAGCCCCAGATCGGGTAGTCTTCCGGATCCGGCTGCGCCAGCCGTTCGGCGTCGCGATAGCCTTCAAACACCGCGCGGAGCACGGGCGCTGGGGAAGATCCAACCGTGCCGTTGTTCAAATAAACTTCGTCTTCGGGAATCAGAAACTGCCGCCGAAGTTCCGCCCAATAGCCCTCTTCATTCGTGTTGTAGAGAGATTTGTCGGGAAGTTTTGTGGGGATGCCTGCCAACGGATCTTCGCCCGGCGAAGTCCAGGGAAATGCGGGAGCCGCGCCCGCCGCTGCCATCATGGAAGAAAGAAATCCTCGCCGGTCAAACATTGCCGCCTCCCGTAAATGTCCCGCCGATTCTATCGCCACTCGACCCTGTCCGTCCGATTTTCGTGCGTCAGGTTGCGGCCCGTCGAGAAACCGAATACCGTATGGAATTGCTATCACCGCGCACTTGGGGGATTCCGCATGCAATTTCATATGAAGAATTTGGCGATCACACTTGGCCTGTGCGCATTCAGCGCCTGCGCGTTCGCGCAGCAAGGTACCAGGCCCTCCACGGCGGCGGCGAAGCAGCCAGCCAATCCAGCAGCGAAGGAATCAAAACAGAGCCTGTTCAGGGCGCAGCATTTTGATCAAGCAGCCATCTCTCCGGATGGAAAGCGCGTTGCCTGGGTAGAGATTCAGACCGACGAGGACGGCGCCCCCACCGACAAGCAAGACATTTTTGTGCAGGATGCTTCGGCGGCTGGCAAGCCAATGCGCGTGACCGCGGGCGCGCCCATCGCGCATTTCAATGAGGGCAACGTCGCCTGGTCTCCGGACAGCAAGCAGATAGCGTTCATTTCCGACGCCGTGATATCTGGCCAGCCGCAGCTCTACGTTTCGAGTGTTGGCGAAGGTACGGCGCGCAAACTGACCAGCGTGAAAGGTTTCCTTGCGGGACCGCAATGGTCGCCGGATGGAAAATCCATTGCGGTACTGTTCACGGAAAATGCCACGCGAGAGGCCGGGCCCCTGGTGGCCGAGACGCCGGAAACCGGCGAAATCAAAGACGCGTTTTTCGAGCAAAGATTGGCGATCGTGGACGCAGCCAGCGGGAAGCTACGGCAGGTCACACCGGAAGACACCTACATTTACGAGTACGACTGGGCGCCGGACGGAAAAAACATCATCCTGACGGCTGCGAAAGGGAATGGCGACAGCAACTGGTATGTCGCGCAATTGTTTGCAGTGAACGTTGCTTCCGCGGAGATGCAACTGCTCTACAAACCCAAGCTGCAAATCGCCCGCCCGGCAATCTCTCCGGATGGCCAGAGCATCGCCTTTATTGAAGGGCTGATGAGCGACGAAGATTCCGTGGGCGGTGATGTGTTTTTGATTGCGCGTGCCGGTGGCGTGCCGCGGAATCTCACGCCGAAACGCCAGGCTTCGGCAGTTGTTGTGGCGTGGACCAGCAACGCAAAAATTATCGACATGGAAAACGTGGACGGGGAATCCAGCGTGGCGAGGATTGACCCGATCAGCGGCCAGATCGATTCCCTGTACCATGCTCCGGAGTTGCTCACTAGTGGATTCTGGTCCACCAGTCTTTCGCTGACTCCGGACGGCAAGACCGCGGCATTCGTGCGCAGTTCGTTCCAGGATCCGCCGGAGGTCTGGGCTGGTCCGATAGGGGCTTGGAAGAAAGTTACCAACCGGAATGAGGGGATAAAACCGGAGTGGGGCGAAACGAAAAGTTTGCACTGGAAGAGTGACGGATTCGACGTGCAAGGCTGGCTTATTTTTCCGAAAAACTTTGACGCTTCGAAAAAGTATCCACTGGTGCTTTGCGTGCACGGGGGCCCGGGAGAGGGAGTCCAACCCAACTGGCCCAGCGCTCACGCCTACGAGATGGCGTTGCCGGCGCACGGCTACTTTTTGCTACTGCCGAATCCGCGCGGGAGTTTCGGGCAGGGCGAGGCATTCACGCGCGCCAATGTGAGGGATTTCGGTTACGGCGACTGGCGTGACGATATGGCTGGCGTGGACGAAGCGATTCGCGTGGCACCGATCGATCCGCAGCGGCTTGGCCTGACAGGCTGGAGTTATGGCGGCTACATGACCATGTGGGGAGTCACGCAGACCGATCGCTTCCGCGCGGCGATGGCCGGGGCGGGAATCGCCAACTGGTCCAGCTATTACGGCGAAAACAAAATCGACCAGTGGATGATTCCCTTCTTCGGCAAATCGGTCTATGACGATCCCGAAGTGTATGCCCGCAGCGCGCCGATCACGTTTATCAAAAAGGTGAAAACGCCCACGCTGGTAATCGTAGGCGACAGCGACGGCGAGTGCCCCACGCCGCAATCCTACGAATTCTGGCACGCTTTGAAAACTCTTGGAGTGAAGACCGAATTGGTCGTCTACGAGCGGGAGGGCCACATGTTCGTGAACCCCGAGCACCTGAGAGATGTCATGAGCCGCACGGTCGCGTGGTTCGATGGATATCTGAAATAGTCAGGCAATACCCCGAGGCAACGACAGCTAGCCAGGCCCAGTTCTGCGTTATCTCGATAACCACCATGCGTATCGAATCGCGTCGAACATTCTGAGCTGATAGTGCCCCCGCAGCACGTTGTACCAGTACAGAATGGAGAATGATTTCATGACGCCCTGCCTTTCTGCCAAAGACTTCTTCTACCCATTAGCGACTGTATGGAACACGCAGAGATTGCGCATCACGAAATCGAGTATTTTTCCTTCACCTCGAATGGCCGATGAGCAACTACCCCTTTTGGGTAACCGGGGTAAAGGCGGGAATCAGGGGGGACACACGGGGAGTTACATTGAGACCTGGTCACGAAACCATCGATCTGCAAGCAAACTTTCTGTCTGTCAGCTGTCATCGTCCGGCCGCGAGTTATACTTCTGATTCATAAGTGAGTTGGTACCGAATCACAGTTTCAACATGAAGCCCGTACGATTCCTCGGTTTCTTACTGCTGCTGGCGACGTGCGCGACCTTGCCTGCATCCTTGTTCGCGCAAAATCCCCTCGGTACGCTTCGAGGCACCGTCCAGGACAGTAGTGGAGCGCGAATCGCCGGCGCGGGAATTTCGGCCAGTAATTCCGAGAAATCCTTGATTCGCTCGGTGCAATCCGATGCCCGCGGGGAATTTCAGGTCGAGCAAATTCCGCCCGGCTCCTATCTGGTGACCGTAAGTGCGGGCGGATTTACGGCTGCGCGCGCAAAAGTGGTCGTTGCTGTCAGTTCAGTCCGTGAAATCACGATCACGCTGCGACCGAAGTCCGTCAGCGAAAAAATTATGGTTGACGGCGGCGCTTCGATAACTGCGGCTGGATCGGAAACGGAAAGCGCCGTGCACCAGGCCGTGATTTATCGCCAGGATCTTGAGGCGATTCCATTAGCGGGGCGAAGTTTCGCCAATATTGCGTACTTGGTTCCGGGCACTGAGCCTGTGGAGCCCTCCGATCCCACAAAAGCGCGCATTACGGCTGTGGCCACGGGCGGAAGCTCCGGCCTGAACAATGAAATCTCCGTGGACGGCGGCGATAATTCCGACGATTACATCGGGGGATTCCTGCAGAATTTTTCACCAGACGCGCTTGAGGAGTTTTCCTTCCGAACGGCGCAGATGGATGCCGATACCGGCCGGACAACGGCGGGCTCCGTGGTCATCACCACGCGGGGCGGCACTAACGATTGGCATAGCGACCTGGCATTTTACGAGCGGGCCGCCGGGTTGAACGCACGCTTTCCGATCGACAATCCATCGCCCGATCCCAAACAGCCGTTCTCCCGCCAAAATTATGTAGCTACTTTGGGCGGACCGATCGTCCAGGAGCGGTTCTGGTTTTTCACTTCGCTCGAATACGTGCATGAGAACGCCAGCATTGCGTATAGCCCCGCCAGCCGCGACCAATTCAACGCGCTCGCGCAGTTGGCAAGTGAAGGACTAATTCCCGGTGTGACGAGCATTGCCGTGCCGGACAATGTTCCGGTTCCCTTTCGCGATTATCTGGCGACGGCCCGGCTTGATTGGGCGCAGTCAAACAATTCGCACTGGTTTCTGCGCGGCGCAATAGACACCTATACACAGCACAACGCGCTGGTGCAGCAAGGGGCGCTGCCGTCCACTGGCGTGACCTCGCACAACAACTACTTCAGCCTGGTCCTCGGCCAGCAATACTCTTTTTCGCCGGATTGGTTTGGCTCGCTGGTGCTGAATGGCAGCGGCCTGCATTTGACGCAAACGCGCAATGAAACTCAGGGTTTTTCGCTGGCATTTCCATTCACAACGACGTCCAGCACGATTACCGGCTTCGAAACCTACGGTGACAACCAGTTCGTCACCGGCATCGCGGCGTTTCCCGTGCTCCGCAACCAGCAAAAATATCAGCTTCGTTACGATGTGACCCACGTCCTGGCCCGCCACACACTGCGGTTCGGCGTGAATTTCATCCACGAGCCCGTCTTGAGCGGCGCGCTCACGTCCAATGCGGAAACACTGGTTACATTTCCGCAGAACCCTGCCTTCTACCTGCAACCCGGAAATCTGGCGCAGTTTTCAACAGACTACCAGGCTGGCAGCGTCTCCTCGCCGAAAACGGACGGCAGCTTTTCGCAGAATATTCAGCGGCTCGGTTTTACGCGCAAGATTCCTGGCGCGCGACGTCGAATTTGACGGTGAACTTCGGCCTTCGCTATGACACCACGTTTGGATTGTTTATCGCCTCCGGCCGCGACCAGAACGTCAATCCCGCACTCGGCACCGGCCTGGTAAACGGCATTCCTCACGACTACCGGAAAGCGATTGCGCCGCGACTGGGGATTGCCCGCACGCTGGGCAGTTCGCAGAGGACGGTTCTTCGCGCGGGAGTGGGACTCTATTACGACGACCTGGCGCAGAATGGCTGGGTTACCGCGTTTCAGGCTATAAACCATGGCACCCTCAGCGGCGCGTTTCCTGCCCCACCGGCTGCCCTGATTGATCCGGATTACCACACGCCATACGCGCTACATGCCACCGCAGGAATTCAGCACGCGCTTTCCGCCGATTGGATGATCAGCGCCGACTACACGCATGAAACCGGCATGCATTCGTATCGTAGCTATGTGTTTGCGCAGGCCAATGTGTTCCGCTCCGACAATCGCTCCGCCTACGACGCTTTGTCGCTGGCCGTGCAAGGAAATGTTTCCCGGCGCGCGCACTTCACCGCGCACTATACGTTGGCCAGAGCGGAAACCTGGGGGTGCGTGCTGGGCGAGTTGTTCGATTACGTGAATGGCGTATGCGATCCGCAAAATGCATTTGCGCCCGGCGATTATGGTCCCTCCGGCGAGGATGTGCGCCACCGGTTCGTTCTGGTCGGAACTTTCCAGTTGCCCGGAGGTGTTCAGTTGTCGACGCTCGCGCAAGCGGAAAGCGCGCGGCCATACACATTGACGACGCCCGCCGGCGATCGCGCGCTGGTGAACGGCGTGAAGACCACCCTCGACGAACTTCGCGGCACGCCTTATATTCAAATCGATCTCCGCGTCAGCCGTCCGTTCACCGTTCACGATCGCTGGTCGGTCACTCCCTTCGCCGAGTTTTTCAATCTGTTCAATCGTGACAATCCCGGCGCCAACTATGTGACCAATATTGCGGCGCTGCCGACCCCGGTGAACAATCTCGCCAACGCCACGGCGTTTTGCCTGGACCCCGATTGCACTCTGACGAAGCCCATCACCAGCCTTAGCCAGTTGCGCGCACCCGCCGGCGCGCTCGGCGATTTTTTCGGCCCCGGCACCACGGTGGGTATTCCCTTCGCTGCACAATTGGGCGTAAAACTGACCTTCTGAATACGCCCCCGAAAAAGACGAAACACAACCCGTGCTGCAGCCCGGCGCGGCTGGCGGTACAATAAAAGAGGCATCGCTAAGAGCCAACCAAGACCATGTTTGAAAACCTGACAGAACGGCTGCAACGAACATTCAAAAACCTCCGCGGGCAGGGGAAACTCTCCGATGAACACCTGGACGCGGCGCTGGTGGAAATACGCGAGGCGCTGCTGGAAGGCGACGTAAACGTCGCCGTGGCCGATGAACTCCTGGCCAACATTCGCGCCAAGGCGCTGGGCACCGAAGTGATGTTGCAGCTTTCGCCGGATCAGCAAGTGGTCAAGATCGTCCGCGACGAACTAACCAACCTTCTCGGCAAGCATGCCAAGCCGTTGTTTGCGTCGCGGCCTCCTTCGGTGTGGATGATCGTGGGCTTGCAGGGCTCCGGCAAGACCACCACCACCGGCAAGCTCGCGAAATGGCTTTCGCAACATGGCCATCGTCCAATCGTCGTTTCCACCGACGTGTATCGCCCTGCGGCGCGCGAACAGCTTTCGCAAGTGGCCAAGGCGATCGGCATTTCCGTCTGGCAGGCCACGGGCACGGACAAGCCGCTCGAAATTGTGCGCGGCGCGATCAAGGAAGCCAAGCTTTCGGCGAGCGACGTGGTCCTGGTGGACACGGCCGGGCGGTTGCACATTGACGACGAATTGATGAACGAACTCTCGACGCTGAAGAAGGAATTGCAGCCGACCGAGATGCTGTTCATCGCGGACGCCATGATCGGGCAAGACGCAGTGCGCTCCGCCGGAGAATTTCACAAGCGGCTGGGGCTGACGGGCGTGATCCTTACCAAGCTTGACGGCGATGCGCGCGGCGGCGCGGCGCTTTCCATCAGCAAGGTCTCCGGTGCGCCGGTAAAATTCGTGGGTCTCGGTGAAAAGTACGATGCCCTCGAGGCGTTCTATCCGGAGCGCATTGTTTCGCGCGTGCTGGGCATGGGCGACATCCTGTCGCTGATCGAACGCGCCGAATCGGCCTTCGATAAAAAAGCGGCGATGGAGCTCGAGCGCAAGCTGCGGAAGGAAGAGTTCACGCTGGAAGATTTCCGCGATCAATTGAAACAGATTCGCAAGATGGGCCCGCTCGACCAGTTGGTGGACATGCTCCCGAAGGTCGGGCCCCTGCAGAATCTGCCGAAGGACGCTTCCGTTGACGAAGGCAAACTGAAGCAAGTCGAGGCGATCATCAACTCCATGACCAACGAAGAGCGCCGCGACCACAACGTGATTGACGGCAAGCGCCGCAAGCGCATCGCCAAGGGCAGCGGCACCACCGTTCAGGACGTGAATCAGGTCCTCAAGCAATACTTGCAGATGCGCACCATGATGAAGCAATACGGCGCAATGGCCGCACGTTCCCGGATGAAGGGCCTCGGCAAGCTCGCCGGAATGGGCTAAAGCACAGCACGCCACGTCTTGCACGATGAAGCAAGACAAGATGGATAACTGCTTCTGATTGAATTGGAATCCCTGACGTAATTGAGGAAGCCTCATGAAACTCAAGCTTCGCTCCATTGGCACCTCCACCGGCGTCATCCTCCCCAAGAAACTTCTCGATCGACTGAGGCTGAAGAAGGGCGACGTCCTGTTCGCCTCGGAAACTCCGGGGGGCTTTCTGCTGACGCCCTACGACCCGGAAGTCGCAAAACAGGTGAAACTCGGACTTGAGTTAATGAAACAGCATCGGGAGACGTTCCGGGCATTGGCAAAATGAGTGAACCGGTTTGGCTCGATCGCAATTCCCCAATTCATTCGGGGGCACATCGAAGGCTCCTCAAAACGCTGCGGTATACCATCAAGAAAGACCGCTCTCGCAAGACACTTTCCGCCCCCTGCCCTTTTCGCCCCTCGCCTTTCGCTGTAAACTAGAAAGGTTCCGCGGAACATGCCAAGAGCGCTACGCATTCCGAAAGTTTCATACGGCTTATCAGGCGAAGGAGAGCAATCCCATGGCAGTTGACGTCGTCATGCCCCAGATGGGCGAAAGCATCTTTGAAGGCACCATCACCAAATGGCTCAAGAAGCCCGGCGATAAGGTCGAGCGCGACGAGCCCCTCTTCGAAATTTCGACCGACAAGGTTGACGCCGAAATCCCCTCTCCCTCCGCCGGCGTCCTGAAGGAGATCAAGATCGCCGAAGGACAGACCGTGCCGATTCAAACCATTGTGGCCGTGATTGACGGCGCGGGCGGCGCCGCCGCTGCCGCGCCTGCTCCCGCAGCGGCTCCGGCCAAAGCTGCCCCGGCTGCTGCGACTGCCCCCGCTCCAGCCGCTGCAAAACCTGCCACACCCGCACCAGTGGCGCCTGCTTCCGCTCCGGCCGCACCCGCTGCCGCGGCGTCTTCCGGCTCCACCGAACGCATTCACTCCTCGCCGCTCGTTCGCCGCCTGGCCAAGGAACACAACGTGGACCTCTCGGCGATCGAAGGCACCGGCGCCGGCGGCCGCATCACCAAGGAAGACATCGAATCCGTCATTGCCGGGCAATCCGCGCCAGCCGCGGCGCAAGCTTCGGCTCCGGCCGTCGCGCGCCCGTCCGTTCCGCCTCCCGCGCCCGCTCCCATTGCCGCCCCCGGCGCACCCGCCGCGCATGGCAGCCAGTACGCCCCGGCGCTGCAGATCGGCGTTCCCCGCGAGCGCATCTACTTCGGCAATTACGAAGTGCAGCCGCTCAGCAACATGCGCCAGAAAATCGCCGAGCACATGGTCGCCTCCAAGCACGTTTCCGCGCACGTATACTCGGTGGATGAAATCGACATGACCAAGGTCGCCGCCATCCGCGCCAAGGCCAAGGAAGAGTTCGAAAAGCGCTACGAGACCAAGCTCACGTTCATGCCCTTCTTCGTGAAAGCCGTCGTCGCCGGCCTGCGCGCGTATCCCACGCTCAACGCTTCGCTTGACGGCACGAACATGGTCCTGCACCGGGAGATCAACATCGGCATGGCCGTCGCCCTCGACTGGGGCCTGATCGTTCCGGTCATCAAGAACGCCGACGAAAAAAATCTCCTCGGCATCCAGCGCAATCTCAACGACCTCGCCGAGCGCGCCCGCTCCAAGAAGCTCAAGCCCGAGGAAGTGCAGGAAGGCACCTTCTCCATCACCAATCCTGGCGTCTTCGGCGGCCTCTTCGGCCTGCCGGTGATCAGCCAGCCCAACGTCGGCATTTTGGGCCTCGGCGCGATCGAAAAGCGCCCCGTGGTGATCAACGACTCCATCGCCATCCGCTCGATGTGCTACGTCACGCTCAGCTACGACCATCGCGTGGTCGACGGCGCCGTCGCCCACCAGTTCCTGCACAAAGTAAAAGAAACCCTCGAGAACTGGTCCGAGCCGCTGGTCTAGCAAGGGTTCGGCGGTAGACGGTCATTGAGTGTTGAGGTCCAATGCTGGCTATCCGTCTTCCCGAATCCATCGAAAAGCGCCTCGAGAAGCTCGCCAGGCGCACCGGGCGCACCAAGACCTTTTATGTCCGGGAAGCCATCCTCCAACACCTCGACGAACTCGAAGACCTCTACCTCGCCGAACGCTCCCTGGATCGGATTCGCAGCGGCGAAGCTTCCACAATTCCGCTCGAAGACGTCGTAAAACGTCATGCCCTGGAAGATTGAGCGTTCCGTCGAAGCCGACCGCGAACTCTGCAAACTCGATCCGCAACACGCCAAACGCATTCTGAGATTTCTGCAGGAACGCGTCGCCCGCCTGGACGATCTGCGAAGCATCGGAAAAGCGTTGCAGGGGCACGAGTCACTCTTCACCGGTCGCTCGGCACCGGCCACTGGCCACCACTCACTGAATCATCGGCCGCATCCGCGCCGTCCACACCGCCAATCCCTCGAGGGGCACCGCTTCCACGCCCGCGTCCCGGAGGGTTTCGCGCACAAACTGGTGCCGCTCATTTTCGGCAAGCAGGTGCACGTCCGTCACCGCTGTAAATTCGCTCGCCGCCACTCTGCTGCGGATGCGCTCCACCGTGTACGCCAGCGACTTCACTTCCCCCGGCGCGCGCGAAACGCTCAGCGTCTGCACGAACCCGCGCGTTCCATTCCGCCGATAGCCGTAGTCAATCCGCATCGGGTCGCCCGAAAACGTAAACTCCGCGGCGGGCAGGCTCTTCTGCAGCCGCTCCCACAGCCGCGCCTGCTTGAACACCTGTACGCAATATGAGCGGATCGCCCCGCGGCTTCCCGGCGCCCCCACGCGCGCCGCCCCGCGCTGCAGTGCCACATGGTCCGAGTACAGCCGCTCCGTTTCCGCGTCCAGGTCGTCCCCGTGCAAGCCTTTCTGCGGCGCCAGTTGCAGCGCGTTCGAAAGCGTCTCATCCCACTTACCCAGAAGTTTTAGCCAGTCGCCGCTCGCCTCCGAGCCGCTTTTCCCGTTAGCGCCTCCGTTTCCGTTGAAAAGCTGCGCGGCTGTCGCAAACCGGTTTTCCAGGTCGTCCCGCAACGCCCGCAGCAGCTCCTCGTCCGCCCGCGGATGCAGCCGCCGCACGCGCGCATACTCTTCCGGTTCCTCGATCAGCCGCATGCGCCGCTCGCCCGAGTGCGGATCAAACACCAGCACGCCGATATTCACCCACTCGTCACGCACCAGGTTGGGCGTGTAGCGGAGGACTCGATAGGCAAGGGTCCGGTGCACTCCATTTGCTTGGGTTGCCATGGTTCTCCCTCCTCACCAGGGTGACTGCTGAATGGTGACTAGTGACTGGCGAAAACCAATCCCAGCCCGGCTCCTCTGGAACAGCCAACAGCCAACAGTCGACAGCGAACAGCTGAAACCCGCTGACCCTGCCTTCCTCCCTACCAGTCACCAATCCCTTGTCACCGGCCACCGGTTGCTGGCCACAGGTCGCTTCCCACCAGTCACTAGTCACCATTCACCAGTCACTTCCACGCCGCGAACGGCTGCCGGTTCGAACTCTTCGCCGACAGAATCAGCTCTTCCACCCGTGGCTTCCTCCGCTGCAACTGCTCCAACAGCCGCAGGACCGCGTCGTAGTCGTCCTCATACCAGGCGGGTGGAATCTCTTCTGCCAGCTCGGCCAGCACTTTTTCCGTGATGCGCTTTTCCAGCCGCTCCAACCACGGACCGAACGAATCCATTCCCGTCACGCCCTCATACACCCTGCTCCGCGCGTACAATCCGCGCAGCGGCGCATCCGGAAAATTCCACTCGCCCGCGTTGAAGCAGAATCCCTGGTCGATCATCACCGTCCGGTACGCCCGACCGCGCCCGGCCTCTTCCCTCGCTTCATCCCGCTGCGATCCGCCCCCCGGCAACGCTCCACGCGCAACCTCTCCTTGTCCAACTGTGTGCCTCAGCCCTGCCTCCGCGGCTCCCGGTGTCAACCCGCTCGTCGGCGCCGGCTCTTCAAAAAAAACCGTCTGCCTCCCGTTCGTGTTACACGCCCACTTGTCGAAGACCAGCATGCCCGCGAAGTCGTGCAGGTTTCCCACTTCGCGCAGTTTTTCATCCGGCAGAAAATCGTGCAGCGCCATCCGCCGCGGATCCCCCGGATAGCGCGAACCGAACTGCAGCCCCGCCGCGCACGGCGTCCGGGACCTCGGCAGCTCGATCGACAGCTCCGGCGTCAGCCGGATCAGTTCCGCCCCCACCTCGACCACTTCCACCGGCGCCGTCGGCAGCCCCAGCCTTGACGCCAGCCTTGTACCCAGCAGCTCGTTCACCAGGATTCTGCGGTGCTGCGGGTTATTTTGAAACTTCACCACATAGTAGCTTCCGTCCGAGCAGCGCATCAGGTGCGACTGGGCGCCACCCCGCATCCGCCGGATCTCTTCCAGTGCCTTGATCATGTGTGGTTATCGTAGCGATACTTAATTCTCTCGGCAAGCCTCTCGCCATTTCCACCACACCCGCTTCCCCTTCTGGGACGTACCAATCTCTGTTTTGGGCCTCGCCCGCCCGCCGTCGCCCGCCAGCCTCTCTCCATTCCAGCACGTCCACGCCAAAAAAAAGCCCCCCGGGTTTTCCCGGGGAGCATGGGGTGAAGTTTTCGAAACCGGTTTCTACCGGCGCCGCTTCTTGGCCTTCTTCGCCGCCTTCTTCTTCGGCTTGGCCTTCGCCTTCTTAGCCGGCTTCTTTTTGGCCTTTTTGGCGGGTTTTTTCTTCGCGGCCTTTTTCGGAGCTGCCTTTTTCGGAGCGGGCTTCGCCGCCGGTTTCACCGTGGGTTCGTCTCCCTCGTCGCCGGGCTCTTCCTCCACGATCAGCAGCTCTTCCTCTTCTTCGACAATGCCTCCCGGCTCTCCACCGAGTTCCTCGTCGTCATCCAACCGGGACAGCTCTTCGTCGTCTTCGAACTGATCTTTCTCGAATTCCATGCTCTCCTCCCCATGGGGATCTTTCTTACCCGTTGTTCTTGGCACGCTGCACCAGTCGGAGACGTCCTGCACTCCGTCCTTGCGATTTGTTATCCCACTCCAACGTCCTTGTCAAGCTTTCGTGATGCAACCGGCCCGCTGGCAGGCAAAATAGTTTGCCTGTCCCTTTTGGCTCCGTCCAGCCTTTTCCTGTCAGGGTTTCGTCTGGCTTCCGCTCGCGCCCGCCGGCTTCTTGTGCCGCGTTTTTGCCGAACTCTTCACCGTATGCGCCTCCGGAGCGCCCCCCACCGTGTAAATGCGCAACACCATCCCACGGCTCACCTTGCCGCCCTTCAAGCCGTTCCATTTCCGTATATCCGCGTCCGTCACGCTGAACTGGTCGGCAATTCCCCCCAGCGTATCGCCCCGCCGTACCCGGTACCGCACCAGCCGGCTCTTGGTCTCTTCCACGGGCCGCGCCGCCGGGATAATCAGCTTCTCGCCCGCCTCCAGCCCCGTTCCCGCCTCCAGGTCGTTGGCCGCCGCAATCGCCCCCGGGGTCACCCGGTATTTTTTCGCAATCGACGTCAGCGTCTCTCCGCTCTCCACCCGGTGCCGCCGCCAGCTCACCCACTTGTCCGCCGGGATATCCGCGATCTCCGCCGAAAACGTTTCCGCGCTCCCCTTCGGCAGGTGCAGCATAAACTCGGGATCGTCCGGTGTCGCCATCCGCAATAGGGAAGGATTCAGGGTCCGCAGCGTGGCCACGTCCACGTCAATTGTCTCCGCCACCAGCCGCAGGTCAATCGCCCGCCCCGGTTTCACCACGTCCGTCTCCACCTCGCGGTCCGGGTCCACCGAAATTCCATAATGCGCCGCGTCCTTGGCGATCAGCGTCAGCGCCAGGATGATCGGCACATAATTTTTCGTCTCCCGCGGCAGCACATTCCGTTTGTACAGCTCCCAGAAATCCGCATACCCCGTCCGCTCCACGCCCTTTTGCACATTCCCCGGCCCGCAGTTGTACGCCGCAATCGCCAGGTACCAATCCCCGAAAAGCCCGTATAAATCCCGCAGGTGCTGCGCCGCCGCCCGCGTGGCCTTTTCCGGATCCATGCGCTCGTCCACCCACCACGTGCGCTTCAAGCCGTACTCGTTCCCGCGCCACTGCACGAACTGCCAGATCCCCCGCGCCCCCGCGCGCGAAAGCGCCAGCGGTTGAAACGCGCTCTCCGCCTGCGCGAGGTAAATCAGATCCTGCGGTACGCCCTCTTCCCGCAGCACCCGCGCGATCATGTCGTCGTACTTTCCCTTGCGCCGCAGCCCCGTTTCCACAATCGCCCGCCCGCGCGGCGTCTGGAAAAAATTCAGGTACGACGCCACCACGTCGTTCACCGTCAGTGGCAGGTCGTGCGTAACGCTCCTCGCCGCCTCTTCTGCCCGCTCCCGCAGCTTCGGGTCCACGGGAAAGGTCATCTCCGCCACTTCGTCAATCGGTGCCGGCACCGCCGGAGCCTCGCTGAACCCGTCTCCAGCCCGGAACGCTTGTAGTTCGTACGAATAAATCGTGTCGGTGACCTGGTGAAACAGTTCGCTCAGCTGCGGATCGCTGTTCGGGTCGTAACCGCTCTCCAGCATCCAGTCCACCGCGTCGTCAAAATCCCGCCGCGCCGCCGCCAGGTGTCCGGCCTTGTAATTGGCCTCTCCCGCGGCAAATTTCGCCTTTACTCTTTCAATCAGGTAGGGAATTCCGCCCGGCATTCGCGGCGTCAGCGAAATCAGCGGCTGGGTCTTCAGGTTCCGCACAGGGAGGTTGCCCACCGCACTCGGGCCAGCCTGCGCCGTCGTCTGCACCCCCTGCCCCTGCGCTCCCGGTGTATTGGAAGGATTCAGGGCCGGAGCGTGCGCCTGCACCGGCCGCTTGGCCGCATCCTCGCAACCCGCAAAGCTCATCGCCAGCAGCAGCCAGGCTCCTGCGTTCCGCACGTTCCCCCGCTGTCGTCCCAGGCTCATCCCTCCATGGTAAGGACCCATTTCGTCGCGGGTCAACGCTTTCGCTCCTCCGAGCGACCCATGCCGCACCTCCCCGCCCCCGTCTTCCGTTTAGCACGGCCTTCGCTGCCCTGAAATTCACTTTCTACATCTCAGGTCTACAAAGCGAGTAAGATACAATCCAATCCCCGAAGTCGGAGAAATCGAACCAGGCAGGCGGTTGGCCGCGGGAAAGGCATCCCATGTACGCCTATTTGCTGATGGCTTCGTTGCTGTTCACGTCCGGCATTTATCCCCAGCCGCAAACCGCGTCTGTCAACGTAAGAGTCCGTGTCGTTTTGGTGGATAAAGATCTAAATCAGAAGCCCGTACCTTTTTGCATCGTCAACTTCCGGAATGTGTCGAATGCCGACGCTCCGGCCGTGCTGAAAACCGATCTCGACGGAAAAGCCGAAAAGCAACTTCCGCCCGGCCGCTACTCCATCTCCACGCCCAAGCCAATCGAGCTGGGCGGCAAGCGCTATTCCTGGAATCTGGAAATCCAGATCACCGGTGCGGAGCAGCGCGTAGACCTCACCAACGACAACGCCAAAATAGAAGACTTGCCTCCAGGTTCCTCTTCTCCCGGCGAAAATAAATCTTCGTCCGGCGCGGCCGGTGGGGAACTCACGGCGCTCTTCGACAAACTGAAAAACTCCGTTGTTACCATTCATTCCGAATCCGGCAAGGGTTCCGGTTTTCTGGTGGACTCCTCCGGGCTGGTGGTGACCAACAACCACGTGGTCGACTCCTCCAGCTACCTGGCCGTGCAGTTCGATGACAAGCGCAAGGTCCCGGCGCGGCTCGTCACCTCAAACATCGACAAGGACCTCGCCGTGATCCGGTTTGATCCCGCCGCGTTTCCGGAAGGCGTCGTGGCGCCGCTGTTGCCGAAAGAAGCCGCTGCTCATCTCGCCGTCGGCCAGCGCGTGTTTACCATCGGCAATCCCCTGGGCCGCGAAAAGGCCCTGACCACCGGCGTCGTCAGCAAAATCGAAAAAGATTCCATCAACAGCGACATCAACATCAACCCCGGAAATTCCGGCGGCCCCCTGTTCACCCTGGATGGCCAGGTCGCGGGAATCACCACCAGCGTGCTCCGGAATCTGGCCTCCATCGTGCCGGTCGAGGTCGTCCGCCCCCTGGTCGAGCAAGCCAGAAAAGATATCGTTCATGAAGTTCCTCCGTCCCGGGTCCTGCTTCCCGTTGAGCCCACGGATTATTTCCCCGCGGATGCCCTGCGCGAACTCTTGAAACAGGACAGGCTCGACACCAAACCCTACTTTTTTGACGCCGGAGAATTTCAGGTCGGGTTCTTCACCCCTCCGCTGAACTATTTCCTGCGCCACGAGCAGGAGATGGCAGCGGCGCGCAAAGCCGCCAAGCGCTCCAGCGGCGACGCGGCAACGGCCAAGCCGCCGTCGAGCGCACTCGAGGACGCGCAGGAGTACCGCCCCGTGCTGCTGGTGCGCGTTCGGCCGAAGTTCAGGGCGTTCTTCAAAGTTCGTTTCAAAAATGGTTTCGTGCGCATGCGGCTCCTGTGCGGCGGCAAGGAACTGACCCCGATTCTTCCCGGGCGGGCCGAATTCGATCTGTATGACCAGCGCGAGCGCAAGGTGGATACCACGTTTCAAGGCGCATACGAATACCAGGCCGATGCCGTAACACCGGCTTGCGGAAACGTGGTTCTCGAAATTTACTCCGAGAAAGATCCCAACACGCCCGAGAGCAAGCCGATTGACTCCGCTACCGTGCAACGCGTATGGAATGATTTCGACCCGTTCCGGCAAGCACACCCGGCGCCCGCGGCCAAACCGTAGCGGGAAAAGCGAAACCCAGACAAATTCAGCTTTTTGTGAACTCGCGCATCGTTGCCGGCAGCAGACTTTCTTCTCAGTGTCGGCCAGCCTCGCGATGGGTGTATGATTTGGGCTGTTTTTGCCCGCAAAAGATTTCGGCAAGATGGGAGTCGGACGCCGCAATCGAACAAGTCAGGGAGAACCCAAAATGAAAAAATTTCTCGTCACACTCGGTTTCGCGTGCAGTTTCGCCGGTGCCGCACTCGCGCAGATGGCCGCCCCATCTTCCTCCGCAGCTGCTGCGGCAACCCAGCAAACTGTCGCGCCGGTGAAAAACCCCGTCAGCACCGTGTTGCGCACGTCACTCGCCTCCCGGCAGAAAAACATGCTTGCCGCCATTGACGCCATGCCCGCCGAGAAGTTCGGCTACAAGCCCACGCCGGATCAGATGAGCTTTGGGCACCTGGTCGTTCACATCATCGAGTCGAACAATGGTTTGTGCTCGAAAGTTGCCGATGTTCCCGCGCCCAAAGCCGAAGAATCGAAGGAAACCGATCCCAAAGACAAGCTGCTCGCCGCGGCCCGCGCCTCCTTTGATTTTTGCTCCGCCGCTCTCGCCAATATGGACGACTCCAAGCTGGGCGACAACGTGGATTTCGGCCGCGTGCAGGGCCCCCGCGCGATGGGAGTATTTTTCCTGGTGGGGGGCTGGGCCGACCACTACGGCGCCGCGGCCATGTATTTGCGCCTGAACGGAATCCTTCCGCCCACCGCGCAGCCCAAGAAATAAAAAGCCCGCACCACTCAGCATAATCGAGTCAGTTTCAGTTCGCCGTCAGGATGTAGGATTCGCGGCGCGAGTCCTGTCCTTGGCCCGCTCAATCAAATGGTTGGAGGGCAACCTCGGGTCAGCTAACTTTTTCGCACTTTCCAAGCCGGCGACGGGCAGGTTCGTTGCATCCAGCAGTCCCAATTGCACCAGCACCGACGCCTGATCCCAGTAAATGTGCTCGTTCGAAAGTTTTCCATCGCGAAAGTGGACAATGACCACCAGCGGGCATTCCACTCGCTTGCCGGTCGGCGCGATGCCGGGGAGCATCCAGTCCATTTCCATCGTGTGCGTAAAACGAAAAATCATTTCATCCACCAGCCGCTCCGTGCCGATGGTTCGCGAGATCGGGACAATTTCCGTATCGGGCGGCATCTTTGGGATAAAGTGCCGCGAATAGAATTCACGCAATTGTTCTTTGCCGACGCCGCCCGTCAACACGGGGATGTGGTTCACGTAGGCATCCGGCACCATTGTCTCGAGCGTGGCCTTCGTATCGTGGGTCGCAAACTCGTGGCGCAGGTGCTCTTCCCAAAGGTCATTAAGTGTCTTTTGCCCGGGACTCAAGCGGGCTTCCGTGCTTCGCTGCTCATTCATCCTAGCTTCCTCTCTGCGTCCCCGATTCGCTTGCATTTCATTTCTGAGGCTTCCCGCCGTTCAACAAAATGAATTTCTGGATCCTCTTGCCCGTGTCCACTTCTCCGGTATACAGATTCCCCTCGGAATCCGACGCGATCTGATGCAGCCAGTGAAACTGCCCCGCATTGCGCCCGTGGTGACCGGCCTGGCCCACCACCGCGCCATCTTCCCGCCGCACCGTCCAGATGACGTTGTCTTCCCCATCCGCCACCAGCAGAAACTTCTGCTGCTCGTCGATCGAAAACGCGAACTGCCACACGGAACCTACCCCCAGCGTTTCGGGCCGCACCGCGAACTCCTTCAGGAATTTTCCCTGCTTGGTGAACACCTGCATCCGGTCGTTGGTGCGATCGCATACGTACACCAGCCCGTCCCGTGAAATGTGCACGCAATGCACCGGATTGCGAAATTGCTGGTCGGGCGGCGCCCCGGGAGTGTACGCGCCCGGATCGGTATCCTTTGGAGCGTTTCCATACGCTCCCCAAAGCCGCTTGAACGCCCCGGTCTCCGAGTCGAAGACGATCAATCGCTTGTTCATATAGCCGTCGGCGATATACACCTCGTGCGCTTCCGAGTCCACCTCGATGCCCGCCGGCCGCCCCAGAATATCCGTGCGCGTGCTGTCGGCGGGATCCGATGACGGATGCCCGATCTGCATCACAAACTTCCCATCCTTCTTGAACTTCAGAATATGCCGGTCCGTCGGCGCGTTCCCCCCGATCCAAACATATCCTTCCTTGTCCACATAAATGCCGTGTTCCGACTTCGGCCAATCAAATCCTTCGCCCGGCCCTCCCCAGGAATGCAACAGATGTCCCTGCTTGTCGAACTCCAGCACCGGCGGCGCTGCTATGCAGCACATCGAACGCGGCGGCGTAAGCGAAGCGCCAATTTCGTCCACCGTGTTCGTGGCGGGCCGTTGCAAAACCCAGATGTGATCCTCCCGATCCACAGCCAGCCCGCCGATTTGCCCCACAATCCAGTCGTTCGGCAACTCCTGCGGCCAGAACGGGTCCACGCGGTACTTCGGCGGCTCCTGCGCGCAAGTAGCAAGCGCACTAGCCCCAAGCAAAATCGCTGAGCCAACGCCGAAGCGGACGGAGGCTCTTGCCCATGTCTTGTGAAAAAAGAAACTGTGCATGAAGCCTCCTCGCGACCGATCTTCCCCCACCCGGAATCGGGCGGAGTATAGGGCCGCTAAGGATACGTGTCAACGCAGCAGCGGATATGTTACCGGGAAGAGCAGAGTCGCTGTTGTGCACATTTTTGGTGCAACGCTTTCCGGGGTTTACAACCGTTCGATTGCGCCAAGTCCCGAACCGATAAATTCATTTGTCCGATTACGGCTGCGAGCATGTGCATTACTTCCAGATGGCCCGTAATCCGACCAGTATCGATGGCAAGTGGGGAGATCACTTCCTACAAGCCAACTTGTCAGTACCTATCCTTTCGTACGATCGCGCAGAAATCGGGAACTCCAAAATTCGCACTTGACATCGATGAATAATTCACTACCATATGGTTGTGGATAAGTTAGATACAACATTTGCGGCTCTGTCGGATCCAACCCGTCGGGCGATGATCCAACAACTCTCCCATGGGCCCGCCTCTGTGCATGGATTGACGGAACCGTTTTCACTCTCGCAGCAGATGATTTCAAAACATATTGCCTACCTGGTGCGGGCGCGGATTGTGATCAAGACCAAGCGTGGAAGAGAGAGCGTGTGCAGGCTTAGGCCAGCGGCGATAAAGACGGTCAGCGACTGGGCGATTAGCTATCGCCGATTCTGGGAAGAGAGTTTCGACAAGTTGGATGTGGTTGTGAATCAAATGAAAAAAGCGGAGATCAGAGATGACAAAAAACACGGCTAACGAGAAAGAGCGGATGGTTGTCACTAGAGTTTTTGATGCCCCACGCGCATTGGTTTGGAAGGCGTGGACAGATCCGAAATATGTGATGCAGTGGTGGGGGCCGAAAGGCTTTAGCTGCCCCGCTTGCGAGATTGATTTTCGCGTAGGAGGAAAATTTC
>Ga0210394_10002012_pt1 | contig 29521 bp, 36 predicted proteins | sample IncBWC12MmetaG_FD_160121 | JGI IMG/M metagenome (GOLD analysis project Ga0210394, IMG submission 160121) | Forest soil microbial communities from Barre Woods Harvard Forest LTER site, Petersham, Massachusetts, United States - Inc-BW-C-12-M | ecosystem: Environmental > Terrestrial > Soil >...
TTCTTGAATTGCCGGGTCGGTGGCGTGCTGGAGCGTCCTCCCAGCAAGGACAACAATTTCTCTAACCCTGCCATTTTAAAATCCCCTCACTGCGCCTGATCGTCCCGAAGCATTGTCCCCATAGCCCCCGTTTGAGGCATCCCCCTCGATAGGGGGTTTTACCACAGAAGTGTGACTGGGTCGCGCGGCGTGCGCGTTGCGATGCACGAGACGATTGCCGATCGCCGGCAGTCCTGCCGGCACACGGCGACGCTCGCCCGTCAAAAAAAACAAAAACTTCAAGTGCTTGTGGAGCATTCCTAAGCGCAGGAGCTTAAAGTTCGGCAACGGTGCGGCGGCGGCGCGCAAAAAAGTAGAACACCGGTACGCCAGCCAGGATCGCGACGCAGCCCCAGGTGGAGTTCGCGAGATTGTCGGTGAAAGTGTAGTAAAGCAACGCCGCCGATACAGCGACGAAAATCGCCGGGACCACCGGATAGCCCCAGACCCGATATGGTCGCTCCGCCAACGGCTCGCGACGCCGGAACACGAACAGAGTGCTGCCCGCAATCATGTAAAACAGCCATTCGGCGAAGATCGCGAGCGAGAAGAACTGTCTGAAGCTGCCGCCGATCAGCAGCAGGATGACTGCCAGCGCGCACTGGACCACGATCGAGACGGCAGGGGTTCGATAGCGCGGGTGCACCTCGGCGATCGCCTTGAAGAAATAGCCGTCCCGAGCCGTCGCAAAGGGCACGCGCGCGCCGCTCATGATGGTGCCATTTAGGGTCACGAGCATCGAGACGGCCATGCCAGCCGATACCAGCAGCGCTCCGGCGCGGCCGAGCACCAGCGCCACCGCGTCCGAAGCCGGCCTTTCCGAGGCGGCCACCGCGGCGGCCGGCAGCACGTACTGCACCGCCGCATTCACCAGGATATAGAGCGCCCCGACCACGGCTACGCCCCAGATCAGCGACAGCGGGATATTGCGCTGGGGCTCGCGGATCTCGCCGGCCACCATGTTGAGATCGTTCCAGCCGTCGTGGGCCCACAGCGCCGCCACCAGCGCGGCGAAAAACCCGGCCACGCCGCCCTTCGCCCCGGTGAATTCGGTGCCGAAATTCGACCAGCCGCCGCCTGAATATGAAAAACCCACTGCCACGATGCCGAGAATGATGACGACCTTGAGCAGCGTGAACACGAACTGGAAATCGCCCGCGCGCCGCACGCCGATGTAGTTGAGCCACGACACGAGCACTGCCGCGGCGATGGCGACGAGCTGACCGTAGGTGATCACGAACGGGTGTGACAGGCAGGGATGCGGAAAGAACGAAAACACCGAAAAGGTGCCGAGAATGCGCACCAGCCCGGTCGTGATGGTCGCAATCGACGCCGGCTTGGCGATCAGGAACCAGGTCCACGAATAGAGAAACGCTGCGAGCGGCCCGTAGGCATCGCGCACGTAGACGTACTCGCCCCCGGCCTGCGGCTTCATCGCCCCGAGTTCGGCATAGGTCAGCGCACCGAAGAATGACAGCAGGCCGCCGACCAGCCAGACGAGATAGACCATGCGCGCCGAGCCCACCGCCTGCATCATCTCGCTCGGCACCAGAAAGATGCCGCTGCCGATGATCGTGCCGACCACGATCGCACCCGCGTGCGACAGCTTCAGATCGCGCGCGAGCTCCGCCCTGGCAGCCGCGGGCAGCGCGGGCGCACTCATATCGGCCTCACGAGCATCTCGCGCGAGATATCGCGCACGCGGGTGCAGCCGGTCAGTGCCATTGCGACGCGCATCTCCTCCTCGATCAGTTGCAGGACGTGTGCGACGCCGGCCCGGCCGCGCCCGGCGAGCGCATAGGCCCAGGCGCGGCCGAGCAGCACGCCCTTGGCGCCGAGTGCGAGCATGCGCACCACATCGAGCCCCGAGCGTACACCGCCGTCCACGAGCACCGTCAGTCGATCGCCCACCGCATCGGCGATCGCCGGCAGAGCGTTCGCCGTGGACGGAGTACCGTCGAGCTGCCGGCCGCCGTGGTTCGAGACCACGATGCCATCCGCGCCGAAGTCAACGGCCGCCTCGGCGTCGCTGACATCGAGGATCCCCTTGATGATGAGCGGACCCTGCCAGTGCTGCCGCAGCCATTCGATGTCCTTCCAGCTCACCGTAGGATCGAAGTTCTCGCGGGTCCACGCAAAGAAGTCCATCAGCGCCGAATCCCCGCTGACCACCGAGGCCAGATTGCCCAGTGTGTGCGGGCGCCCGCGAACGCCCACATCCCAGGCCCAACGCGGCCGGCTCAGTGCCTGGCCAAGGCGCCGCAACCGTCGGAATCGACCCGCGGCGTCGGACAGTCCCGAACGCACGTCGCGATAGCGCGAGCCGGGCACCGGCAGATCGACCGTCAACACCAGCACCGCGCAGTGCGCCGCCGCCTGCGTCAGCAACTCGCGCATGAAGGCACGATCGCGCAGCATGTAAAGCTGAAACCAGAGCGGACCGGTCACGGCTCGCACGATCTCCGCAAGCGGACAGGCCGAGACGGTCGAGAGACAAAACGGGATACCAGCCTGCTCGGCAGCGAGCGCGGCCTGTACTTCACCGCGCCGCGCATTCAGGCCCGCGAGCCCGACCGGCGCCAGCGCAACAGGCATCGCCTGCCTGGCGCCGAACAGCTCGGTACTCAGGTCGAGCACCGACACGTCACGCAGTACGCGCTGCCTGAGCGCCACGGCTTCGAGGTCCGATACGTTGCGGCGCAGAGTCACTTCGGCGTAGGAGCCGCCGTCGATGTATTCGAATAAGAAGCGCGGCAGACGACGCCGGGCGAGCTCGCGATAATCCATCACCGCCGCAGCTCTCAACGCCTTGTCACTCGGTTACGCGAAAATCCGTGACGAAGTATTCCGTTTCGCCGAAGCACGAGCTGGGAATCCACTTATGTTGTTCGAAGTGAAGATCCATGCGCTTGCCGACGTTGGCGTTGAGACGCTCGGCGACCGCATCGCTTGGAACGGTGAAGTAAAACTTCTCCGCGACGGTGCCCGGCATCGTGACCATGGCCGCCTCACCCTCCCAGGTCTTGCACAGCCAGCCCTTGCGCGAGAGTTTCTGCACGTAGCCGGCGCGTTCTCCGGCGGAATAGGTCCAATGCAGAGTCGCCCAGGTAAAGCCCCAGCCGACCAGAATCGCCAGCACCACGAAAGCCACGACCGCACGCATCATGACCGCTCTTCCCTGCCGGCGCGCCGCGCCGGATCCCTTGGAAGGCAGCATATCAGAGCGCGTTCCGGCGGTGCGGTGGAAGGCCGGTTATAGTAGTCGCGGAGGTCGGCAGGCGTGGACAACGCTCGGTGTGTTTGCCGCATTCTGGCGCACGGCCGCCCTGCTCGCGGTTGCCGGCACCGCGTTCCTGCTGTTCGTGATCCTGGTCAGTCTGCGCTGAAGCGGCGCTCTCTCAGCCGCCGGCCGAGAGGCAGGTCTTCATGAAGGCCTTGCGGTCATCGCCCTTGAGGCCGTTGCTGCTGGCGTCGGCGTTGCAGGACTTCATCTTCTGCTGCTGCGAGTTGCCGCTCGCTGCCGGTGGGCTGGCCGAGAGGCAGGTCTTCATGAAGGCCTTGCGGTCATCGCCCTGGAGGCCCTTGCTGCTCGCGTCGGCATTGCAAGTGCTCATCTTCGTTTGCTGGCTGTTGTCGGACCAGGCCGGCGCGCTCGCCAGGAATATGAGTCCCGCCAGACCTGCAATGATTTGCTGTTGCATGATCGCCCCCTCTTTCAGTCGCTTTTGAATCGTTGGTGCGCGCTGGTCTGTCCTACGATCGACAGACCTTGCCATGATCGGGCCGCGTGCCCTTGGCCTTGGCATCCGCTTCGCTCATGTACTCGCCATGTTTGGTCTTGCCGTACCACTTGTCACCCGGGCAGTGATAGACATTCGTGGAGCTGTTGACCCAAACCATGCCGGGTCCGCCACCGGGTGCGGCATCGGCAGGCGGCGTAAACGCCGCGGGCTTCTTGGAGCTCGTCGCCGTCGCTGCAGGCGCCGATGCCGCGGGCGGCGCGGCGGCTGATGCAGGCATCGGGGCCGAGGCAGTCGGTGGCCGAGTGGCGGCGCTGCTGGTGCCGGATGGGCCGCCCGAGCTCGAGCCGCCCGCCGTGCCATACCACTCCTTCACACCCTTGTGGCCGTGGCACGCGCCCTTTTTCTGCGCCGACTGCGAATAGGTACCGTCGTTGCAGAGACCGTTGGTGCCGGCCGGGGCGTCCGCCGGCGCCTGGGCGAGACTGATCGCGGCGAAACCCAGTGCCACGGCCAGTACGGACAATTTGATTGCTGCGTTCATGTTGATTTCCCCCACTTGTTCAAACGGCGCGCACATCGGCGCGCACCCATGTCAGGACCGCGGCACGACGCCGGTGGGCGTCATCTTGTCCACCGCTTGCGGTAGCACCTGCGACAGCTGCTGCAGCAGCACTTGCGGATTGATACCGAATTTTGCCGCCAGCTGCTGCACGGTGGCGCTGCCGAGCACCTGGTGGAGCTGATCTGCGCTGATCGGCTGATTGGGACCGGTTCCGATCCAGGAATGCACCACGCCACCGAGGCCCTGCTGTTCGAATTGCGACACCAGCCCCGGCAGCCCGCCGTGGCGTTCAATCGCATTCGTGACGATCGATGTCATCTCGGCGCCGACAACGCCGCCCAATACCCCGTCGAGCAACCCCATGACGAATCCCCCTCGATCAACGCTTGGCAAGCAAATCCCGAATTTCTTCCAGCAGCACTTCCTGGCGCGGCGGTGACGGCGGCTCGGTGACCACGACCACGGGTGGCTTCTTGAGCTTGTTGAGGGCTTTGATCGCCATGAACAACACCAGGGCGATCACTACGAAATCGAACACGGTCTGAATGAAACTGCCGTACTTGATCAGCACGTCTTTGCCGGTGGGATCCTTGCCCAGGATGAGCGCGAGATCGCTGAAATTGATGCCACCGATGACCCTGCCGAGGATTGGCATGAAGATGTCGCCGACCAGCGAGGAGACGATCTTGCCGAAGGCCGCACCGATGATCACACCGATGGCGAGATCGACCACGCTGCCCTTCATTGCAAATTCTTTGAATTCTGAGGCTAGACTCATTGATATGTTCTCCCGTGTTGCCCGGGTTCTTACAATTCCGAGCCTATCATACGCGCCTCTATCATGCAGGCGATGACCTGCTCGAGCACCTCGCCGCACGAACCCTCGATCTTGAACGGCACCTGCGCGTCGGCGCGAGTGGTACCGCGGTTCACCAGCGCCACCGGTAGAGCACGCTCGCAGGCAGCGCGCACGAAGCGATAGCCCGAATAGACCATCAGCGACGAGCCGACCACGAGCAGCGCGTCGGCGCGGGCGAGCGCCGCGTAGGCCTGCGAAACGGTCGCTTGCGGCACGGCCTCGCCGAAAAAAACCACCGCCGGCTTGAGCGGGCCGCGACAATGCTCGCAGTCGACCAGCTGAAATTCGCCGCAGAGCGCTGCATCAAGCTGGGCATCGCCATCGGGCGCCACGCCGGCCTGCAGCTGCGCCCATTGCGGATTGAGCGCATCGAGCCGCGCCTGGATGCGCTCGCGCGCAAAGGATCCACGACAGTGCAGACAGTGAACCGCGTCGATGCGGCCATGCAGATCGATGACCCTGCGGCTCCCGGCCCGCTGATGCAGCCCATCGACATTCTGCGTGATCACGCAGTCGATGCGTCCGGCGTGCTCGAGCCGCGCGAGCGCACGGTGCGCGCGGCCGGGCAGCACACTGCGAATGCGGCGCCAGCCGATCGAACCTCGCGCCCAATAGCGCTGGCGCGCCGCGGCGCTGCCGATGAATTCCTGGTACGACATCGGCGGCGGACGTTTCCAGGCGCCCAGCTCATCGCGGTAGTCGGGGATGCCCGATTCGGTGCTGCACCCGGCGCCGGTCAGCACCAGCAGGCGTCGGCTGCGCGCGAGCATCTCGGCCAGATCATCGACCCGCGGCATCGCACTCATGCGACATTTTGCCATACGCGGACTCGAAGTTCAGACTGCGAAGTCCCATGCCCCGAACTCACTCACGAGGCATCCCGCTGATGCTGGCCGCGGTGGCCGTGTTCTCAGTCATGGATGCCAGCATGAAACGACTGACGCTGGCCTATCCGCCCTCGGAGGTGAGCTGCCTGCGCGGCCTGTCATCGATACCCGTGATGCTGCTCGCGGTCGCCTGGCTCGGTGAGTGGCGGCGCCTGGTCCCGGTGCGTTGGTCGGCGCACGCGTTGCGCGGCGTACTGGCAGTGGGCATGCTGAGTCTGTTCGTCTATTCACTGAAGACATTGCCGCTCACGGAGGCGTACGCGATTTTTCTCTGCGCGCCGCTGGTCGTGACCGCGCTATCGGCGCTGCTGCTGCACGAACAGGTCGGTTGGCATCGCTGGCTCGCCATTGCCGCAGGTCTCTGCGGCGTCATGATCATGCTCAAGCCCAGCCCCGTGCACTTCGTCTCCATCGGCGCTGTGGCCGCGTTCGGCTCCGCGCTCTGTTATGCCTTCGGCGCCCTCCTGATCCGCACGCTGGCGCGCGACGAATCCACGCTCAGCATCGCTTTCTCGTTCGTGCTCGCGGTCGCACTCACGAACGGCGCCGTGGCGTTGCCTCATTGGGTCATGCTGCAGCCGAGTCACTGGCCATGGATCGCCGTGATCGGCATCAGCGGCGCGCTCGGGCAGTTTCTGATGATTCAGGCATTCCGCTCCGCGCCGCCCTCGGTCATCGCGCCGTTCGAATACACCGCGCTACTGTGGGGATTGATGCTCGACTGGATTCTCTGGCGCACGCTGCCCGATCAGCGCACCCTGATCGGCGGCGCCGTCGTCACTGCGAGCGGGTTGTACGTCATCTATCGAGAGCATCTGCGCGCCGCGGCGCGGGTGCCCGCGTAGTGCGCAGGATTCGGCTGGCAGCCATGTGCGCCGTTACCGTTCCGCTTCCGGCGGCTCGCTCCTACAGCCGCCGAGACCACATCCACGCATGCTCTGGCCATGAGGGAAGGCGCTGACGCCGCAGCCTCGGGAATAAACGAGAGCATTACGGAGGAGTCTGATGAATATTTCAACAAAGGCACATAAGCCGCTGATTGTGATTGGTATTTCAGCCATCCTCAGCGTGAGCGCGTTGGCCACTGCGGCAGCGCCTGATTCGACCGACAGCAGCGCCACGGTCGGTGCTGCGATCGGCGATGCCGCGATCACCACCAAGGTCAAGGCAAAATTCGCCACCGATGATCGGCTCAAGGGCAGCGACGTCAGCGTGACCACCAATAACGGCGTGGTGACGCTGACCGGATCGGCATCGAGCTCCACGGCCAAGGAGGCCGCCGAGACGCTGGCGTCGAACGTCTCGGGCGTTCACAGGGTCAACAACCAGCTGGCAGCACCGTCGGCAGCCTCGGAACTCGGATCCAAAGCCAGACACGCCACGGAGAAAACGGCCTCGGCCGTTGAAGACACCGCGATTACCGCGGAGCTCAAGACCAAGTTCGCCGCCGACGGCAAGATCCATGGCTCGGACATCAGCGTTTCGACGAAGGACTCGATCGTCGCGCTGTCAGGTTCGGTGGTCTCGCAGGCGCAGAAGACGCACGTCATCTACATCGCGCGACACACCAAGGGGGTCAAGCAGGTGGATAGCACCGCGTTGAACGTCTCGGCGCAATAGCACCGTCGACCGTTGGTGGCGTGCGCGGCGCAAGTCAGCCGCGGGTCATCGGCCGCGCGGTTCGAAGATGGCGTAGACCTTGCGGCAATCCTCGAGCACTTCCCAGGTGCCGACGAATCCCGCCGGCACCACAAAGCTATCGCCGCGGGTGAATTCCCAGCGGCGCCCCGATCGACTGACGAGCGCGACGCGGCCGGCGAGCAGGTGGCAGAATTCGGTTTCCGAATAGTTGATACGCCAGCAGCCGCGCGTTGCCGCCCAGACGCCGGCGAAGAATTGCTGGCTCGGATCGGAATAATGGTTCCAGGCGGTGAGCTGCGGCACGCCCTTGACGATTCGATCGGCATCCGGCTGCGAGTGCTGCGGCTCGACTCCAGCGCGAAACGAGACGACGCCCGGCTCGTCTACCATGACAACTGCTCCCGTGGTGCGGCAATCATGGTCTCAGATCGGCAGCAGACGGGCAATTTCCACCACGTTTTGCACCGGCAGGTGAAATCGATCGACCACCTTGACGGCATTGCGATAGAGAAATGCGAACAGCAGCAGACCGCCGTGACCCAGCGTCCTGCTGCCGGGCTTTCGGATCACGAGATCGCGCGTACCGAAATACAGGGCGTGCTCGAGATCGATCGATGGATCCAGATCCTTGATGCCCCGGAGCGCCACGCTCAGGTTCGGCACCTCGATGAAGCCGAAGCAGATCACGGCGTGCCAGAGTCCCGTGGCGATCGGTTCGATGGTCCAGCGCTCGGCTTCGGCAACGCGTGGTGTTTCCTTGAATACCACGCGCAGCGCCACCGCGCTACGGTGCAGCGCCCCCATGTTGTTGACGTGCTCGATGAGGATGCGCGGGAATTTCTCGGCCGAACGCGTCAGAAACACGGCCGTGCCAGGCACGCGCGGAATCTGTCCGGCCTCGAGCTGCGCGAGCAGCCGCTGCGGTTCCTCGGCGCTGCGTACCAGGCATTCGCGCACGGCTTCCACGCCGAAGCGCCAGTCGAGCATGACCAGGAAGATCAGCACGCCCAGTGTCAACGGCAGCCAGCCGCCATCGATGATCTTCAGAAGATTGGCGCAGAAGAAGCTGGCATCCACCAACAGGAACAGGCCGCCAACGAGCAACGACAGCGGCAATGGCCAACGCCAGATGCGCCGCATGGCGACGATCAGCAGGCAGCTTGTGAGCAGCATCGTGGTGGAGACGGCGGTACCGTAGGCGCCGGCCAGGCGATCGGAGCTCTGGAAAGCGATCGTGATCGACACCGTGCCGATCATCATGAGCCAATTGACCACCGGCACATAGATCTGCCCGTAGAGCTGATCCGAAGTCTGGCGAATATTCACCGCCGGCAGCCATGCGAGCTGCATCGCCTGGCGCGTCATCGAGAACGAGCCGGTGATGATGGCTTGGCTGGCGATGATCGTGGCGACGGTCGCGAGCACAACCAGCGGGTAGATGGCCCAGGTCGGGGCCAGCAGGAAAAATGGATTGCCCTGAACCTCGCCTCGCTCGATCAGCAGCGCAGTCTGGCCGGCGTAGCTCAGCAAAAGCGACGGCAGCACGATCAGATACCAGGCTGCGCGGATCGGTGCACGGCCGATGTGTCCCATGTCCGCGTACAATGCCTCGCCGCCGGTAATGCACAGAAACACGCCGCCGAGCACGGGCAGCGCCACGCCGCGACTGTGCTGCACGAATGAAAGCGCGTAACGCGGGTCGATCGCGTCCAGCACGCGCGGGTTGCGTACGATTCCGCTGACGCCGAGCAGCGCAATGACGATGAACCAGAGCAGCATGATCGGGCCGAAGGCGCGGCCGATGCGCTCGGTCCCCAGTCGCTGCGCAGCAAACAGCACCACCAGTATCGCCACGGCCGCCGGCATGACGAATGGCTTGAGCGTCGTGGTGACGACATTGACGCCCTCGAGCGCGCTCAGAACCGAGATCGCCGGCGTGATGATGCCGTCGCCGTAGACCAGCGCCGCTCCCAGCAGGCCCATGACGGCCAGCAGTCGTGTACCGCGGGTGAAACCGTTGGCGCCGATCAGGGACATGAGCGCCAGGATGCCGCCTTCGCCGTGATTGTCGGCGCGCATTACAAACAGGCAATACTTGATTGATATCGTGATGATCAGGGTCCAGACGATCAACGACAGCACGCCCAGCGCACTGGCGGGATTGAAATGACCGCCCAGCGCCTGCACGATCGTCTGCAGCGTGTAAAGAGGACTGGTTCCCAGATCGCCATAGACGATGCCGATTGCCGTCACCGCGGCGGCGCCTATGTTGCGCTTCGTCCCCTGATGGTTATTTGCCGATGCGTTTGTCTCAATCATTGCCGACCCAACGCGGAGTTCTGCGGCATGGCATACTTTGCCGGCAGCAACGGGATTCAGGCAGCGGGGGCCTCCGCATCGTCGAGCCATGCTGCACTTTGATTGCTCCGGCGTCCATAGGATCGCGGCGCAATCAGCTACACTAGCGACATTAAGTTCTAACGAAGGGAAACTACTGCATGGCCAAGCGAAAGAAGCGGCGACAAAGAATTCTGTGGACGGCGGCTCATGAAAAGCAGCTGCATCGTCTGTCTGGCCGCACGCCGGCAGCAAAGATTGCGCGTACGCTCGGCCGCAGCGAAGCGGCGGTGCGCTACAAGGCGCATACGCTTGGGCTGTCGCTGGCCGTCAAGCGCCGCTAGCCTCGGATGCCGCCTGGTGGGGCCGTTGCGCGCACGCGCGTCAGTGCGGGCCCGGTGTCGCCTGCTCGGACAGCAACCATCCCTGCAGCGCGGTCATGCGGCGCGGCGTCCTCAAGGGCCGGCCTTGCGCGCGCGCAACGGCGCGGGCAGCGCGCCGCGGTGCTGACCGTAAAGTTTCAGCGCCTCGCCCTGTACCCGCTGGCGGAATTCAACTAGCTCCCGCGGCACCTGTTGGCGCACATAGGCGCTCAGGGCGGCATCGATTAGGCGCGCGACCTTGACACCATCGCGCGCGGCCATGCGTCGCGCGCGCTCCATGATCCGGGAGTCGAGCCAGAAGGTCAGATCCTCATCGCCCGTGCGCCGCGCGGGATAGTCCTGGACGGGTTGCTGTGCGTGCTGCTGCAGGAACCAGCCCAGCGCCTCGTCGTGCACTTGGTCCTTGGTGGCCCAGCGCGCATCGACGCCCAGGCCGGGTTCGCGCGCGAGCAGCAGACCGCGCAGCCAGACTTCCGTATCGATTGCGTGGCGCACGGCCGGCGACAGCGTCTGGTGCTGCAGCGTGCGTAACCCGCGCGCCCGCGCGCTCGGCATGCGGCCCGGCTTCTTCCCCGCCATTCGCTTCCGCCACCCCGACTGTTAGCAGTATCTTAAAACAGTGACTCTTAACATTGTAGCCGCAGGCATTTTGAGCCGGTAGTTGCGCGAGCGCTTAGCGTTCCGTCGCGCCCGGCGTGTACCTGATCGCGGGACGACGAAGCGGGCTCCGACTGGGCTGTGTTGCGGCAGTAATGCAAAAGATTAATATTTTTAGTTCAATTAGTTATAGCTTTTATTTAATATATTACTTGATCTAACGAAATCGGCCATGACCGAGGCCTGATAACGTCATCTCGCGGGCGCCGAGCGCCGCATTTCAGGGTTGCGAAACAATCGCCATTGTGTTTCGTAGGCATCGCGCTATATTACTGCCGTACACCCTTGATGAAGCAGGATTTTCGTCTACCAATAATTAAAGGCGCCATGGGGTCTCGCGTCACTCGAACAAGCAGCAGCGCGAATTCCCACAGTGTCGCTGGGAGCTGGACATGAGGGATTTGAGCTCACGACTCGAGGCGGCTGCGTTGTCCATGACCGGCCCTGGCACGATCAAGGATCGATTGCTCGATGCGTACTGCTCTCACCTCGAAGATGTGCAGGAATCAGATCTGCCGGGCGCCTTGAGTGCCGAATTTGCCGAGATGATCCAGGCGCTGCATCGTGCGCGTGCGCTGCCTGGCGATGACGTCGTGAAGGCCTCGGTGCGAAAACTCTCCAACGAGGAGGCCCGGCGTTACGCCGAGCTGGTGGTTCGACTGTACGGCATGTTCGCCGGCATGAAGCAGCAGATCCACAACGGCCGCGGCAATCGCAGTCCGGCGCCGCTGCTCAAATTCCTGTCGGTCGAAGCCAGCGCCAACCCTTAAGCGCGCAGTCCTGCGCGCGCTTCGGCGGCCTCAGTCCAGCTTGAATTCGATCGTATCCCAGCGCGAGGTCTCCTCGTGCCGCGCCTGACGCTTCACGGCGTCGACCAGGGCCCGCTCATCCCATGACACGATCTCATCGATCAGGCCATCGAGCGTCTTGTGCTTCGGCTGCTCGCGGCCGAACAGCGGCAGGAAGACCACGGGTTTGTCGCCGGCCTTCGCAAAATGCAGCTGGAACACCAGCAGATCCTGTTGCTGCGGATACAGGCTCGACAGCGCGATCACTACCTCCGCGGCACTGATCTGCCGCCGCAGCTCTTCCCGTACCGCGTCCTGTGAGCTACCAAGGTCCGGCACCGACAGATTGCCGCAGTTGCGGTAATAGAAATTGCGGGCACTCTCGAGATACTCGAACACGCGCACGTAGTCGTCGCTCTCCTCGAAGGAGTGTGTCACAAACACACGGATGGGATCGCGTTGAGACATACTTGCAGTGTACTGTGCTGACCCCGAAGATTGTATAGAGAGCGCCGACGAGTCCGTGAGACTGCTGGTCTACAACATCCGTTATGCCACCGGAACCGGACCGGCGTTCCACCTACCGCTGCCCGGCGCGGGCTACCTGCGCAGCAGCCGGCGCGTGCTCGAACAAATCACCGGCTTCATCCGCTCCGAGGACCCGGACCTCGTGGGCCTCATCGAAGTGGATACCGGCTCGGTGCGCACCGGCATGCTCAATCAGGCCACGTACATTGCCGATGCGCTCGGTCATTATACCGCGCACCAGTGCAAGTACGGTACGGGCTCGATCAATCAGTTGGTGCCGATCGTGCGCAAGCAGGCCAACGCCCTGCTGGCGGCGCCGCGCGTCACCGGCGAGCGTTTTCACTACTTCGACACCGGCATCAAGCGACTGATCATCGAACTCGAGCTCGACGACGTCTGCATCTTCCTCGTGCATCTGTCGCTCAAATTCCGGCATCGGCAATACCAGCTGCGCACGCTGCACGATCTGGTGATGCGATCGTCCAAGCCCGTGATCATCGCCGGCGATTTCAATACCTTCTGGGGCACGCACGAGATCTATCTGTTCATGCGAGCCTCGGGGCTGCGCAGCGCCAACGCCGAGGGCCTGTATTCGTTTCCCTCCCGCCGTCCGCGCATCGAGCTCGACTTCATCCTGGTCAGCGCCGGCATCGAGGTCAGCGGCTTTCGCATACCGGAGGTGCGCTTCTCGGATCATCGCCCCCTGGTGTGCGATTTCGAGGTAGATTCGAGTACGCGGGAATTGGCCACAAATTGATATGACTGACACCGAAGCGAGCGCTGCGGCCGGCTGGAAGCTCGAAACCGATGCCGACCAGATCGCCTGGCTGACCTTTGACAAGCCCGGCAGCTCCGCCAATCTGCTGTCCCAGGCCGTGCTATCGGAGCTCGAGCGGCTGCTGCGGAGTATCGAGGGACAGAGGGTCCGCGGCCTGGTGATTCGCTCGGCCAAAGCATCGGGCTTCATTGCCGGCGCCGACATTCGCGAATTCCCGGCCCTCGAGTCATCCACGGCCGCACTCGATCTGATCCGACAGGGACAGCGGACCTTCGCGCGCATCGAGGCACTGCCCTGCCCGACCGTGGCCGCCATCCATGGCTTTGCCCTAGGGGGCGGCCTGGAGCTCGCGCTCGCCTGCCGCTATCGGGTTGCGGTCGGCGATTCCAAGTTGAACCTCGGACTACCCGAGGTGCAGCTCGGGGTGCACCCGGGATTTGGCGGCTCGGTGCGCAGCGTGCGCCTGCTCGGCGTGCGCGCTGCCATGACTCTGATGCTGACCGGACGCAGCGTACGCGCCGATCGCGCGCAGAGGATCGGTCTGGTCGATCGGCTGGTGCATCGGCCGGGCGAACTGGACGATGCGGCGCGGCAAATCGTGCTGAGCGCGCCGCCGCCCCACCGTCCGCCGCTCGTTGAGCGCGCCCTGAGCTGGCCCGGTGTGCGTGCACTGATGCGTCCGGTGCTGCTGCGCCAGGTGGCGGCCCACGCGCGCCGCGAACATTACCCCGCCCCGTACGCGCTGATCGATCTTTGGTCGCGCTATGGCGCTCGTGGCGAGGCTGCCTACGCGGCCGAGGCCGAGTCGTTTGCGGCGCTGATCCGCAGTGAGACGGCACGCAGTCTGATCCGCGTGTTCCTGCTGCAGGATCGGCTCAAGGGCCTGGCGGGCAAGAGCCGCGTCACCTTCGAGCGCGTGCACGTCATCGGCGCAGGCGTCATGGGCGGCGACATCGCGGCATGGTGTGCGCTGCGCGGCCTCAAGGTGACGCTGCAGGATCGCGATCTGAAATTCATCGACCCTGCCCTGACGCGTGCGCGCGCGCTGTTCGAAAAGAGACTGTCGACCCCGGCCGAGCGCGCTCAGGCCGCCGAGCGGCTCAGTGCCGATGTCGCTGGCGCCGGCGTCGCCCAGGCCGATGTGCTGATCGAAGCGATCTTCGAGGATCTCGATGCCAAGCGCGCGCTGTATGCCGCCGCCGAGCCGCGCATGCAGGCCTCGGCGCTGCTCGCGACCAACACCTCGAGCCTCACGCTCGAGACGCTGAGTCCGACCTTGCGCGATCCGGGACATTTCGTCGGTCTGCACTTTTTCAATCCGGTGGCGCAAATGCCGTTGATCGAGGTGGTGCACTCGGCTCAGACGCGTCCCGAAGTGCTGAGCGCGGCGCTCGTCTTCTCGCGCCGTATCGACAAGCTGCCGCTGCCCTGCCGCAGCAGCCCCGGCTTTCTGGTCAATCGCGTGCTGTTCCCATATCTGCATGAGGCGCTGCACGCCGCCGGCGAAGGCATCGCCTTCAATGCCATCGATCGAGCCGCGGTGGAGTTCGGCATGCCAATGGGGCCGATCGAGCTGTGCGACGTAGTCGGCCTCGATGTGGTGCTGCATGTCGGGGAAATCGTGACGCGCGAGCTGCAACGCGAGGCTCCGCCGTACACCGAGAAACTGCGCCAGCGGGTGCAGTCCGGACAGCTCGGGCGCAAGAGCGAACAGGGTTTCTATCGCTGGCAGGACGGCAAGATCATGCGCGATGACTCGCGCATGCCACCGCCGTCGGACCTGTCCGACCGACTGATTCTGGTGCTCGTGAATGAATGCGTGGCCTGCGCGCGTGAAGGTGTCGTTGCGGACGTTGACCTGATCGACGCCGGCGTCATCTTCGGTACTGGCTTCGCACCGTTTCGCGGTGGCCCTATCAACTACGCGCGCACGCGCGGCATCGATGCCTGCGTGGCCCGCATGCGCGAGTTCGAGCTACGCTATGGTCCCCGCTTCCGCGCCGATTCCGGCTGGTCTGAAATCGCGCGCGGGCCTGCTGGAATGCGTGAAGTTGCGCCAAAGGTCGAACCCTGAGCCTGTGTTAGCATCGTAGATCCGTCGAACGATGCGAGGACACGGTGCCGGGGCGCGAGCATGAGTGAAGATAGGCCCGTCGATGTGGCGTTACTCCGAAAATTCTCGCCGCTGGACGGGATGAAGAAGGAGAATCTGCTCGCACTGGCGCGCAAGGTCGCAATTTCGCATTTGCCGGCAGGCCGGGTGCTGTACAGGGAAGGCGATCGCGACAAGCACACCTACTGGTTGATCTCCGGGCTGATCGAGCTGCGTGAGGGCGAAGGCACGGTCGCGATGATCCGCGGCGGTACCGCGGAAGCCCGCAATCCGTTGCCCTCCAAGCTGCCGCGCAAGCAAACAGCACGTGCCGTCGATCCCATCGAGTACCTGGCGGTCGACAGCGAGCTGCTGGACATGATGATCACCTGGGACCAGACCGGCACTTACGAGGTGGCGGAGCTGCAGGCGCAGCTCACCGGCAGCGGCGGCGATGACTGGATGACGACGCTGCTGCAGACCCAGGCCTTCCATCGCATCCCGCCAGCCAACATCCAGGCAATCTTCTTGCGCATGCAGCGCATGAACTGCCGCGTCGGCGAGGTCATCATCCAGCAGGGCGCCGAAGGCGATTACTTTTACGCCATCGTCAACGGCAAATGCCTGGTCACGCGCGAGACACCGCTCAACCGCAGCGGCCTCAAACTCGCAGAGCTCGGCATTGGCGATACCTTCGGTGAAGAGGCCTTGATCTCGGAGGCCAAACGCAATGCCACCGTCACGATGCTGACCGACGGCGCGCTGATGCGGCTCAACAAAAAAGACTTCCGCGAGCTCATGAACGAGCCGCTGGTGCAGTGGCTGGACTATCCACAGGCTCGCGAAGTGATCGCTCGCGGCGGGCAGTGGCTCGACGTGCGGCTGCCCTCAGAGCACCAGAACGTCGCCATCGAGGGCTCGCTCAACGTGCCGCTGTATTTCATCCGGCTGAAGATCTCGACGCTCGACCGCTCGCGGCCCTACGTGGTGTACTGCGATACGGGCCGGCGCAGCTCCGCCGCAGCCTTCATCCTGGTCGAGCGTGGCTTCAATGCCTATGTGCTGCGCGGCGGTCTGGATTCCGCCGAGGGTGCGCTCCGGCGCAGCCCCTGATCTCGACAACGCTGGCGCCAACGACAAGAAATGGCCAGCCGCACGCACTGGGATTCCAGCGCTACCGAATCCGTCTGCCTACAATCGAGGCGTTGCCGTGGGTTCACTGCCGCCCTGCGCAGCATTGCTTCGAAGCAACATTAAGGGCAGTGACTGATCCAGGATGAATCCAGATGCGCAATTACGTGATTGAGTTTTTACGCGATGACGAAGGCCTGACGATGGTGGAGTATGCGGTGGCAGGAGGACTCGTCACATTGGCGGCGGTCACTGCGTTTACCACTCTCGGAACCAACATAGCTACGAAAATCACCCAACTTGCGACCACGGTTGCAGGTGCCGGTGGCGGTGGCGCTGGTTAGTTCACCATCGCCGACATCGAGAATAAGTTAACTCAGTAACCGCGGTCCAGGCTCTACATCGTGTGCGTGGCCTTGTCGCCCGAGACCGCGCCGGCCAGATAGTTCTCGATCTTGTTACGGGTCTGACCGCGGTCCTGCTCGGAGAATTGCACGCCAATGCCGGCAGTGCGCTTGCCCTGCGCACCCTTGGGCGTGACCCAGATCACGCGGCCGGCGACCGGCAGCTTCTCATCCTCGCCCATGAGGTTCAGCAGCATGAACACTTCGTCACCGAGCCGGTAATTGCTGCTGGTCGGGATGAACAGGCCGCCGTTCGCCACGAACGGCATATAGGCCAGATAGAGCGCACTCTTGTCCTTGATCGTCAAGGTCAGGAGGCCCGGCTTGTTGATCCCGGATCTCGAATTTGGGTCCTTGGCCATGTTCCCGAGCGGTCCTCTGCCCTTCAGGCTGTATAAGACATCAAGACACTGCCGCGGCCCGCGCCCGGATGTGCGTGAGCTGCCACAGCAGTTGTTCGAGCACCACGGCACGGTTGATGGCCGTCAGCCGGAAGCCCCGCAGCTCGTAGACGGCATCGAGCAGCCGCAGCAACACTGCAATATTCATGTCCCAACTGGATTCTGGCAAGTGCGCGCCAGTGCGCACTTCCCGCATCTGGCCTGGCCCCCCGGCCGCGCGATCGATGCATGCTGTGAGCCAGGTCTCAATGCAGGTGAGCTGCAGCTCGAACTGCTCGCCGCGCGCCCAGCGTTCCGCGAGTCCGGAGATGTCCCCTGAACCTGCGGCCACTTCCGACAGTGCAGCAAAAGTATCCGAACTGAGGCTGGCCACTTCGACCGGATCGAGCTGTCGCGCCTCGAAAGGCGCCTCCCCGATCGCATCGAGCACGGCTGCCCACGGTCCCGGACCGCGCTGCCGTTCGAGGAAGGCCAGACTCTGCGCGCGTGTGGGCGTGGCCACGCGCAGCCGCTGGCAGCGGCTCAGGATGGTCGCCGGCAGCAGCGAGGGCACGCTCGTGACCAGTATCAGCGTGACACCGGCGCGCGGCTCTTCGAGCGTCTTGAGCAGGGCGTGGGTGGCATTGAAATACAGCGTGTCGGCCGGATGCAGGATCACAACCGTGGCTCCGCCGTCGTGCGCGGTCAGCGACAGTTCCTCGATCAGGGTGCGGATCTGCTCGATGCGAATGTATTTGGAATCCTCGAGCGGCTCGACGTGCATGAAGTCCGGATGCTGGCCCGCCAGGAACTGGCGGCAATCGCGGCACTGACCGCAGGGTGGCTCGGGCGCGCGACACAGCGCAAGCTGCGCGGCATAGCGCGCCAGCCACAACCCTCCAGCGCCGCGACGGTCATGAATCAGCAGCGCCGGTGGGAAGCGGGCCGCCATGCGCGTGCGCCGCAGCTGCTCCATCTGCGGCACAAGCCAAGCCGGCACGGCCGATAGGTCGCGGCTCATGGGAGCAGATCCGCCACGGCGGCCAACGCTGAGGCGAGCACCTGCGGCGGTGGCGCCGTGGCATCGATCACGCGCACGCGCTGGGGCTCGTCGCTTGCGAGCATCAGGTAGCGCTGGCGCACGCGCTCGAAGAATCGCCGGTCCTCGTCTTCGAAGCGGTCGCCGCCACGGCGCCGCGCGCCCGCGCGTGCGAGTCCCAGCTCCACCGGCAGATCGAGCACCAGCGTGCGTCTCGGCCACAGTTCAGCGTGTACCGAGCGTGCGAGGCGCTCGATCAGCGCCGCGTCGACGCCGCGGCCGGCGCCCTGGTAGGCGCGGGTGGCATCGGTAAAGCGATCGCAGATCACCCACGCCCCTTGATCGAGTGCGGGGCGAATCCGATTCTCGATGTGAATGGAGCGCGCCGCGAACATCAATAGCGTCTCGGCATCCGGCGTGATGCGTTCATCGCCGCGTTCGAGCAGCAGCGCGCGCAGCCGCTCGGCGAGCGGCGAGCCTCCCGGCTCGCGCGTGACCAGGACGCTGTGCCCGCGCTCGCGCAACGCGGCTTCGAGCGCGCGCGCCAGCGTCGATTTGCCCGCGCCTTCGATGCCCTCGAGGCTGATGAAGTGGTCGGTCGGCGTCACGGCGGGGAGGACCGATGCGTCGAGACACCGATCCGGCGCAGATAGGCGCGCAGTGCCACGTCGTGCTGCTCGAGCGTGGAGGAGAATTGATGTGAGCCATCGCCATTGCCGGTGGCGACGAAGTACAGCACATCGGTAGCCGCCGGATGCAGGGTCGCCTCGAGCGATGCGTTACCCGGCAGCGCGATCGGCGTCGGCGGCAGACCGGCGCGCGTGTAGCTGTTGTAGGGGGTATCGGTCTCGAGATCGCGCGTGTGGATATTGCCATCGTACCGATCGCCGAGCCCGTAGATGACGGTCGGATCGGACTGCAACCGCATGCCGCGCCGCAGACGATTGACGAATACCGCGGCCACCATCGCCCGCTCCTCCTCGCGCCCGGTCTCCTTTTCGACGATCGAGGCCAGTATCAGTGCATCGCTCGGGCCCGCCAGCGGCAGGTCGGCCGCGCGCGCGTCCCAGGCCTCCTGCAGCGCGTGCTGCATGCGCTCGTAGGCCAATTCCAGTATGCGGCGATCGGGCGTGCCGGCGGCGAACCGGTAAGTGTCGGGGAAGAAACGTCCCTCAGCCGCTTCGCCCGCGTGACCCAGTGCGTTCATGAGCGCCTCATCCGACTGGCCGCGCAGTGTGTGCGCGAGCGCGGAATGCGCATCGAGCGCGCGCCGCAGATCGGCAAAACGCCAACCTTCGACCACGGTGAGCTGCTCGAGCAGCACGCGGCCGGCCACGAGTTGATCGAGCACGGCGCGCGCGCTCGCGTGCGGCGCGATCTCGTAATTTCCGGCCTGCACGCGCGGATGCAGTCGGTGCAGCCGCAGATACCACTCCACCTCTCGCGCGTGACGCACTGCCCCCTGCTGCTGCAGGCGCGCCAGAACGCCGCGCAGCGGCTCACCCTGAAGCACCTCGAGGTGGATCGGCTCGCCGGCAGAGGACGCCCGATCCATTTCGTGATCCAGATGGCGCCACAAGCCGAGCGCACTGCCGACCAGCACCGCCCCCAGGGCCAGCCATTTAAGACTACGCCGCACCGAGCCATCCCCGCACAGATTGCGAGCAGCCGCGCTGCGCGAGCGGCCGGCCTTCGAGCAGCGCTATCGATTGCACACCCCAGCGGACATTGGTCAGGAACGCTTCGCGCACGTGCGCCAGTTCCAGCCTCCCGACGCGCCGCTCACGCACCGGCGCCCCATGGCGCTCGGCCGCGGTGCACACCAGTCGCCGCATCACACCCGCGACGCCGCAGTCCGCAAGCGACGGCGTGAACAACCCGTTGTCATCGGCGAAGAACACGTTCGACATGCTGCCGCCGATCACATCGCCCGCGTTCGATAGCATCAACACTTCCTCCAGCGGCGCCGCGCGAATCGCGCTCTGCGCCAATACCTGCTCCAGCCGGTTCAGGTGCTTGAGCCCGGCGAGCAGCGGATTGACGCCGAGTGTGACGCTCGAGACCGCTACGCGAAAGCCCGCCGCCGCCTGCGGGCTCTCGGGCGGCCAGTCGTATCGCGTCAGGATACGCGTCGGGGTCTCATCACCGCTCGGCCGATAGCCACGCCGCCGAGCCGGCCCGCGCGTCAGGATCAGCTTCATGATGCAGCGGCCTTCGGCAGCCGCGTGCGCGCCGATTTCCGTGCCGAGCGAGTCGAAATCGTCGAAGCGCAGCTCCAGACGTTCGCAGCCCCGGCGCAGACGCTCCAGATGCAACGCCAGCCAGCGTGGCCGGCCATCGATGCAAGTGATGGTCTCGAACAGGCCGTCGCCATACTGCAGCCCGCGATCCTCGATCGCTATCCCGGCGGCGCGCTGACCATTGACCCAGCTGGTGGTCACGGCGGCTGACCTCAGCAATGCTGCAGCGCTGCGATCATGCCGCGCGCCTTGGCGCGGGTTTCCTGCAGCTCGAGTTGCCGGTCCGAGTCGGCGACGATGCCGGCGCCGGCGCGAAACTCGAGCGCCTGCGCATCCATCGTTATGGTCCGGATCAGGATGTTGAAATCCATCGCGCCATCGCGGTTGATATAGCCGAGCGCACCGGTATATGCCCCGCGCGCCGAGCGCTCCAGCGCCGCGATGATCTGCATGCAGCGGAATTTCGGGCAACCGGTGATGCTGCCGCCGGGAAAAACCGCCCGGAGCACATCGATCGGACTCAAACCGTCGTTGAGCTCGCCGCAGACATTCGAGACGATGTGATGCACGTGCGCGTAGCTCTCGGTGCGCATGAGCTCATCGGCCCGCACCGTACCCGCGCGGCAGATGCGGCCGAGATCATTGCGCTCCAGATCGACCAGCATGATGTGCTCGGCGCGCTCCTTCGGATGAGCGATCAGCGCCGCGAGCTCCTCGGAATCCGCTTCAGCGCTGCGGCTTCGCGGCCGCGTGCCGGCGATCGGCCGCGTCTCGACGTGGCGGCCCGCGACGCGCACCAGCCGCTCGGGCGAGGAGCTCAGCAGATACCAGCCCTGGAACTGCGCCAGTGCTGCAAACGGTGCCGGATTCTGCGTGCGCAGCCGCTCGTACAATCGCGCGCTGGCCTCGCCCAGCGCTTGCGGCCCCGGAGCGGGATTCCAGGACGCACGCCAGCCACGCGAGAGATTGGCCTGATAGATATCCCCGGCGCGGATGTGTTCCAGTGCCGCATCAACGCAGCTGCCGAAGCGTTCGGGATCCTCTTCCTCGAGCCGCAGCCCGCCGAGACCGACGTCCGACGGGGTCGACGCACAATCCGGCTGCGGCGACCAATCCCCGAGTGCCTCGGCCAGGCGCTCGCGCAGGGCTTCACGCCCCAGTTCGACGACAGCCAGGCTGCGTCCGGTTTCGTGATCGTAGACCAGTGCCGCCGGCACGCGCAGCGCGAACGCGCGCGGGGCCAATTGCGCCGTGGGAGCTGTCGGTAAGGCCAGCTGCGGCTCTATCTCGGCCGCCAGCTCGTACCCCAGGTACACGATCCAGCCGCCGCGGAACGGGCTCGAGGGCTCGGTGCCGCGCGCCGCTGTCGGGTCGGGTCCGGTCTGCTGCTCGCGCCACAGCTGTTCAAGTACGTGCAGGAATCCCTGCCCCGCATCCACGGGTCTTTCGAGACCCCAGTGCTGCAGCCGGCCACCGCTGTCCTGCCACAGCGCGGCCTCCGGATAGGCGGCGAGGATCGAATAGCGTCCGAGCGGACCGGCGGCCGCGCTGTCGAACAGCACCGGGTAGCTCGACGGATTGCCGTACGCAAGGCGCCGCAGGTCTTGAGGACCGAACGGCACGGGGTAGCTCACAGTTCCGTCTGTGCTCACCCGTCGAAGCGGCGGAATACCAGAGTGCCGTTGGTGCCGCCGAAACCGAACGAGTTTGAGACCGCGATGTCGAGTTTCATGGGCCGCGCCTCATTGGGCACGTAATCGAGGTCGCAGTCCGGATCGGGTGTCTCGTAATTGGTGGTGGGCGGTGCCACCCGGTCGCGAATCGCCAGCACGCTGAAGATGGCTTCGAGCACCCCCGCGGCACCGAGCAGATGCCCGGTCATGGACTTGGTGGAGCTCACCGCCAGCCGCCTGGCGTGATCGCCGAATGCCAGCTTGATCGCCACCGTCTCGGCCCGATCCCCCAGTGGCGTCGAGGTCGCGTGCGCGTTGAGGTAATCGACATCGCTCGGATTGAGCTGCGCATCCCGCAAGGCATTGACCATGGCGAGGCACGCACCTGCGCCGTCTTCGGGCGGTGCGGTGATGTGGTATGCATCGCCGCTCATGCCGAAACCCGCCAGCTCGGCATAAATCCGAGCGCCGCGAGCGCGCGCCAGCTCGAGCTCCTCCAGCACCATGGCACCGCCGCCATCGCCAAGCACGAAGCCGTCGCGGTCGCGGTCCCAGGGACGCGAGGCACGTTGCGGATCCTCGTTGCGCGTGGACAGCGCCTTGGCCTGACCGAAGCCGCCGACGCCGGTCGGCGTCGTGGCCATTTCAGCGCCGCCCGCGACCACCAGATCGGCATCCCCATACTGAATGGCGCGTGCCGCCAGGCCGACCGCGTGCGTGGAGGTGGTGCAGGCGGTGACCACGCCCAGATTCGGCCCGCGCAGCCCGTAGCGGATCGAGAGATGCCCGGAGATCATGTTGATGATCGTCGAGGGCACGAAGAACGGCGAGATTTTGCGCGGATTGCAGCCGGAATCGAAGTAGGCCTGGCGCGTTTGCTCGATGGTCCAGAGACCGCCGATGCCCGCACCGGTCACGACCCCGCAGCGGTCCCGATCGAGGCGTTCAAAGTCTGCGCCGGAATCACTGACCGCCTGTATGCCGGCGGCGATCCCGTAATGCATGAACTCATCGAGGCGGCGCGCCTCCTTGAGCGACATGTATTGCTCGACATCGAAGCCGCGCACCGCACCGCCGAAGCGGGTCGGAAAGGCCGCGACATCGAAGCGCGTGATCGGCCCGATGCCGCTCTGGCCCTTCAGCACGGACGCCCACGAATCCGCCACCGTGCCGCCAACGGGACAGATCAGGCCAAGACCGGTGATGACGACACGGCGTTTGCTCACGAATCTCTCGAAATCGGAAATATCGAACGCGGCGGACGCGTGACCAGCACGCCAGAGCGATCAGGTTTTGCTGCGCCGCTCGCTGATGTAATCGATCGCCTGCTGCACGGTCGTGATCTTTTCGGCGTCTTCGTCCGGGATCTCGATTTCGAACTCTTCCTCGAGCGCCATGACGAGTTCGACGGTATCGAGCGAGTCGGCACCGAGGTCGTCGACGAACGAGGCGGCGTTGGTTACTTGCTCAGCTTTCACACCCAGCTGTTCGGCAACAATCGCCTTCACCTGTTGTTCAACGGTGCTCATCTTTTCTTAATCCTCTATCGTGATTACTTCTTAACGCCCGCTGAGCTCGTGACCGGCGGGATGCATGGGCCGCACATTGTAGGGGAACCCCCGAACGCTCGCCACCTTGGGTTGAGCGCGAGTACTTGATTATTCAGCGTATTTGCGGCAGGGGGCAATATCGGTCTTCAGCCCATGTAAAGGCCGCCGTTGACGTGCAGGGTTTGGCCGGTGATATATCCGGCGTCGCGCGACGCCAGAAAGGCCACTGCCTTGGCGACCTCCTCGGCCGAGCCGAAGCGACCCACGGGGATCTGCGACAGATAGGCCGCGCGCTGCGCCTCGCTGAGCGCGCGCGTCATGTCGGTCTCGATGAACCCGGGCGCCACGGTGTTCACCGTGATGTTGCGTGTAGCCACTTCGCGCGCCAGAGCCTTGGTGAAACCCACCAGGCCCGCCTTGGCTGCCGAGTAGTGAACCTGTCCGGGATTGCCGATCGAACCCACCACCGAGCCGATGTTGATGATGCGGCCATGACGCTCCTTGAGCATGCGCCTGAGGCAGGCCTTGGTCAGGCGAAACACTGCCGACAGATTGACCGCCAGGGTTTGCTCCCAGTCCTCGCTCTTCATGCGCAAAATCAAGGCGTCACGCGCGATGCCGGCGTTGTTGACCAGGATCGTGGGCAGGCCGCCGGCGGTTTCCAGATCCGCCATCAGCGCTTCGGTGGAGGCGGGATCGGTGGCATTCCAGACCGCACCACGGCCACTGATGCCCGCTGCCGCCAGTGCCACGCCGATTTGAGCTGCGCCCTCGGCAGTGGTCGCCGTGCCGACCACTGTTGCGCCCGCGCCGCCAAGGGCCAGCGCGATGGCCCGGCCGATACCGCGCGAAGCCCCCGTCACGAGCGCCAGATCCTGCTCAGGCATGCGCCTCTCCTGCGCTCGCCGCCAACGCCGCCGCGACGGATTCCGGATCCTCGAGCGCAAAGCAGCGCGCGTTGCGATCGATGCGGCGGTTCAGCGCTGTCAGCACTTTACCGGGGCCGCTTTCGATCAGGATCGAGGCATGCTGCAACAGCGCCCGGACCGTCTGCGGCCACCGCACCGGGCTGGCCAGCTGCCGCACGAGCGTCGCCCGGATGTCCTCCGGGGCGCTGTGCTCCATGGCGTCGACGGCGCTGATGAAGCGGCAGATCGGCCGCCGGACCTCGATCTGCGCCAGGCGCTGCTCGAGCTTGGTGCCCGCAGCGCGCATCAGGCTCGAATGCGCCGGAACGCTGATCGGCAAGGCCTGTGCGCGCTTGCAGCCGCGCTGCTTTGCCAGGGTCAGCGCGCGTTGCACGGCCGCGGCGTTGCCGGCGATCACGACCTGCCCCGGTGAGTTGAAATTCACCGCCTCGACCACCTCTCCCTGACCCGCCTCGGCACACACCTGCTCTACCTGGTCGTCTTCGAGACCGAGCAGGACCGCCATCGCACCGGCACCGGCGGGCACCGCCTGCTGCATGATCCGGCCGCGGAAATGCACTAATTGCACCGCATCCTCGAACGCCAACGCCTGCGCGCAGACCAGGGCAGCGAATTCACCCAGGCTGTGCCCGGCGACCGCATTCGGGGCGGAACCGCCCTGGGCGCACCAGATTTCGTACGTGACCACATCCGCCACGAGCATCGCCGGCTGCGTAATCTCGGTGGCATTGAGCCGTTCGGCCGGACCCTCGGCCACCACCGACCACAGATCGAAGCCGAGCGCGCTCGAGGCGCGCGCGTAGGCGTCGCGGACCGCGGCATGCGCGACGGCAAGCGCCGCCAGCATACCGACCGACTGCGAACCCTGACCCGGAAATACCAGCGCAATCGACATTCGATGCAAACCTGCAAAGCAAAAAAGCGCGCGGATTATAGCGATTTCGCGGACGGACGCGGCAACCACACGCCGAGCAGGCCGCCGAGCACGCCGAACAGATGCGCATCGGGCACCAGCTGCAGATCGTGTGCGAAGATGCTGGCGCCGCTGCGCTGCTCGTAGATAAGCTTGACGATCAGCAGCAGCAGCAGCGCCGCCCCGAAGCCATCACCGCGCCGATACCAGCCCACCGCTCCGGCGGCGAGCGCGCCGTGCAACACGCCCGATGCACCGACGTACCACTCGATCGCCGGCCGCAGAAACCACAGTCCGGCATCGATGGCAACGCAGGCGCAGAACAGAATCCACGCCCAGCGACGCGGCGTGAACTCGCGCGCGAACAGCATCCAGAGCAGCACCAGACCGGCACAGTTGAGCAGTGCATGCGTAAGACCCAGATGCACCACGTGCGCACTCAGCAAGCGCCACCATTGACCGTGCGCGAGTGGCGCGCGCTCGTAGCGCAGCAACTCGCGTAACGGTTCGCCACCGCCGTACAAGGCCAATATGAACGCTAGCCCCGCCAGCAGTACCCGGCCGTAGCGCGAGTCGCAATTCGCCGACCGAAGCCAGGATTGTGAGGCCGCGTCGGTTCTAGGGATCTTCATTTGTTATCATCGCCAGATCGGTAAAGCACCCTATACATGGCCGGCAGCGAATTCCATGAGCGCCATCAGCGAGCCTAACGCCTTCTGCAATAGATTCGTCATCAACGGCCCCGATGGCGCGGCGATCCGCGGGCGTCGACGCCGCGGGCCGCACTCCGCTCGCGGCTTCACGTTGATCGAGATCATGGTGGTCGTGATCATCATCGGGCTATTGGCGGCCGTCGTCGTGCCACAGTTCCTCGGCCGCGTGGACGATGCGCGCATCGCCAAAGCGAAGCAGGACATTCAGGCGCTTGATACGGCGCTGACCATGTTCAAACTCGACAATTTCGTGTTCCCGACCGCCGAGATGGGCCTACAGGCGCTGGTCACCAAGCCGATTGATCCGACCATCAAGAACTGGCGTGCCGGCGGCTATCTCAAGCGTCTCAACAAGGATCCCTGGGGCAACGACTATCAGTAACAGATCCCGGGCACGCACGGCGGTGATTACGACCTCTATTCCTTTGGCGCCGACGGCCAGGCCGGCGGAACCGGCGTGAACGCCGACATCGGCAATTGGAATCTCGAGAACTGATTCCGGGCGGCCCGGCTGGCGCGGCGGTGCGCATCCGGGGCTTCCGCTTTGCCGCGCAGCGTGGCTTCACGTTGCTCGAGGTCATGATCGTCGTTGTGATCATCGGCATCCTGGTGGTCGGTGCGATCCTGAGCCTTGGCTCAACCGGCAAGGACAGCGGTCTCGAGCAGGAGCGCGATCGACTGAGTGCACTGGTCGCCTACGGTCGGGAACGCGGCGCGATGCTGACGCTCGAATACGGTATCCGCTGCGGCCAGCACGGTTACCGTTTTGTGTTCTACGACAACCGTCTCATGCGATGGGCTCCGGAAACCCTGGATGACACGCTGCATCCGCGCAAATTGCCGTCGGGTCTGCGGCTGGACCTGACGATCGAGGGCCACCCAATCGTGCTCGCCGACAACGCTCTCAAGGTCAATCCCATCGCGGCCACGCCACCGGGCGGCACGGTGTCGCCGCTTGGCAGCAGCAGCGGCATTGGCGCGATCACCGGTACGGCCGGACTCGGCGCTCTGAGCAGCAGCGGCGGACTGAGCGGCGGCCTCGGTAGTGGCTTCACCGGTCTGGGTGGCAGCAGCAGCGGCGCCGGCAGCAGCAGCAGCGGTGGACTCAGCGGCAGCGGTACCGGTGGTGGCCTTAACAATCAACCCGACAACGACATGCCGCAGATCATGCTGTTCTCCAACGGCGACACCAACTCGTTCGTGTTGACGATGGTGCGCGAGGGAGTCAACCGCAGCGTGACGCTGCAGAGCAGTGACGATGGCAGCGTCAAGGTCGGCGACATCATCGAGCCGAAGCAATGAGCCCCCATCCGCCGGCACGCACCAGCGCTCGCGGCTTCACGCTGATCGAGGTGATGGTGGCACTCGTGATCGTGGCATTCGGGGTCGGCGCGGTACTGGTCGCACTGACCAACGCGGCCGCCAACGTCAGCGCTTTGCGCGAAAAGACCCTGGCGCAGTGGGTCGCGCTCAATCGCATCAGCGATGTGCGGCTGAATCTGCAGCCACCGCAGACCGGCACCATCGAAGGCGATGTCAAAGGCTTCGGCAACGGCGATTGGCACTGGCAGCAGATCGTGACGGCGGTGCAGGAGATTCCGGGCCTGCTGCAGATCACCGTCAAAGTGCGACGCAGCACATCAGGCACTATCGCAGGCGGCAGTAGCAGCGACTCCAGCCGCGCGGGCAACAGCAAGGAGCCTGACTGGGTCACGACGGTGATTGGATTTCGAGGCGTCGCCATCGCGGCCGCCAGCGGCGAAGTACCCGACTGGTCCGGTGTCAACAACACGGCTACGAGCAGCAGTAGCAGCAGTGGCGGCTCGAGCAGCGGCAACATCGCGAACCCTGGAACGAGCACCACGACGCCGGGCAGCACCACGACGCCGGGCAGCACCCCGTCACCCACCACTCTGACACCGACGTCTCCGGCCACGCCGACGCTACCGGGCAACTCGAGTTCCGGCGGGCCCTGATCATGCGTCGCGAGTGCGGATTCACACTGATCGAGCTGCTCGTGGCGTTGTTCATCACGGCGATCATGTTCGCGATCGGCTACCGCGCGCTCGATCAGGCGTTCCGCAGTCGCAAGGAGGTCGATGAACAATCGGCACGCCTGATCGCCGTGCAGCAGGCTTTGCGCACCATCGAACAGGATATCGAACTGCTGCAGGCGCGGCCGATTCGTCAGGCGACCGGCGATGGCTACCTGCCGGCTTTCATGAGCGCACCGAATGTCGGCTCTTCCTTGAGCAGCAGCAGCGCATCGACCCTGAGCAGCTCGAGCACCAGCAGTACCAATAACAACAGCAGCAACAGCGGCAATGCCAACAACATCAGCACGATTTCGACGCTCGGCACGATCAGCGCCGTCAATGGCGCCACGCTGCCGCTGGTGAGTTTCACGCGCGGCGGTTGGACCAATCCGGCAGGATTGCAGCGATCGGAGCTGCAGCGCGTCAGCTATTCGATCGAGAACGGCGCACTGATGCGATCGTACACGCCCGAGCTGGACTCGACGTTGGCCGTGCAGCCAATCAAGCGCACGCTCGTGGATCATGTCAAGAGCTTTGGCATGCGCTTCATGGACGCAGGTCACAATTGGCAAGGCCAATGGCCGGCGCCGACAGTTGGCGGCGCCGACCAGCAGACACTGGTCCTGCGCTATCTGCCGGTAGCCGTGGAAGTGACCATCGAGCTCGATGACTGGGGCGTGCTGATGCGCCACGTCGAGGGCCCGGGATGATGCCTCGAACGCCTCACGCTCAGCGCGGTATCGCGTTGCTGACCGCGGTGATTCTGGTGGCGATCGCGGCCGTGCTCGCGACCGCGATCGCATTTGCGAGCGCCATGTCGGCGCGCCGGGCATCGACCGTATTTGGTGCCGATCAGGGTCTGCTGGCGGCCGAAGGTGCCGAGGCCATGGCAGCGTACCTGCTGACGCAGGCGGGAGCCAATCACAGCGAGGATGCGCTCAATCAACCCTGGGCACAGAGCTACGGCCCGTTGCAATTGCTGCCTGGGGTCATGCTCGAGTACGCACAGCTCGAGGATCAGCAAGGCAAGTTCAACATCAACGATCTCGCCCCCGACGGCAGCACCAGCCAGGCCGCCGTCACGCAGTTCGGACAATTGCTGGAGCGAGTCGGTATCGAAACCAAGTGGGCATCGCTGATCGCCGACTGGATCGATGCCGACAACCAACCCAATTTCCCCGACGGCGCAGAAGACAGCGTCTACCTGTCGCAGACCCCG
>Ga0210394_10002014_pt1 | contig 29507 bp, 26 predicted proteins | sample IncBWC12MmetaG_FD_160121 | JGI IMG/M metagenome (GOLD analysis project Ga0210394, IMG submission 160121) | Forest soil microbial communities from Barre Woods Harvard Forest LTER site, Petersham, Massachusetts, United States - Inc-BW-C-12-M | ecosystem: Environmental > Terrestrial > Soil >...
GCCCAAAGCCGCCTATGACGCCCTCATCGTCGGCGGCGGCGGTCACGGACTGGGAGCGGCCTACTACCTCGCGAGCGAGCACCACCTCACCAACATCGCGGTGCTCGAAAAAGGCTGGATCGGCGGCGGCAACACCGGCCGCAACACCACCATCATTCGCTCCAACTACCTGTTCGACGAGAGCGCCGCGCTCTACGACCATGCGGTGCAGTTATGGGAGCGCCTGTCGCAGGTTCTCAACTACAACGTCATGTTCTCGCAGCGCGGCGTCATGATGCTGGCGCACACGGTGCACGACGTGCAGGTGTTCAAACGCCACGTGCACGCGAACCGCGTCAACGGAGTCGACAACGAGTGGCTGACGCCCGAAGAGGCCAGGGCCTTCTGTCCGCTGCTGAACATTGGCGACATCCGCTATCCGGTACTCGGCGCCGCGCTGCAGCGCCGGGGCGGCACCGCGCGCCACGACGCGGTGGCCTGGGGATACGCGCGCGCGGCGGATGCGCTCGGGGTAGACATCATCGAGAACTGCGAAGTGACCGGCATCCGCCGCGACGCCAGCGGCGCGGTGGAGGGCGTGGAGACCACGCGTGGCACGATCCGCGCCCCGCGCGTCGGGGTGGCGGCGGCCGGCCACACCAGCGTCATCATGAAAATGGCCGGCATCGAGCTGCCGCTCGAGAGTTACCCGCTGCAGGCGCTGGTGTCCGAACCGGTGAAGCCGGTGTTCCCGTGCGTGGTCATGTCCAACACCATCCACGCCTACATCAGCCAGTCGGACAAGGGGGAACTGGTCATCGGCGCGGGCACCGACGCCTACACCTCGTATACGCAGCGCGGCGGCCTGCATATCACCAGCCACGCGCTGGAAGCGATCTGCGAGCTGTTCCCCATGTTTCGCCGCCTGCGGATGCTGCGCAACTGGGGCGGTATCGTCGACGTGACCCCCGACCGCTCGCCGATCATTGCCAAGACACCGGTGCCGGGGCTGTACGTGAACTGTGGCTGGGGCACCGGCGGGTTCAAGGCCACGCCGGGTTCCGCCCATGTGTTTGCCTGGACCATCGCGCGCGATGAGCCGCACCCGATCAACGCGCCGTTCACCCTGGAGCGCTTCCGCGACGGCTACCTGATCGACGAGGCGGCCGCGGCCGCGGTAGCGCACTGATCATGCTGCTGATCGAGTGTCCCTATTGTGGCGAGCGTCCCGAGCCGGAGTTCGTGTACGGCGGGCAGGCGCATATCGCGCGCCCCCAGGCAAGCGCCGAGCTTTCGGCGCAGGACTGGGCGGACTACCTTTACCGTCGCGCCAACACCCGCGGTGTGCACGCCGAGCGCTGGCGTCACACGCACGGCTGCGGCCGCTTCTTCAACGCGCTGCGCGACACCACCACCGATCATTTCCTCGCCACCTACAAGGTGGGCGAGGTGCGACGGTGAACGAGGGCCTGCGCACACTGGAGGGCGGGCGTATCGACCGCTCGCGCGCCGTGCGTTTCAGCTTCGACGGCCGCTCCTACAGCGGTGTTGCCGGGGACACGCTCGCCTCGGCGCTGCTCGCCAACGGCGTGCACCTCATGGGCCGCTCGTTCAAGTATCACCGCCCGCGTGGTGTGCTCGCATCCGGCGCCGAGGAGCCCAACGCGCTGGTGGCCGTACGCCGCGACAGCGCGCGCTACACGCCCAACCTGCGCGCCACCCAGGTCGAGCTGTACGAGGGACTCGAAGCGCACAGTCAGAATCGCTGGCCGAGCCTTGCCTTCGACCTCGGCGCCGTCAACGATCTGCTCGCCCCGTTCATCCCGGCCGGGTTTTACTACAAGACCTTCATGTGGCCACGGCGCGCGTGGCAGTCGCTCTACGAGCCGCGCATTCGCGCCGCCGCCGGCCTCGGACGCTCTCCCACCGAGGCAGACCCCGACCGCTACGCCTCGCGCTACGCCCACTGCGACGTGCTCATCGCGGGTGCAGGCCCCGCCGGACTCGCGGCTGCCGCGGCCGCGGCGGCGAGCGGCGCGCGCGTCATGCTGTGCGATGAGCAGAACGAGTTCGGCGGCTCGCTGCTTGCGGACGACCCGCGCGAGGCTCCGGCCATCGAGGGCCGCCCCGCCCCGCAGTGGCTGAAGGAAACCCTGGCCGCTCTGGGTTCGAACGCACGCGTCACGCTGCTGCCGCGCACCACGGCGTTCGGCTACTTCCCGCACAATCTTCTGGGACTGAACGAGCGCCTGACCGACCACCTCCCCGACCCGCACCCGGAGGTGCCGCGCGAACGCCAATGGCAGGTGCGCGCCCGCGAAGTGGTGCTCGCCACCGGCGCCATCGAGCGCCCGCTGGTGTTTCCGGGTAACGACCGGCCGGGAATCATGCTGGCCGGCGCGGCGCGCACCTGGCTCAACCGCTATGGCGTTCTGCCTGGCACGCGCGCCGTAGTGGTCACGGCATGTGACGAGGCGTACGCGGCGGCGCTCGAGCTGCAACAGGCGGGAGTGTTCATCGCCAGCATCGCGGATGTGCGTGCGCCGGATGACGCCCCGTGGGCTGCCAGGGCGCGCGCCGCGGGCATTCCGGTGCTGGCACGGGCGACCGTGCTCGGCACCGGTGGACGACGCCGCGTGAACTCGATCCTGCTCGCCCAGCTGCAGGCCGGTGAGCCGGGCACCACGCAGACCCAGCCGTGCGACCTCGTGCTCATGTGCGGCGGCTTCACCCCGAGCGTGCACCTGTTCTCGCAGTCGCGCGGCAAGCTCCTGTGGGATGAGGGGCTGCAGGCGTTCCTTCCGGGCACGCCGGCCGAGCGGGTACGCAGCGCCGGGGCCTGTCGCGGCGTGTTTGCGCTCAGCGCGGTGCTCGCGGATGGCGCCGCCGCCGGAGCTGCCGCTGCACGCGAGGCTACCGCTCCCGCGCGCATGGGTGTGTGCCCGTCGGGCGCTGCGGCGGCCGCCGCCGTGCCGCCCGCAGCCGGCGGCGGGGCAGGCTTCGCCGGCGCCCTGCCCCAGCCTGCCGGTGCCCGCGCGCGCGCGTTCGTCGACTGGCAGAACGATGTGACCACCAGGGACCTGGCGCTCGCGACGCGCGAGGGATTCCGCTCGATCGAGCACATCAAGCGCTACACCACCGCGGGCATGGCCACCGACCAGGGCAAAACCTCCAACCTGAATGCGCTCGGCATCGTGTCGCGCACCCTCGGCAAGGCCATTCCGGAAGTGGGACTGACGACCTTCCGCATGCCCTACACGCCCGTGACCTTCGGCAGCTTCGCAGGTCCGTCACGCGGGGAGCTGTTCGACCCGGTGCGCACCACGCCCATGCATGCGTGGGCCCGCGCGCGCGATGCGGTGTTCGAGGATGTGGGCCTGTGGAAACGCGCGCGCTACTTTCCGCGCGGCAGCGAGCACCTGCACGCGGCGGTGGGGCGCGAGTGCCTCGCGGTGCGCAGTGCCTGCGGCATTTTCGACGCCTCCACGCTCGGCAAGATCGAAGTGGTCGGCGAGGACGCGGTGACGTTCATGAACCGCCTGTACGTCAACGCCTGGACGAGCCTCGCCGTCGGCCGCTGCCGCTATGGGCTGTTACTGCGCGATGACGGCTTCGTCTACGACGACGGCGTGGTGGCGCGCGTCAGTGAGAACTGCTTTCACGTCACGACCACCACCGGCGGCGCCCCGAGGGTGCTGGCGATGATGGAGGACTACCTGCAGACCGAATGGCCGGACCTGAAGGTATGGCTCACCTCGACCACCGAGCAATGGGCGGTGATCGCGGTGCAGGGGCCGCACGCGCGCGCGGTGCTCGCCCCGCTCGTGGACATCGATATCGCGGCGGCTGCGCTGCCGCACATGAGTGTGGCGCTGGGACACATCTGCGCCGTGCCGATGCGGCTGTTCCGCGTCAGTTTCACCGGGGAGCTCGGCTTTGAGGTCAACGTCCCGGCGGACTTCGGAGCGGCGGTGTGGGAAGCCATCTGGCACGCCGGCCAGGCGCACGGCATCACGCCCTACGGCACCGAGACCATGCACGTGCTGCGCGCCGAAAAGGGCTACATCATCGTCGGCCAGGACACCGACGGCACGGTCACGCCCGCCGATGCGGGCCTGGGCTGGGCGATCGGCAAGAACAAGCCCGACTTCGTCGGCAAACGCTCGCTCGAGCGACCGGCCATGACCTCGCCGGAGCGGCGGCAACTGGTAGGCCTGCTCACCACCGACCCGCAGACGGTGCTGGAGGAAGGGACTCAGGTCATGGGGCAAGCGGGCGCACGGGCGCCGGCGCGCGCGTTGGGACACATCACTTCTTCCTACTACAGCTCCGTCCTCGGCCGCTCCATCGCCATGGGGCTGGTCGCGGGCGGGCGTGCCCGCGTGGGGCAGACCCTGTACGTTCCCCTTCCCGCAGGCGACGTGCCGGTCCAGGTCACATCGCCGGTGTTCTACGACCCGGAAGGCAGGCGCCTGCATGCGTGATCTCAGGGCTGCCCGCTGTCTGCCGCTGGTCAGCGCGAGCACCGCACTGCGGGCGCTCCCGCCCGCGACGCGGTATGTCCTGCGTGGCGGCTCCGATGTCAGGGTGGCGGCCGAGAGCGCGCTTAGGTTTGGCATCCCGGCCACCGCCTGCCGGGCGACGGTCGAGGGGGATCGGGCGGCGCTGTGGCTGGGGCCTGATGAGTGGCTGCTGATTGCGCCGCAGCCGCCGCCTTGCGGATTCGCCGCGCGGCTGGCCGAGGCGCTCGAGGGGCTGGCGCATTCGCTCGTGGATGTGAGCCACCGTCAGAGCGCGCTCGTGGTGAGCGGCCCGCGGGCCACGACACTGCTCGCCGCCGGCTGCCCGCTGGATCTGGATGCGAGCGCCTTCCCGGTGGGCATGTGCACGCGCACCATGCTGGCGAAGGCCGAAATCGTGCTCTGGCGCACCGACCCGCAGGTGTTCCGCGTCGAGGTGTGGCGCTCCTTCGTCGCTTATGTATCGCAGTTTCTCGGCGAAGCCGCGCGCGGGATCATTTAAGGCAAGGCACTGTCGCAAATGGAGTCGTAGCCAGACCCCTGCTGGCTACACTGCGCCGGCGGGCCGCGCTTCCATCGCCGCCCCTGGAGAATAGCTCGTGAAGACGCATGTTCGGGTCCTGGTCATCGGCGGCGGCGTGGTCGGGGTGAGCACGCTCTATCACCTGACGAGAAAAGGCTGGACGGATGTCGCGCTGATCGAGCGCAGCGAGCTCACCGCGGGCTCCACCTGGCACGCCGCGGGCCTCCTGCCGCTGTTCAACATGAGCTACACCGTCGGCCAGCTGCACAAGTACTCGGTCGATCTGTACAAGCGCTTACCCGAGGAGACCGGTCAGGACGTGAGCTTTCACGTCACCGGCAATCTGCGCCTCGCGACCTGCAAGGAGCGCATGGACGAGTACCAGAAATATTGCGGCACGGCCAACACCATCGGCGTGCCCTTCGAAGTCATCAGTCCCGCGCGGGTCAAGGAGTTGTGGCCGCTCATCGAGCTCGGCGGCAGCGCCGACACCCCCGCTATCATCGGCGCACTCTACCACCCGCACGACGGCCACATCGCGCCCGCCGATCTCACCATGGCGCTGCGCAAGGGTGCGCGCAGCGCCGGCGCTGAGATCTACGAGCACACCGAGGCGCTCGGCATCGAGCGCACTGCCAGCGGCGAGTGGCAGGTCCGCACCAGCCAGGGCGACATCACCGCGGAGCACCTCGTGTTGGCGACCGGTAACTACGCCCGCCGGAGCGGACGGCTGCTGGGTCTGAACGTGCCGGCGATCCCGGTCGAGCACCAGTACATCGTCTACGACGAGTCGGCGGAGCTGAAGGCGTATCGCCAGGGCGGCGGGCGCGAGCTCGCCGTGCTGCGCGAGTCCGACAAATCCTATTACCTGCGCGAGGAGCGCCTGGGCTGGATCCTGGGTCCTTACGAGAGGGGCGCGCCGGCGCGCTTTGCAGACGGCGTGCCCGACTGGTTCGGGCGCAGCCTCTTTCCCGGCGATCTCGATCGCCTCGTGCCGCACGTCGAGGCTGCCACGCGCCGGGTGCCGGCGCTGGAGAACTGTGGCATCAAGGACATCGTCAACGGACCGATCTCGTACACGCCCGACGGCAGCCCGCTCATCGGACCGGCCTGGGGCCTGCGAAACGTGTGGCTCAACGAGGGGCACAGCTTCGGCATCACCGCCGCCGGCGGCTCCGGCTGGCAGCTCGCTGAGTGGATCGTCGAGGACGAACCGGGGATCGACATGCTGGCGGTGGATCCGCGCCGCTTCGGCGCCTACACCAGCAAGCGGTATGTCGTCAAAAAGAACGAAGAAACCTACCGCAACGTGTTCATTATCCACTTCCCGGATGAGGAGCGCCCCGACGCACGGCCCGCGAAGACAAGTCCGGTGTACGCGCTGGTCGACGCCAAGGGCGCGGTGTGGGGACAGCGCTATGGCTGGGAGCGCGCCAACTGGTTCGCGCCACCGGGAGTGGAGCGCACGGACCGCTGGAGTTTCCGGCGCAGCAACTACTTCGAGCACGTGGGCAACGAAGCGCGCCTCATGCGCGAGGGCGTGGGCATCATCGATCTCACCCCGTTCACCAAGCACGAGGTGACCGGAGCGGCGGCGGAGAGCTGGCTCGATGGGCTGGTCGCCAATAAGGTTCCGGCGAAGATCGGGCGCATGGCGCTGTGTCATGCGCTCACGCGCCGCGGCGGCATTCGTTCCGAGTTCACCGTCACCAAGATCGCCGCGCAGCACTACTACGTGGTGAGCGCCGGCGCGGCGGAGCGTTACGACAGCGATTACCTCTTCAAGTCACTGCCGCTGGACGGCTCGGTCGGGCTTCGCAACATCACCAACACCCGCGGCTGTTTCGTGCTCGCGGGACCGAAGTCGCGCGAGGTGCTTGCGCAGCTGACTGACACACCGCTCGACAACGCGTCCTTCCCGTGGCTGACGGCACAGACGGTCGAGGCGGGACTGGCGGTCGAGGTGTATGCGCTGCGAGTGAACTTCGTCGGCGCCCTCGGGTGGGAGCTGCACTTCCCCATCGAATACGCGCATCACCTGTTCGATGCGCTGTTTGAGGCCGGCAAGGCTCACGGTATCGGCATGGTGGGCATGCGCGCCATGGAATCGCTGCGCCTGGAGAAGTCCTACCGCATGTGGGGCAGCGACATGACGCCCGACTACACACCCTTCGAGGCGGGTCTCGACCGATTCGTGCGCATGAACAAGGGACCGTTCATCGGCAAGCAGGCGCTCGAGAAGCAGCTGGCCCTTGGGGTGCCCAACCGCTTCGTGACGCTCGAGGTGCACGGCGTAACCGACGCCGATCCGCTGGGCAACGAGCCGCTGTTCGAGCCTGGCGGCCGCGTGATCGGACGCGCGACCTCCGGCTACTACGGGCACTGTTTGAGGAAGAGTCTTGCGATCGGCTACACCAGGGCCGAGTTCGCCCAGCCGGGCACGCAGCTTGCGATCGAGATCCTGGGCGAACGCAAGCAGGCGACGGTCCTGCGCGAGTCGCCCTACGACCCCGACAACCTTGATCTGCGGGCCTGAAGGGTGGCCATCGATTTCGCCGCGCTGATCGCCAGCCGTAAGAGCGGATTTACCCTGCCCGCCCCGTTCTACCTCGATCCGGAGGTGTACGCGCGGGATGTCGAGCTGATCTTCGGCCGCCACTGGATCTACGTCGGCGTGGAAGCGGAGATCGCCGAGCCCGGCGACTTCTTCACGGTGGAAATCGGCAGCGACTCGATCCTCATCGTGCGTGATGACGATCTGACGGTGCGCGCCTTACACAATGTCTGCCGCCATCGCGGTGCGCGGCTGCGCCCCGCCGGTCATGGCATCGTCGGCAATCTCGTCTGCCCGTACCATCAGTGGACGTACAACCTGCGCGGCGAGCTCATCCACAACCCGCATATGGGTGAGGGCTTCGAGCGCTGCAGGTTCAACCTGAAGCCCGTGCGGCTTGAGACTCTGGCGGGTCTCCTGTTCATCTGTCTGAACCCCGAGCCGCCGGCCGACTTCGACGACCTGAGGCGCGCGCTCACGCCTTACATCGCGCCGCACGACCTCGGCAACTGCAAGGTCGCTTTCCAGACCGACCTGATCGAGGCGGGCAACTGGAAGCTCACGATGGAGAACAACCGCGAGTGCAATCACTGCCGGGCCAACCATCCGGAGCTGACGGTGCCGCTGCTCGAGTTCGGTTTTGGCTACCAGCCCTCGCCCGACAACCGCGCGCAAGTGCAGCAGTTCAACCAGCTGCTCGCGAGCGAGCACGCGCGCTGGCAGGCGTGCGGGCTGCCTTGTGCCGAAATCGAACGCCTGAACGCAATCACCGGTTACCGGGCGGTGCGCCTGCCGATTGCCCAATCCGGCGAATCGCAGACCATCGACACCCGCATCGCCTCGCGCAAGCTCCTGGGGCAGTTACCGCAGGCGGCGCTCGGGGGACTATCGGTGTGGACGCAGCCGAACTCCTGGCACCACTTCATGAGCGATCACGTCGTCAGCTTCTCGGTGCTGCCACTGGCGCCCGACCGGACGCTGCTGCGCACCCGGTGGCTGGTGCACAAGGACGCCCAGGAAGGCGTCGACTACCAGGTCGACCGCCTGAGCTCGGTATGGACCGCGACCAACAGCCAGGATGGCGCGCTGGTCGAGCGCGCGCACCAGGGCATCGCGAGCCCAGCCTACGAGCCCGGGCCCTACTCGCCCTTCACGGAAGGGCTGGTCGATGGATTCTGCGGGTGGTACCTGGCGCGCCTCGGCGCGGGCCTTGGCATTGCGGCGGCGCCGGCACGCCGCGCGGCCTAGCGCAGTCCCCGCCCCACCCGGGAAGCGAGGCCAGGCTTCGAGGCCCTCGTTGTACCGCCTGTCGCAATCAGGCAAGAACGGCGTAAAATCTGGCATGTGGCACTCCCACGGAGCAAGTTCGCGTTTCTGACCCTGCCGCGGTACTCGATGATCGCACTGTCGACCGCGGTCGAGCCGCTGCGGATGGCGAACAAGCTCACCGGCGAGTCGGTGTACGACTGGTCGATCGTGAGCCTCGATGGGCAACCGACGCCGGCCAGCAACGGCCTGCAGCTCGCCCCGACTGTCCCGCTCGAGCAGGTGGGACCCGTTGACATCCTGTTCGTCTGCGGCGGGGTCGAGGTGCAGGAGGCCGTGTCGCCGAAGATTCTGACGGCCCTGAGGCGTCTTGCAGAGCGGCGCGTGCCACTGGGTGCGCTGTGCACCGGGGGCTATGCGCTGGCGAAGGCGGGACTGCTGGATAAGTACCGCGCCACCATCCACTGGGAGAATCTCTCGGCGTTACGCGAGGAGTTCCCACGCATCCACTTGAGCGATCAGCTGTTCACCATCGACCGCGATCGTTTCACCTGCTCGGGCGGAGTGGCGCCGCTGGATCTCATGCTGCACCTGGTGGAGTCGAAACTCGGTGCACGCGTTTCGCAGCTCATTTCCGAGCAGTTCATCGTGGATCGGGTGCGCAACGACCGCGATCGGCAGTACGTGCCGTTGCGCGCCCAGATCGGTGTGAGCCACGAAAGCCTGATCAAGGTGGCGCAGCTCATGGAGGAGAACATCGAGAAGCCCCTGTCACTCGATGAGATCGCCTCCGCCACCGGACTATCGCGGCGCCAGATCGAGCGCCTGTTCAAGCGCCATCTGAACTGCGTGCCCAAGCGCTACTATCTGCAGATGCGCCTGCGCCGCGCGCGCGAGCTGTTGCTGCAGACCTCGATGCCGATCATCGATATCACCACTGCCTGCGGCTTCCAGTCGCCGCCGCATTTCTCGCGCTGCTACCGTGCGCAGTTCGGCTGCCCGCCGAGCACGGAACGCCAGACGCGTCAGGGTAAGGCGGGCGCACTTGCGCGCCCCCAGGGCGAGGCTGCTGAACCAGGCCCGGCGCGGCTCTTGCCTTAATGCAACCGCGGTGCGCTTGCGGTGTCGTTGGCGGACACGCGGCGGTCGCGAAGTAGCCATTGCCCCCGACACCCTCCCCTTACCATGTAAAGCGCGCGCACCCGCTAGACCCCTGTCGCGCATGGAGATTTCGACAATGGCAGAGCCAGCCGACGCCGAATTCAAACTAAGCGATCTCAACGATCAGGAGCTCACCGAGCAGGTCCACGATGACCTCTACAACGGCCTCAGGGTCGAGGTCGAAGAAGCCACGCGCATCTTCCTGAAACGGGGCTGGAACGCCGAGAAGGTGTTGAATGACGCGCTGGTCGAAGGTATGCGCATTGTTGGTATCGACTTCCGCGACGGCATCCTGTTCGTGCCCGAGGTGCTGCTCGCCGCGAACTCCATGAAGGGCGGCATGGAGATTCTGCGTCCGCTGCTGGCTGAGACCGGCGTGCCGCCCATCGGCAAGATCGTGATCGGGACCGTCAAGGGCGACATCCACGACATCGGCAAGAATCTGGTGTCGATGATGCTCGAGGGCGCGGGCTTCGAGGTCGTCGATCTCGGTATCAACAACCCGGTCGAGAAATATCTCGCGGCGCTGGAAAAGCACAAGCCGGACATCCTCGGCATGTCCGCCCTGCTGACCACGACCATGCCTTACATGAAAGTCGTGATCGACACCCTGCGGGAAAAGGGTATCCGCAAGGACTACATCGTACTGGTCGGCGGCGCCCCGCTGAATGAGGAATTTGGCAAGGCGGTGGGCGCAGACGCGTACTGCCGCGATGCCGCGATCGCGGTGGAGACGGCCAAGACTCTGCTCGCGGCGCGGCGCGCGACCCGCGCTGCCTGATGGCGTACGAGAGTTCTCATGGACAAACGCCCAGGCACATTGCTCATCGCCTGCGGGGCTCTCGCCCGCGAGATCGCAGCGCTCAAGCGCGCGAATGGCTGGACGACACTCGATGTGCGCTGCCTGCCCGCGCAGCTGCACAATCGGCCCGAGCGCATTGCTCCGGCGGTGCGCGCCGAGATCCAGGCGAACCGCGCCCGCTACGCGCAGATCTTCGTCGTGTACGGTGAGTGCGGTACGCGTGGACAGCTGGATGCGGTGCTCAAGGAGGAAGGTGTCGAGCGGCTGCCGGGCGCCCATTGCTACGAGTTCCTGGCACGGCCGCAGGTGTTTGCCCAGCTCTCCGAGGCCGAGCCCGGCACGTTCTATCTGACGGACTTTCTGTTGCGGCACTACGAGCGCCTGGTCGTGCGGCCCCTGGGCCTCGATCGCCACCCTGAGCTCGCGACCGAGTACTTCCGCCACTACAAGAAGCTGGTGTACCTCGCGCAGACCGATCGCGCGGAGGCCATCGCGCGGGCGCGGCAGATCGCGGACTCCCTCGGCTTCTGCTTCGAGTACCGCTACACGGGTTACGGGGAGCTGGGAGAGCGCCTGCGCTCTCTGGCGACGAGCCAGGACACCCTGGCATGGCAAGCCTGACCATCATCTCCTGGCGCGACATCCCCGCCCAGGTCGTCGTCAGACGCGGTCGCGAAACCGCCAAAGTGCAGCTGTCGGCGCGCTTCCAGGAAGCGGTGGATCGCGCCGCCATGCGCGCCGGCCGGGGCAGCTCGGATGCCTATCTCGCCGACTGGAAGCGCAGCGAGGCGCGGCCCTGCGGTGAAGACATCCACGCGGAGGCGGCGGCGGAGGCCGCGCGAATCGAAGCACGCTTCAGCGACGGGCAGCTCGAACAGCTGATCCGGGCGAAGGGCCTTGCGGTGAGTTCTTAGATGTACGCGGTCAGACAGTGGTCGGTGCGTCACGCCCGGGGGCTGAATGCCTTCTACCGGGGCTTCGAATCCGCGCTCGTGGCACTGCATCCCTTGTGGAAGCGGATCGGCTATCAACGGCTCGAGCGCCCGGTCGCCGCCGTGGAACGCTCGGTGAAGGGGCTGCTGTTCGACTGCCGGATGTGCGGTCAATGCATCCTGAGCTCCACGGGCATGTCGTGCCCGATGAACTGTCCGAAGAACCTGCGCAACGGCCCGTGCGGCGGCGTGCGCGCCGACGGTCACTGCGAAGTGCGCCCGGAAATGAAGTGCGTATGGACTGAGGCGGTGGCCGGCAGTGCGCGGATTCCCGGCGGGATGGACGCCCTGCGGCAGGTGCAGGTCGCCGTGGACCGGCGCCTGCAGGGCAGGTCTTCCTGGCTGCGCGTGGCGCGCCAGCGTGTGGGAGAGATCTGAGATGATTTTCGAAGACGAACCGGTTCCGGGCTATCCGCTGCCCATTCTCCCGGGGCACACCTCACCGGGACGCCTCGAGCGGGTGTTGCGCGCCGGACAGTTCGCGGTCACCAGCGAGCTCGCACCGCCCGACTCGGCGGATCCTGAGGACGTCTACCGGCGCGCCCGCATTTTCGACGGCCAGGTGGACGCCATCAACGCCACCGACGGCAGTGGCGCCAACTGCCACATGTCGAGTCTCGCGGTGTGCGCGCTCCTCACCCGGCTGGGCTACGCACCGGTGATGCAGATCTCCTGCCGGGACAAGAACCGCATCGCCATCCAGGGCGACATCCTGGGAGGCGCGGCCATGGGAGTCTGCAACCTGCTGTGCCTGACGGGCGATGGCGTGCAGGCCGGTGACCATCCGCAGGCCCTGCCGGTGTTTGATCTGGATTCGATGACGCTGCTCGAAACCGCGCGCACGCTGCGCGATGAGCATCATTTCCTGAGCGGCCGCAAGATCAGCTACGCACCGCGCGTGTTGCTCGGCGCGGCGGAGAACCCCTTCGCCAAGCCCTTCGAGTGGCGCGCGCAGCGCCTGGCGAAGAAGGTCGCCGCCGGCGCGCAGTTCATCCAGACGCAGTTCTGCTACGACCTGTCGCTGCTCAAGACCTTCATGCGCCAGGTGGAGGAGCTGGGTCTGCTCGACAAAGTCTTCATACTCGTGGGAGTGGGACCGCTGCGCTCCGCCAAGTCGGCCGAGTGGATCCGCACTCACGTTCCCGGCGTGCACATTCCGGATGAGATCATCAGGCGCCTGGCGGGCGCGAGCGACGGCGCACTCGAGGGCCGCAAGCTGTGCATCGATCTCATCCAGGAGATCCGCACCGTCAAGGGCGTGCACGGCGTGCACGTCATGGCTTACCGCCAGGAAGAGACCGTGGCGGAAATCATCCAGCGCTCCGGGGTGTTGGGCGGCCGCGTGCCGTGGTACCCCGGGCGCGATCCGCAAGCGAATACCAACAGGATGGCCTCATGACCGACACAGTCATCAGTTCCGCAACCCGCGAGGTCGTGCTCGGCCTCGAGCGTCCCTTCGTCATGATCGGCGAGCGCATCAACCCGACGGGGCGCAAGATCCTCGCCGCGGAGATGGCCGCCGGGAACTTCAGCCGTGTCGAGGCCGACGCCCTGGCGCAGGTGGCGGCCGGGGCGCACATGCTGGACGTCAACGCCGGCATCCCGCTCGCCGATGAGCCGGCGATCCTTGCCAGGGCGGTGCAGCTGGTGCAGTCGATCACCGACGTGCCGCTGTCGATCGACTCATCGATCGTCAAGGCGCTGGAAGCGGGACTTGCCGTCTACAAGGGCAAGCCGCTGGTCAACTCGGTCACCGGAGAAGAGGAGCGGCTCGAGTCGGTGCTGCCGCTGGTGAAGAAGTACGGCGCCGCGGTGGTGGCGATTTCCAATGACGAGACCGGTATCTCGGAGGATCCCGACGTACGCTTCGCGGTCGCGAAGAAGATCGTGCAGCGCGCCGCCGATCACGGCATTCCCGCGAGCGACATCGTGGTCGACCCGCTGGTCATGCCGATCGGCGCCATCAACCAGGCGGGCGTACAGGTCATGCACCTGCTGCGCCGCCTGAAGAACGAACTGCGGGTGAATACCACCTGCGGCGCATCCAACGTGAGCTTTGGCCTGCCGGCGCGTGAAGGCATCAGTGCGACCTTTCTCACCATGGCGATCGGCGCGGGACTCACCTCCGCGATCATGAACCCGATGCACCTGGAGATCGTCAGGGCGTGCATGGCGGCGGACGTCATGATGGGTCACGATCCGGATTGCGCGCGCTGGATCCGCCGCTTCCGCGAGGTTCCGCCGCTGCAGGCCTCGGGTGCCGCCGCCGCGGCCGGGCCCGCCGAGGGCACGGCACGCGGGCGACGCGAGGGTGGGCACCGGAGGCGCGTCCAGGGTCCTGCATGAGCGACGAGGACCCGTTGGTGGTCTTCACGCCGTCCGGCAAGCGCGGCCGCTTCCCCCTCGGCACACCACTCCTGCAAGCCGCCCGGAGCCTGGGCGTCGACGTCGACTCGGTGTGCGGCGGGCGTGCGCTGTGCGGACGCTGTCAGGTGCTGGTGATGGAGGGCGACTTTCCCAAGCACGGCGTGAGCTCCCATGCCGCCAATCTCTCCCCCCTGAGCGCGGCCGAGCAGAACTTCTCCCGGCGGCGCCCGCTGCCGGCGGGTCACCGGCTGTCCTGCTCAGCACAGATCCAGGGCAACCTGGTCGTCGACGTGCCAGCCAGCAGCCAGGTGCACCGCCAGGTGGTGCGCAAGGCGGTGGAGGCGTACCCGATCACCCTCGATCCCGTGGTGCATCTTCATTACGTCGAGGTGCGCGAGCCGGACATGCATGACCCGGCGGGTGATCTGCAGCGACTGCTCGAAGCGCTGCACCGCGAGTGGGAATTCGGCCCGCTGCGCTGCGACCTTGCGGTGCTGCAGAGTCTGCAGGCGGCCCTGCGCAAGGGCCAATGGAAAGTCACCGTCGCGGTGCATGCGGGTTCGCAACTGATCGGCGTCTGGCCGGGATTTCACGATCGAATCTATGGGCTTGCGGTTGACGTGGGCTCGACCACCATCGCCGCCCATCTGTGTAATCTCGAAACTGGCGAGGTGGTCGCTTCCAGCGGCGCGATGAATCCCCAGATCCGCTTCGGCGAGGACCTCATGAGCCGGGTGTCCTACTCGATGATGCACCCCGGCGGGGCGCAGCAGATGACCGAGGCCGTGCGCGCTGCGCTCAACACGCTCGCCGCCGAGGTAGCACGCGACGCGAAGGTGTCGGTGTCAGACATTCTCGAGCTGACTATGGTCGGCAACCCGATCATGCATCACCTGCTGCTCGGCATCGATCCGGTGGAACTGGGCGGTGCACCCTTTGCGCTCGCGACCGATTCTGCGCTCGACCTGCGCGCCGCCGAGCTCGGGCTCACATTGCATCCGGGTGCGCGCGTTTACACGCTGCCGTGCATCGCGGGTCATGTGGGCGCGGATGCCGCCGCCATGATCCTCGCGGAGCGTCCTGACCTTTCCGAGAAGCTCACGCTGCTGGTGGACGTGGGCACCAATGCCGAAATCGTCCTCGGCAATCGTGATCGGCTGCTCGCCTGCTCGAGCCCCACCGGACCGGCCTTCGAGGGTGCGCAGATCAGCTGCGGTCAGCGCGCGGCTCCGGGGGCCATCGAGCGCATCCGCATCGACCCCAGGACGCTCGAGGCGAAGTTCAAGGTCATAGGCTCCGACCTGTGGTCGGATGAGCCCGGGTTCAACGAGGCCGTGGCGCGCACCGGGGTGACCGGCATCTGCGGTTCGGGAATCATCGAGGTCATCGCGGAAATGTATCTCGCCGGCATCATCAGCCAGGACGGGGTCGTGGATGGCGAACTCGCCGCACGCAGCGACCGCATCGTGCAGACGGGACGCACCTTTGCCTACACGATGTATCGGGCCGCGGTGCCCCTGCAGATCACCCAGAACGACGTGCGCGCGATTCAGCTCGCCAAGGCGGCGCTGCACGCAGGAGTCAGGCTGCTGATGGATCACATGGGCGTGGATCACGTCGACCGGATCCGCCTCGCCGGCGCGTTCGGCAATCATATCGACGTCAAATACGCGACGATCCTCGGGATGATTCCCGACTGCGAGCTCTCGCAGGTATCATCGGCCGGCAACGCCGCGGGCACCGGCGCACGCATCGCGCTGCTCGACAAGGCCTCGCGCAAGACCGTCGAGGAGTTGGTGCAGCGCGTGGAAAAGATCGAGACCGCAATCGAGCCGAAATTCCAGGCTCATTTCGTGGCAGCGATGGGCATTCCGCACTCGACCGAGCCGTACCTGCATCTGCGCCGGGTGGTGCAGCTGCCAGCCACCAAGAGAGCCGCGCCGCGTGCCGGCGCACGCGGTCCACGCCGTGCCCGCACGTGACCAGGCGTATCGACCCTGGTCACCTGAGGTGCCGGCGCGACGTGAAGAATCCGTTGAACGTGAGCCGGCCGGTCAGAGGATCGGCGCTCAGGCGTTGCGGCTGCGGAATATCGCCCGAGTGAAGCGTATAGCCGTCGAAGAAGATGCTGCGATTCCATTTCGCCGGCACGCGCCCGACGTGCGTGAACCATTGGTTGGACTCACCCAGATAGCGCGGCTCCATCGCATAGGTCGAAAAGAATTCAGCGGGCGCCAGCTGCTGCGCGTCAATCGACAATCGTCGGATTTCCTCTTCGGACCGCGCCGGCTCGTAAAAGCTCGTACCGCCCAGGTTCGCGTCGCGGAACAGATAGAGAATACAAGCCTGTATGGAATGTCCGGCATCGAGCAGCGGCTGGTCGCGGTGGCACAGGCATTGGGTGGGATGCAGATCCTGCGGTGGCAGGGTCACCATCGACAGTCGGCAATGCATCTGCAGCATCCGGCGCGCATCGAACCGGCGCCTCACGTGCACATTGAAGAATTCCGCGAGCGCGGCTGCAACCGAGGGCGGCACTGATAAGAAGATGCCCGGATAGTAGTTGAAGTCGACCCGACTGAACGCCGCGCGATTGTCGGCCGCGAACCGCACTAGCCGTTCGGGCTCGAGCAGCGTGTCATCGACGATCAGGCACGTCTGGCCGTTGGAAAACCGGACGGTCTCGAGACGCGCAGCGGGATTGAAAATCGCAACCCCCCACCGAAGCGCTAAACGTTTGAATCCGGGAACGACGCCTTGCGGCGCTTGATGTAGTCGAGCAGCGCTTCGTCCACCGCCGGATCGAGCGCCGGCGCTTCGTACTGCTCGAGCTGGCGCTTCCACAAGGCGTTGGCGCGCTGCGCCATGTCCTTGGCCCCTTCCGCTTCCCACTGCTCGACGCTGTTGTTGTCGGCGAGCGGCGAACGGTAGAACGCCGTCTGGAAGTTCGCCTGGGTGTGCGCGCAGCCGAGGAAGTGCTTGCCGGGACCGACCTCGCGGATGGCATCGAGCGCCTGGCCGTTCTCTGTCAGGTCCACGCCCGCGAGCAGCGTATGCATCATGCCCGCCTGGTCAGTGTCCATGACGAACTTCTCGTAGCCCATCGAGAGCCCGCCCTCGAGCCACCCGGCGGTGTGCAGTACGAAGTTGACGCCGCCCAAGCAGGTCGGAATAAGGGTGTTGGCCGACTCATAGGCCGCCTGCGCGTCCGGGATCTTGGAAGCGCACAGTGCCCCGCCGGAGCGGAACGGGACTCCCAGCCGCCGCGCCAGCGCCGCCATGGCGTACAGGACCAGCGCGGGTTCGGGCGTACCGAAGGTGGGCGCGCCTGACTGCATCGAGAGTGAGGACGCGAAACTGCCGAGCACCACCGGCGCGCCCGGATTCACCAGCTGTGCCAGCGCCATACCGGCGAGCGCCTCGGCGAGCGTCTGGGCCACGGTTCCCGCCACCGTCACGGGGGACATGGCGCCGGCGAGGATGAACGGCGTGACGATGGTCGCCTGGTTCGCCCGCGCGTACGTCTTCAACGCCCCCAGCATGGTCGCATCCCAGGTGAGCGGCGAGTTGGCGTTGATGAGACTGATGATGCAGGTGCGCGGCTTGCCGGTCGCGGGATCGGTGTAGGCATCTCCGAACAGGATCCGGGTCATCTCGACGGTGTCGCGCGCCCGATCCGGATGGGTGACCGAGCCCATGTACGGCTTGTCGCTGTACTTCATGTGGCTGTACACCATGTCGAAGTGCCGCTTGTTCACCGGCAGGTCAACCGGCTCGCAGATGGTGCCGCCGGAGTGATGCAGGGAGGTCGCCATGTAGGCGAGCTTCACGAAATTGCGGAAGTCCTCGATCCGGGCGTAGCGCCGGCCCTCGTCCAGGTTGCGCACGAACGGCGATCCGTAGGCGGGCGCGAACACCGTGCGATTGCCGCCGATCACCACGTTGTGCGCGGGGTTGCGCGCGTACTGGGTGAATTCCTGCGGCGCCGAACGCTGCACGATGCTGCGACACATGCCGCGTGGAAAGCGCACCCGCTCGCCCTGGACGTCCGCGCCCGCGTCCTTCCAGATCCCGAGCGACTCCGGATCGTCGCGGAAGTCGATGCCGATCTCCTCAAGAATCGTGTCGGCGTTGTGCTCGAGCAGCTCGAGTCCCTCGCTCCCCAGCACTTCGTAATGCGGGATCTTGCGGGTGATGTACGGTACGAAGGCGTGGCTGCGTGCGGTGCGCGCCGCGATCTTGGCATCACGGCCGCTGGGACGGCGGGATCGCCCGGGATGACCTGGCTGCTGCTGCTCGTCCATAGGGGTGTCCTGCGGGCTGAAGCCCCATTATGGTCATGCGTCACCGCAGGAACTGATCGATTTGCGGCATGAACTTCTCCGCCAGCGCCAACCGGGCGGTCCCCTCAGCGCTTTCCGACCACCGGCAGATCGATGAAACTCGACGCGCCCCCGCTATGAAAGACCCGCTGCGTGGCCTTGCGGTAGTCGCCGGGCCTGGCGAAGAAAATGTTCGCTACGTAGGTCTGTGGGTTGCGGTCGTAGAGCGGGAACCAGCTCGACTGGATCTGCACCATGATGCGGTGGCCCGGCAGAAACACATGGTTCACGTGTGGCAGTGCGAACCGGTAGCGCTCCACCTTGCCCGGCGGAATAGGGCTGGGATGGACCAGACTCTCGCGGTAACGTCCGCGGAAGATGTCCATGCCGACGGGAAGCTGGTAGCCGCCCAGCGGCGGATCGGACGGCATCTCCTCGGGGTACACGTCGATGAGCTTCACGACCCAGTCGCTGTCCGTGCCGCTGGTCGAGGCAAACAGATTGACCACTGGCGCGCCGCCAATGTGCAACGGAGCCGTCAGCACGTCGGACAGGTAACTCAGGACATCGGTGCGATCGGCTACCGAGCGCTGATCCGTCACCAGCCAGCGCTGCCAGGCGGGCGTGTCCTGAAAGTGCACCGGCCGCGGAATGTACGGGACTGGCTTCGCGGGATCGGACACGTACTCATCGAACGGCGCGGCGTTCCTGGCCGGTGCGCCAAATCCGAGCCCAAAACCCGGCTCGAGATACAGGTGCTGCGGAGTCGAGTCACAACCTGACTCACACGACAGCGGCCAGCGAGCAAGGCGGCGCCACACGTTGGTTCCGGTCTCGAACACGAACGCCGGGGGCGTGTCAGCCTTCGGCGCACCGTCCTTCAGATGCTCATCGAGAAACGGCTGCATCACCTCGCGCCGGAATTGCAGCGCCGTGTTGCCCGCGAATTTCAGCGGACCCAGGCTGGTGCCGTCGTAGTTGACGCCGCTGTGCCGCCAGGGCCCCAGCGCCAGGAAGTTGAGATCGTGTCCTGCATCCTTCGGCTCCGTCGCTTCATAGGTGTGGATCCCGCCGTACATGTCCTCCTGGTCCCAGATACTGGTGACGTACAGCGTGGGCGTCTTGAGCGGCTGGGCGGCCAGAATCTGATCGAGCGCCTGAGCACTCCAGAACTGATCGTAAGCCGGGTGTTCCGCGACCTTGTTGAAGAACGGCAGCGCGTCGATGCTGAAGCGGTGCGCGAAGTCGCCGGCCGACCCGCTGGCGAGGAACAGCTGGAAGTCATCGTACCCGCCGCGCGCGATCTCCTTGCCTTCCCCGCGGGCCGTGGTCTGGCCATAGATGTAATCGAAGTTGGTCTGGCGGAAGGCGCCGTTGTGAAACCAGTCATCACCCTTCCAGCCATCCACCATCGGGCTCATGGGCACCGCAGCCTTGAGCGCCGGATGCGGGTTCACCAGCGCCATGAGCACCGTGAAGCCCTCGTAAGAGGAGCCGATCATGCCGACCCTGCCGTTCGATTCCGGCACGTTCTTCACCAGCCAGTCGATGGTGTCGTATGCGTCAGTGGAGTGATCCACGGCAGTGTCGTTGAGCGGACCGCGCAGCGGCCGCGTCATGACGTAGTCCCCTTCCGAGCCGTATTTGCCACGCACGTCCTGGAAGGCGCGGATATACCCTTCGGGAACAAACACCTCATCTCCCATCGGCAGCGTGGCCAGCAGGTGCGGACTCACGAAGCGCTCGGCGCGCTTGGAGGCGTTATAGGGCGTGCGGGTCAGAATGATCGGTGCACCCTTCGCGCCCTTCGGGATGACGATGACGGTATGCAGCTTCACCCCGTCGCGCATGGGGATCATGACTTCGCGCTTGACGTAGTCCCAGTCCCCCGTCGGTACGGTGAACGCGGCCGGAATGTCGGGTTGCATGGGCGGCGTTTGCGCCGCGCCGCTGGCCGCGGCCAGCCATGCAGGCAGCCCAATGCCCATAGCCCACGAACGCACGGTATGCATTAGGTCTCCTTGGCGAATGAGGTGCGCGGCGGTCCGCAAGCCTGCCACGCGCCCGGCTGTCGCGCTAGGATGGCCCATGGCTGAAGCCGACATCGCCGCCGCGCTGCGGACGTTCCTGCCTGAGGACTGCGTACTGTCCCGGGAAGAGGAGCGCCGCCCCTACGAGTGCGACGCACTGACGGTGTTCCGGCAACTCCCCGGCCTCGTCGTGCTGCCACGCACCGAGCAGCAGCTGCACCAGGTGCTCCTGACCTGCGGCCGGCTCGGGGTTCCGGTGGTCGCGCGCGGTGCGGGCACCGGCTTGTCCGGGGGCTCGACGCCGCACGCACAGGGCGTGCTGCTGTCGTGCGCGCGGCTGAATCGCATCCTGGAAATCGATCCGCACGCTCGCATCGCACGGCTTGAGCCGGGCGTGCCCAACCTGCGGGTGTCGGAAGCGGCTGCCGCGCATGGCCTGTATTACGCGCCGGACCCCTCCTCCCAGGTCGCCTGCTCCATCGGCGGCAACGTGGCGGAAAACTCCGGCGGCGTTCACTGCCTCAAGTACGGCCTGACGGTGCACAACGTGCTCGGTGTGCGCGGCTACACCATGGAAGGAGACCTGCTCGAGTTGGGCGGCCGTGCGCCGGACGGTCCGGGCCTGGACCTGCTGGCGCTCGCCATCGGGTCCGAGGGCCTGCTGATGATCGTCACCGAGGTAACCGTGAAGCTCATCCCCCGGCCGCCCTGCGCCCAGCTGGTCATGGCTTCGTTCGCCGATGTCCACAGCGCCGGCACCGCGGTCGCCGCGGTCATCGCCGCCGGCATCGTTCCGGCGGCGCTTGAAATGATGGACCGCCAGGCGACCGCCGCGGTCGAGCCCTTCGCGCACGCCGGCTATGACCTCACCGCGGCCGCGATTCTCCTGGTCGAGTCGGATGGCACCCCCGAGGAAGTCGCCGACCAGGTCCGGGAAATCGAGCGCGCGCTGCTCACGGCCGGCGCCAGCACGCTGCGGGTGTCGGGCTCGGAGGCGGAGCGCCTGCGATGGTGGTCCGGACGCAAGAACGCCTTCCCGGCCGCCGGGCGCCTGTCACCGGACTACTACTGCATGGACGGCACGATTCCGCGCAGGCATATAGGCGAGGTACTGCAGTCGATCGAGCGGATGGAGGCCCGCTACGCACTGCGCTGTATGAACGTGTTTCACGCCGGCGACGGCAACCTGCACCCGGTTATCCTGTTCGACGCCAATGACCACGACTCATGGGAGCGGGCCGAGCGCTTCGGCGCTGAGATCCTCGAGCTGTGCGTGCAGCTCGGCGGAACCATTACCGGCGAGCACGGGGTCGGTGTCGAGAAACTCAACTCCATGTGCGTGCAATTCTCTGCCGCGGAACGTGCGGCCTTTGCCGCCGTGAAGGAGGCGTTCGACCCGGCGGGCCTGCTCAATCCGGGCAAGGTGATTCCAACGCTCGCGCGCTGCGCGGAGTACGGCCGGATGCGCGTGCACCACGGCGCGCTGCCGCACGCGAATCTGCCGCGCTTCTAGAAGGACGCGATGGCCGCGACCGCCGACGCCCTCCTGGCCGAGTTGCGTGAGCGGGTGAGCGCCGCGCACCGCACGCGCCAGGGGCTGCGCTTGAGGGGTTCAGGCACCAAGGACTTCTACGGCGAGAGTCTCACCGGGGAGGTGCTCGAGCTGCGCGCTCACCAGGGCATCGTCGACTACGAGCCCTCGGAACTGGTCATCACGGCTCGCTGCGGCACGCTCTTGTCCGAGATCGAAGCTGCGCTCGCCGCACACGGCCAGTTTCTCGCCTTCGAGCCGCCGGCGTTTGGCGCTGACCCCACCATCGGCGGCGTGATCGCCGCCGGCCTGTCGGGACCGCGTCGTGTGTACGCGGGCGCGGCGCGTGATTTCGTGTTGGGAACGAGACTCCTGACCGGGGATGGCGAGCTGCTGCGCTTTGGCGGGCAGGTGATGAAGAACGTCGCCGGCTTCGACGTCTCGCGGCTGCTGTGCGGCTCGCTCGGCATCTTAGGTGTCATCACCGAGGTCTCACTCAAGGTGCTGCCACGGCCCCGCGCCGAGGAGACCCTGCGGCTCGAGTTGCCGGTCGCGGCCGCAGTGGAATCCTTCAATCGCTGGTCGGCCCTCGGCGTGCCGATCTCGGGCGGCGCCTGGTGGCAGGGCAGCGCCTGGCTGCGGCTCTCCGGGGCACCGCCGGCGGTACGCTCCGCGCGCGAGCGCATCGGCGGCGAAGCCATCGACGCGGCCAGCGCACACGCGTGGTGGGATGCGTTGCGGCACTGCCAACTGCCCCTGTTTGCCAGCCGCGTGATCTGGCGGCTGTCGGTTCCCGGCGCAGCCCCGCCGCTCAGTCTGCCCGGTGAGCCCCTGATCGACTGGGGCGGCGCGCTTCGCTGGTATGCGGACCCTGCGGACGATGCCGATGTGCGCACCCTGGCCTGCGCGGCAGGCGGCACGGCGCTGTGCTGGCGGGGTCCCGCACCCGCCGGACGCTTTCACCCGTTGCCACCGGCGCTCGCCCGGCTCCACCGCCGGTTGAAGGAGCGTTTCGACCCGCACGGCATTTTCAACCCGGGGCGACTGCTCGCCGGGGTTTGAACAGGCTGGCAAACGCGTGCGTGGCCGCTCACCAGTGTGCCGCGCGCCCCGCCGCCACGCTTTACATAAGTCGTTCCGACGCGGCCTCAGGGCACGGTTCGTCTACGTACCGCGACATCATGCGCGCGGCGGGGACCCAGACCATACTCGCCGCGTCCCCGAGGATCGCCAGGGGTCCTAAGGGTTGAGCGGGAGGATCCGCATGTTCAGAACATCGGCGCTAGGCACGTCTGCAGCGCTTTCAGCTTGTGCCCTGTTGCTGGGCTCCTGCGGCGGCGGAGGCTCCGCATCGACTTCGATGTCGACCTTGAACCTCGGGCTGACCGACGCATCGGTCAGCGGCGTCAGCAATGTGTGGATTCGATTCACAGGCGTCGAGGTCAAACCGGCCAGCGGCAATCCGATTGACTTCATGTTCTCGCCCGCAAAGAGCTTCGATCTCCTGACCCTGCAGGGGGGCACCACCGCCAGCTTTCTCAATGGGACCCCGATTCCCGCAGGGCAGTACCAATGGGTGCGTCTGATGGTGGACACGAGCGCCGGCGCGTCCTTCGTGATGCTGTCCAGCGGCCAGCAGCACGACCTGACCATCCCCAGCGGAGCGGAGACGGGTCTCAAGCTCATTCAGGGCTTCACCATGCCGGTCGGCGGCGTGGCGAACTTCACGGTCGACTTTGTCCTCAGCAAATCCCTGATCGCGCCGCAGGGCCTGTCTCCCGACTACCTTCTCAAGCCGGTTCTTCGGCTCGTCGACAACACTCAGGTGGGCACGATCAGCGGAACCTTCCAGGCGACGACCCTGTCGGCACAGTCGAATTGCCGCACGCGGCCGCCGGTCGTCTACGTGTATTCGGGAGGCAGCGTTACACCAGACGACATCTACAACGCAACCGGGAGCATCACCGACACGGACACGGACCCAGCGTCGGCGGCGCAGCCTTTAACGACCGCAACGGCGGCGCTTAATTCGATGAATGACTACGCCTACAGCATCGCGTTCCTGCCCGCCGGAACCTACACCGTGGCGTTCACGTGCGATCCCGACAACCCGGCGGTCGATGAAAGCGCCACACCGGGTCTCATCCAGTTCGCAAAATACCCGACAGCGGTTACCGTAACAGCGAACATGATGACGACGGTCAACTTCTAACTCAGCGCCCATAGTGCGCCACCAACGTTGCCTTCCCCAGCAGCGCGTCCTGCACAGTCGAGGTCACCATCGCGCCGCTCGCGCCGGCGTCTACCGGGAGCTTGGCGACGCTCAGGGCGTAGACAGTGAACAGGTAGCGGTGCGGTGGATCGCCCTTCGCAGGACACGGCCCGTGGTACGCGGCCGTGCCAAGGTCGGTGCGCCCCTGCAATGCTCCCGCTGGTAACGCAGAGCTGTGGTCCGCCCCCGCGCCCGCGGGCAGCCGCTCGGTGTCGGCCGGCAGGTCATAGACGACCCAGTGCCACCAGCCCGACGGCGTACTCCTCTCGTCCCGATCGAACAGCGTCACTACGAAGCTTTTGGTCCCAGCCGGTGCGTTGCGCCACGCCAACGGCGGCGAGGTATTGCCCCCAGCGCAACCGAAAGCGTTGGCCACATAGATGTCGGGCATGGCCGTCCGCAGCCGCGCGTCCGGGGTGAACAGCACAAACCCGCTCTTCGACGTCCCAGGCTCTGCTGCCGTGGCGCTCGCGGCAATGAGGACAAGCACTGCGATCAGGGATCCTCGCGACAGCGAATCACGCATCATGGAATCTCCGCTACGCTCTGAACAGGCGTGTTGGCGTAGCACATCGTTGTCTCAAGGAGGTCGCAATGCGAATCAGCGCTCGGAACCATTTTACTGGCAAGGTGACGCATATGGTGGACGGTCCGGTCAGCACCGAGCTCACGATCGAGATCGCGCCGAAGATCGAGATCGTCTCGGTCATCACCACCCACTCCGCCCGCCATTTGGGGCTGAAAGTGGGGACAGCCGTACATGCCCTGATCAAGGCCGACAGCGTGTTCGTCGCGGTCGATTAGCCCTGCAATTCCCGCTGGTGGCCCGCGACCATGTCCGCGAGGCTTTCGAAACGAAAGTCATAGGCCGGGGTGCCGGCGGGTGGCAGCGTCGCGCCCCACCCCTGTCGCTCATGCCGACGGTCGATCCACGCACAGGCCAGACCTAAGGCCTTTGCCGGCGCGTGGTCGTGGTAGAGGCTCTGCGCGGTGTGCAGGATCTGCTGCCGGCCAAACCCGAGCTTCGCCAGCGTGTCGATCAGATAGCGGAAATTGCGCGGGTCGGGTTTGTACGAGCCTATATCCTGCGCGGTGCAGATGGCATCGAAGCCGACCCCGAGCTTCACGTTGCTGCCTGCGAAGCTTTCACGGTCGACGTTCGACAGGATCACCAGCTTGTAATGGCGCTTGAGGTATTGCAGCGCCGCGGGTGTGTCGGCGAACGCCGGCCACCGTGGCACCGATGTGCCGAACGCCACGTGATCGGCGGGCGCCAGCGTGACACCCCATTGCCGCGCGAGCCGCCGGTGCACCTCGGCCAGCAGCTCCGGGTACAGCATGGCGGGGGTCGCCGCCTGCTGCGCCGCCTCGTGCTGCGCGAACTGCGCCAGCGCCTCCTCGCGCCCGAGCGAAGTGTTCGCGGCCCGCAGCAGCGGCTGCAGGGCAGCGTACAGGCCGGTCTCCCAGTCGATCAGGGTTCCATAGCAATCGAACGTGAGCACTCTGAAGTCGGACAGTTTCATGGCGACACACTCACAGGTTGATCGTTCCCCGACCGAGCTCGATGACGTCGCCGCTCACCAGGATCTGGCGCTCCGCGTCCACGCGCAGCCGCAGCGCCGACGGCCGTCCGGTGTACTCGCCTTGAGAGATTTCAAATTCGCAGGGCAGCGTGCGGCCCATCGCGAGACACCAGCCGCCCAGGTTCGCCGTCGCCGAGCCGGTCGCCGGATCTTCCAGCGCGGAACCACCGTGCGGGAAGAAAAAGCGCGCCAGGAGCCCGGCGCCGGACGGCGCAAATACATACGCCATGCTGTGACCGTCGGCGCTTGCGAGCTGCGCGAGCAGATCGGCGCGCACCCGCACGCGCCGCACCGCGGCCTCGCTCTGCAGTGGCACCACGAGCTGCTCCGTGCCCGCGTTCACCCACAGCGGCCGCTCGCCGATGTCGCGCTCCTCGAGTCCCAGGATTGCCGCCAGCGTCAGGCGTGGCTCCTGCACTTCGCGCCAGCTGGGCGTCTTGGCCTGCAGCGTCCAGCGGTCACCCGCGGCACGCACCGTGATGATCCCCGCGGGCATTTCCAGGGTAAGCCGGTCCCCGCCCAGGCCGAGCGCGCGGCACACGTGCGCCGTGCCGAGCGTCGGATGTCCGGCGAAGGGCATTTCGTAGCTCGGCGTGAAAATCCTCACCCGGGCGCTGGCGCGCTCCGAGGGCAGGATGAAGGTGGTCTCCGACAGATTGAACTGCAGCGCCAGCGCCTGCATGCTTGCGGCATCGAGCGTCTGCGCCCGCTCGAAGACGCACAGGGGATTACCGCTCAGGGGGGCGCGTCCCTGCGTGAACACGTTCACGATACGATAGGTGTACGCACTCATTGCGGAACGAATTCTATCCTCACACCGACGCGATCACAGCCATCATGACCGAGTTGCTGTTCCGGGATGACGCCTATCTCAGGACCGCCACCGCACGGGTACTCGCCGCCGGTGAGCGCGGCATCGAGCTCGACCGGACCGTGTTCTATCCGCAGGGCGGCGGGCAGGCGGGTGACAGCGGCACGCTGCTGCGGGCCAACGGCGAACCCTTGGCTATCACCGATACCCGCAAGGGAGACGCACCCGATCGCGTCCTGCACATTGTGCCGCCGGGCGGCTCCCTGCCGCAGCCTGGCGAAGCGGTCACGCTGCAGATCGACTGGCAGCGCCGTTACCAACTGATGCGTCTGCACACGGCGCTGCACCTGATGTCGTGCGTGATCGTGGCGCCGGTCACGGGCGGCAACATCGTCGCCGACAAGGCGCGCCTGGATTTCGACATCGAGTTCGCTCTGCTCAACGCCGCGCGGATCGAGACTGAGACCAACGCGCTGATCGCCTCGGGCGTCGCCACCGAGACCGTCTGGATCACCGACGCCGAGCTCGACGCCCAGCCGGAGCTCGTCAAGACCATGAGCGTGCAGCCGCCGCGCGGCGCCGGCCGGGTGCGGCTGCTCAGGATTCCGGGAATCGACCTGCAGCCGTGCGGCGGCACGCATGTTGCCAACATCGCCGAGATCGGCGGGATCCGCGTGTTGCGGATCCGCAGCGAAGGCAAGCACAACAAGCGCGTGGAGATCGCGCTCACTGGTAGCGGCTGACCTCAAGGCCGTTGCCGACCGCGAGCAGCACCGAGGTCATATCGGCGGCGGCGCGCACCCGCTGCCGATAGACGCGCGCATGGACCCGTGCGCTCTCAGGCTGCAGCATGTTGTCGGCGACGATGATCGCACCCTGCGCCAGCTTCGGATGCAGCAGCTCGAACACCGGCACGTACAGGTTCTTCCACAGGTCGATCAGCACGAAATCGAATGGTCCCGCCAGCTCCCCGAGCGATGCGAGCGCATCGCCGACGCGAAACTCGACGTACTGCGCGAGTCCGGCGCGCGCCAGTTGCGCGAGCGCATACTCGGTCTTGGCAGCCTGCAACTCGAGCGAGACGACCTTGCCGCCGACCGCCCGCGCCGCTTCCGCGAGCCAGGTCGTGGAGTAGCCGTACGAGCTGCCCACTTCCAGGATCCGGCGAGCCTCACCTTCCTTGACCAGCAGATTCATCAGCGTGCCGGCTGCCCGCCCCACGGGCAGCAGCATCTCATCGCGCCGCCGCATGCTTTCCTCGGCAGACAGCGTGCTCCAGAGCTTCTCCTCACGCTGGGCCCGTGCCTCGTACTCCTCGAGTACCGCCCACACCGCCTGGTCCATAGATCCCGGATGTCGCATGCTCACTCCTTAATCGTCACGCCGCGCCGGAGAAATACTCCTGCAACGAGGCGACCCCCAGCCGCTTCGCTTCGAACAGGCTCTCGAGATGTTCGCGCGAGTTGACCAGCCCGCGCGCGCGCAGGATGCCCTGCTCGTCGAGCAGCGCGGCGAACGGCAGGCGGCCGACCTGGTACGCCAGCCCCAGGGCCGCCGACACCACGTACGGAATGCCGTCGAGCCCCTGGCTGCGCACGAACTGACGCTGCTCGAGAGTATCGCCGTCGCTCGCCAGGATCACGTCCATCCAGGCGCGCTCATCCTTGCGGCTGGACTTGACCGCCGGCAGCAGCGACTTGCACACCGGGCAGGTCGGAGACACGAACAGCAGCAGCGTACTGCGCCCGTCCGCGCGCGCGGCACCCACCTGGTGAGCACGCCCCTCGAGGTCGGCCACTTCCAGGACCGGCGCCGGCTCACCGACCGCAGGGCCCCGATTGAGCATGAGCGCACCGGCCGGCGCAATGCGCTCGTGCAGCACGCCCAGTTGCCGCACCAGCGCCAGTACTACGGCCGACAACACCAGCAGCAGAATCCACAGCACCACATTGGAAACCGCCAGCGCCGTCATTCCGAGCCTCGCAACAGGGCGGTACGCGGCGTGACCTGGGCGAGCAGGCGGTCGAGACTCATATATAAGAGTGCGGCGACTGCGGTCCCCGCCCCGATGGTGAGCGCGTCAGCCGCCGCCATCGGCCGCGCGATCCAGGGCAGCAGCAGCGCCCCGAGCAACCCCGCCAGCACGAGATTGCGCCACACCATCCAGGCGGCAATCGGTCGTCGCTCGTGCGGGCCGCCGCAGCCGCAGGCCAGATCGCGACGGCCGCGCTGCAGATTGATCGCGATCGCAGCCGCGTAAGCCAGCAGCAGCGCCGCGCCCGCCGCGCTCGCCCCTTCACGCGAGCGGCGCGCGAGCAGCCCGACGCCCACCGTCAACTCGAGCGCCGGCACCAGCCATGACAAGCGCGCAACACCGCCCGGCAGTAAGCGGTAGGCACGAAACACCTCGGCGAAGCGTTGCAGACTACGCAGCTTGTCAAGCGCGGCGCTCACGAACAACAGCGCAAACGCTCCAGCGAGCATTGCCCCAACGGCCGGGTCGATCATGGTGCGCACATCATAAACCACTCACGCGTGTAGTATCGCCGCACACCGCGCATGCGAACGGGTTCGCCTCCTGTCGCATGCGACGCTCAGGGGACGCTTCGCGCTGCGTGCGTGCCACGATGTCAGTGAGGTCGTGCCCGAGGTGCTGCACGCGGCGCGCGAAGTGCTCGGCGGCTGCAGCTAACGCAGATCCTCCTCCCAGAACTCCTGCGACCGTCGCGTCGCATCCGTCCCGCGCGCCTGCTCGAGTTTGCGCAATTCGACGCGGCGGATCTTCCCGGAGATG
>Ga0210394_10002015_pt1 | contig 29479 bp, 36 predicted proteins | sample IncBWC12MmetaG_FD_160121 | JGI IMG/M metagenome (GOLD analysis project Ga0210394, IMG submission 160121) | Forest soil microbial communities from Barre Woods Harvard Forest LTER site, Petersham, Massachusetts, United States - Inc-BW-C-12-M | ecosystem: Environmental > Terrestrial > Soil >...
CTTTCTAGTGACTTTTGGATTACGGGGATCGCGATAGCTCGTTACATCCCTCGGGCCTTTCGTACAAAGCAAATCGATGGGAATCTCTTTTTCACGGAGGAGAAGCGGCAGGAGTATCGGCGACGTGTCGAGAGTGTGACGCTGAATTCGCGGCGCAAGCGGAAGATGGGGGACAGACGGGAAGTTTCCATCCCTGATGGAACTGGAGCGAAGCTCATATGACTGCGGATGGGAGATCCGGTGAAATTGGTAGGGGCGGTGGGGATCGAAAATTACACTACCTCACAAAAGCCCCGTAAACAGCGGCGTTGCAACCGCTCCTATCAAGACAACCATTACAACCATTACAGCCCGGCGAGTAGTCGGTAAGTCCGCGCTTGCGACTACTCGCTGGCAAAGTAACAGATCACCTCGCTTGCTTGACGCTGTTTTCGGGTGACTTTGGAGCCGTTAGAGAAAACTTGTCCTGTTCGCCTGCTTCGAAGAAAAGCGTAGCGAACGGAATCTTGAGTCCTGCCCTTACGTTCCGCCCTTGATTTAACGCGCGCAACACAATCGCGCCAGCTAGGACGATCATTAACACCACCGTGCATCCAACCACGAGTGTCATCATAGGCCCTCGCGGGTTATTTTCGCCCTTTTGACGAGGCGTTCTTTAAGGGTTGCGATGTTTCCAGTGGTACCAATGCGCTGGCAATATCTACGGGGATTTCTGGCACAAGTGAGCTGACGTCTACAATCGGCTTTAACGCAGCAGGCTTTTTCGACGCCGGTTTGCCAGCAGCGGCCAGTCCAAGTGCATCGGCTAGCTGCTTCGCGTGGTCAATCTTGCCTTTGATCTTCTTGGTTGTTTGTTCCGTATTCTTAATCAGTTCCTCGAGCAGATCGGGAATCTTTTCAACACCTTCGACCCTTAGCCATCGCGGTGCATCGTTGAAGAGCCACGCCTCAAACTTTTCTTGATCAGGGTTGCTATAGTTGCCCTCACGAGTGCAGAGTGCAATTCCCCATCGGCTCCCTACTTTCGAGTACCCGACATCGCGACTCCAATACTCCTCGCCTGAGTATTCGTCTTGCCCACCATGAATTGTGACCCATGTGGGAACGCCTAAATTCAACCTCTGGAGAATGTGATCGATAGAAGAGATTGCTTGGCCAAGCTCATCGGAAACTTTGTTTAGGTCTTTTGCTGCGGCGGAGAGTTTTGTAAAAGAAGCACCCACCCTCTCGGAGAGGGCGTTCGAATCCGGATTCATCTTTTCTCCTTTGCCAAATCAGGCAACGGGATTGTCTTGATGCCCAGCTTCCACGGGGCGCGGTGTTTGCACCGACTTCAATCCAAGAAAAGTGTATCACAGGTTTGGGAGCGCATCGGCAGGGTCGAGCTGCACACGGTCAGCGACGCTTACCTAAACCAGGAAGGCCCCCGTGAAGCGGAGTCGGCGTAGGATCAGCCTGCTTTCTCTTCTTTCCTTTCTTGGGCTTGCGACGCTTCCTCTTCTTATCGGGCCTGCATTCCAAAGAGCCAGCCCGCAACGGATGAAACCGTATTGGCATTGCGTTCCTCCAGAGCGCCTATTGTATGCCCGTGTTCTCGTAAGTAACCAGTTTCACGGAAGGGCTGGCCCAGTCCTCATAGGGCAGAAGTACTGATCCAGTTTCTCCGAGGGTTGGTGACGATTCGGGTCAGGAGGAAGTTATGGCAAACGACAAAATCACGCACCACAAGCCGACTGCCAAGATGCAGGAACAAATCGATGACGCGATCCGTGCGGCAGTAAAGAAAACATTCGGTAAGATCGTGCCCGTTACTGGCTGCTTGGGCCAGCGCAATAGCAATTCGAAGAAAGGCGGCGCTCCGTATCAGCGCTACTTCCTGTCCAATGGTCACACTGTGTTTGTTTCGGGCTGGCACCAAGAAGGCGGTCCGCGCGTCACCGTGAGTGAGAAGATGGCGGATCGCAAGAGCTACACGGTCAAGAGGCACTTGGAAGCGTTTGCGCGCAAGCAGGCACGCGCCGACGCAAAGGCAACTAAAGCCGTGAAGCAGGAGAAGCCGAAGGCCGCTGACAAGGGCCTTGCACAGATCGCGTAAGACTTCCCGAATCGGCCAACCGCGCCTCCGAGCAGTCAGCGGAGGCGTTGGTGTTTCTAAGGGCTAGCTGCGTGCTTTTGCCTCCAATTAAGTTCAGTCCTGAAACAGAGTTCGCCGAGTTTGACCAGCTCTACGTGACAGTCGCAAAGCAACTTTGCGTGTGCTTCCACCTCAGCTAACTCTCTTGCGTCCTGCTCTTTGAATCCCCGAATCATTTCCTCGTATGGCACGTCCCGATCCTTAGCGTCATGCCATCGCTGTTTTTCGAACGCCTCGCGGTCCATGGAAATCAGGTGTCTTTCTACGCGTGCCGGTTCCGTCGCAAGCTCGTGTACTGCATCGTTTCGTGCTTTTCGCGCTTCCTCCTTAATAGCTTTGAATCTCCTTTGCAGATCGTCTGCCTCCGCCGCGAAGTTCGACGCACGAAGTGCGTCGCATGCTTTCTTGAATTGTTCCCATGCCTGGTTGCCACTCATGGGCTTAATCTCGAGAGCCGTGATGATGATGAAGTCTCTTAAACGGTCGGCGGCTGCGATCAACGCAGTAAGAGCAGCGAACTCGTTGAAGTCAAACTCCGTTGGCTGGACGCGAAGTGGCTTGACGGCAGGCTGACTTAGCAACGCGTGGCCGATGAAGTGGCGAGCTGTCTTCATCAAGCCGAAGAAATCGTGGCCCAATTCCATCAACCGCTGCTCGGCTTCCGTGGGTGCCCGGCTCGGCAATGTGTCCTCGTCCCACTTCATCAAGTGATGATCATACGGAGGACTCATGGTCCACATGGCATACCCAACGAACTCGGGATCGACGTCGTCCTCGTTCAGCCAGCCGAAGTTGTCAACATCGAAGACACCACGGCTACAAAGAAGTTCATCGATTACCTTCCGCAAAGCTTCGAGGTCAACAGTCATGCTTGCCCTTCCTATTAGCTTCGTTCATAAGGCGGGCCAAAATTAGGGCTGCTGAGGAGTGAAGCAGCTATTCTTAGTTCCTCATCCGCCTTTTTAAGCTCATCGCTGTGCGGTGTTGAGAGAGGAAGTCCGTTAAGGTACACATTCGAATCGTACTGACGTTTGAGTTCCTGATACCTTTTCAGGCAAGCTTCATACTGCTCTCTGTGAGCCGCCTGCTGACTTCGCACCCACTCGTCGTGAGCTACTTTGGCAGGATCTTCACGCCGTGGCCGAACAAGTAAGGTTATAGAACCCCAGAAGAGCGCTGAGACTAGCCAGCCGCCGAAGCAAAGCACGACCACTGCACCAATAATTGCCCAGAACACTCCCCAATTGAATTCACTCACAGAATTCCTCACTTTAGCGGGCCGGACGAAGCTGTCTAGGCCTTTCCTATTGGCAGGTTACAAATCTGGCAGGACTGGCTTAACTCCGGGTATCGGATACTTGCGGCGCACTCTCCAACGTCCTAACTCCCAAGCGAAAAACAACCAGACCGCTAGAGGGATAGCGACCGTCCCTTCGATTCTCTCAAGGCGAAATGGATCGTGGAGGTCGTCGCCATTGGGAATGACGGCGAGCAAGATGAAGAGACCGGCAGCGAGCAGGAGTGCAACGAGAAAGATAATTTTATCGCGTGAGCTTGCCGGTTTGCCTCCGGCCTTCTTGTAGCGATGGTCTGCGACAGCACCGATGACCGCCAATATCAGGATCACGCCGAGAATTGGTGGTGGATTCGATTGACTTTGGAACAGGAGAAGGAAAGCTACCAAGCCGCAGGTGTGGATCATGGTGCCTCGCTAGGTTTGAATACAAATTGTGGAAGGATTCTACCACTGGACCTCCGGGTTCGCCCTTTGTATTTCTGGTATCATGTTTTGAAAGGAAACCCTAGGTGAGGAACCGAAATGACGATCACCAATTTTACAGTCCGAAAACTAAACAATACTTACGGCGAACTAGCCTTGGCGAAAGAAAAGTTCAAATCTCCGGGTTTCATTTCAACTGATGACGTGTGGATTGCTTCCTTCGAGATCGATGGAATGAAACGCGAAGCCGGGATCAGGCGAGGTCGAAGGACTGACGTTGCGGAAGACGTGGACATGGTTGACGTTCAACTACGTGTCGGCGAGGTGGAATTTGACGCTGACACTTTCATTCCCGAATCACAGGTGGCTGAAATAACCAGAGCTGTTTATGATGAGTTTCTAAAGGGCGAATACTGGCTACGCTCCTAGAACGTGGTATCGCTAAATCCATCGCCAAATCCTGTCAGTGAAAGATCGTGTACGCGCGCTTCCATCAATTTCTTGTCTTCGACGCTCGGAATACGCCGCTTGCCACTGAAAAGAATTCGCCTTTGGTTGTACCGCTGCTTCGCGGCCGTTGACCAGCAACAATTCGTTGGCTCGTAGTGCCCTTGCACGTTGATCCGGTCAAGTGACTTTCCTTTTGGCCGTGGTCCCAAGTCGGCAATGAAGTTCCGGAATCCCTGTGTGTTCGGCAATAACCAGCGCTTGCACACGGTGATTCCGCGACCGCCGTAGTGTTCCCAATTAGGATTTGTCGGAATGAGGCAGCGCCATTTCATGCCAGCCCAAGAATTCATCTCGGCGGACGTTTTGTACTTGGCGATCTTCTTGCCGCGTCTGTCTCTTCGCTTTAGAAAGTAGCGCCGGACGTGCCCTGTTGGATTCTTTCTTCCACCGCGAACTCTGCACAGGCCGCAATCCAGCTTCACGCCATTTGCCAGCAAGGAATAAAAGACTTCTAGTCTCCATCCACAGGCGCAGTCGCAGAGATAGAGAGCATCTTTGACAAGCTCCTTTTCGACCGTCAGCCGGCCGAAGCGGCGCCCTATACGAAAGCTCATACATCCGCGTGTGATGTAACGCGCCGAGGCTGGATGCGGGCCGGTCTACTCCGCGCGCGTTGCTGGCCGACTAACAATCACGTTCCGCGCGTTTTTCACTCCTGAGCAGTTGGCAAAAGCCGCGCAGATTGTGTTCACGTCCGATGCTGCATAAATCCAAACTTTGATTATTGAGAAGCGAACAGGCGGCGAAGGTTTTCGCCTTGACGTGCGACAACCGAAATGCTCTAGTTGGCGTGTAAGGCCTACCTGAGCTAGGAAGGTCCGGTCGATTAGTCCATTCCGAGACATGGCGCCCTTAAGAAAGGCGAGGACTATGCGGATTCAACTTCCGCACTTCCAGCTCTGCATTATTCCTTATCTACAGTCCCAAGAAATGGATCGGAAGGACCACTGCCGTCGGTGTTCCTGGCTGGTGGCGAAGCCACCACCACGACCTGTCCGAGCAAGTTGTCTGGTCCGCTAGCCGGTGCAGAACCTTCAACGACGTGCCCGAGATAACAAGGCGTGTTTTGAAAGGCAGGAGGAATGCTTGCCAGGACAAGTACCTTCCCGAGAAAAGGATTTGACGGGCCAGAAGTGGGAGCACTCGCCACGACCGTGACCGTTCCGAGATACGGGATCGCCGGATTGTACGTGTCGCTGCCGCCACCGCCAGAACTGCCCTGATATGGCACATTGAAGAGGTCAAAGCCATAAGCGGAGGCAGCGCTTGCGATTCCAGCCATGCCGCTGACGCCAAACCCGCACGGATTGTCTGCGCCTTCTCCTGTGGCAAACTCCGTTTGAACAGCCATCGTCGTATGAACGCCGTTAATGAACGCGGCTTGTGAAGCGTCAAGTGACCATCCCAGCTCGCCAACCGGTCCTTCCGAGTATGGATCGGTGGCGTTCTCTACTCCGGCACTGAATGAAGTTCCGTTGGAAGTTGTCGCCGCAGCACACACGATAAAGAACATGCCGTACGTACTGCCCGTTAGCGTGATGTCACCTTGCAAAGCTGGAGGAAAGAGACCTGGATAAGCGCCATTCGAACCATTTACTCCATCTTTCGGAGTGCTCGTTGTGTCGCTTGGAGACGCTGGCATACCGGGGTTGATTTCGTAAGCGACCAAGCCAACCTGGCAGTTGCCCGCACTACTTAGTGGCGTGAAAGTGAAAGTAATGGAATCTGCCCCGGCGTTTAGAGGGCCGAAACCTGAATTCATAATGTAGATGCCTGTGAACAGTGATGTGCCGTTCGTTCGATCACCAAGCAGGCTAGGATCCTGACCTGTAAATTCGAAATGATTTCCTTGTGTGTCTGAAATTGATGCATAGGACTCAGCACTGCCAGACTGTACGTCCGTTCCGACCGCTGCTCCCGTATCAACAGCCATCACAGCCACGATTAAGTAGTTCCCCGCTGTCAAGGCTTTAGCGAATGTGGCCGTTGCTGAATCTCCGCCTGTGGTGTTGATCTTCACGGCCTTTTGAACAATCTGAGCTTGTGGGATGGCTGTGGCCGTGAAGTTGAAAACTCTATCGTTGGTCGCGTTTCCGACAAAATAACCGCCTGGCGGCCCGAAATTGTAGAGGGCTAGGGATGCCGTGATCGAATAGCTCCCACCTGAAGTCATCGCTCCTGGCGCGCTGTAATTTCCCGACGAGTCAGCTACAACGCTGCCCGATGAAGTGCCGGACCACGAAATCGTTGCGCCCGCTACTCCTGCGTTACCGCTCAATGAAAATGACATGGTGAACTCCTTACGTCTTCCAACAGATGTTACAAAGCTGCCGTCACTTAAACCGAATGTCTCGCCATATCGTTGGCGCGTAGATTTCGGCTAAGCGCACAAGATTTTCCTTTGGTTCCCCGCTAGTGTTTGGATGATGTTGACGGCAAACGCCGCGAATATTGGAAGGCGAATACATCAGGTCCGGACGATCCTTCGGATCAAAAATGTGGTGATAAATTTCCACGGGCCGAGTGCAACGCTTTCCGTTTTCGATACGCTGGCAAATCACATTCCCGTACCCAGCGAGAGCTTCCTTGCATCGACGCCAGGGAGCACGGTTGTAGAGGTCGAAAATAGGATTATTCTTTTGTGCCTCTGCATTTCGTTCCTTGCGTGCTAATAAGAGAGTGTTGTTCGCCTGATGCTTGGCGCAGTATCCGGAAGGATCGTTGTGGCGCTCGCTGCATCCACGTTCGCGGCAATAGCGATAGAATCTGCCCGGCATCAGAGGAATCTCATCTTGTAGCGATCAGGACTACTGTCCTGGGCCGGCTGCATCAGATACGTGTACATCGCGACCGCTGCTGCTACCGCACCGTCGATCTTCTCTCGTGATTTCAGTCGTTCAACGCGGACATCCCCTTTGTATCCGTGCGTAAGGCAGCAATTCGAGAAATTCCAGTTGGCTACTGGATGGCCATGAGTGCAGAGCTTGTGTTCGACGATCAGCCGCTCAGTCCTTAGCAACGCCGGAGACAATCCAAAGCCTTGAGCAACCTGTGTCACTTTCATGCCCGCAACTTCAAGGCTCTTGCACAGGTCTTCGGCCAGCGCACGGTCGAATCCAAGTTCCACTATTTTGAATCTCTTCCTTAGGTCATCGATGACCATGTGTTTGATAAAACTCAGGTCGGTCACAGCACCCGGCGTTGTGATAATGAAAGGCGGGGTGTTGCTGGCCCACGCCTCGTACGGCACGCGCTGCTCACGTGTGCGTCGTTCAATACATTCCTCAGCGCACCAGAAATAGAACAGCACTTCGAAGATGCCGTCAGGTTTCTCCGGGGGAAACAAAAGTGCCAGCGCAGATAAATCGTTAACGACTGCCAGGTCTAATCCCGCATAGCATCGACGCCCCACTAGCCGTAATGAATCAAACTTTTCGGTCGGCATCTTTTGGATTTCTTCAGCGGTGTATTGCGGGACGGCGAGCCGTGCTTCGGCTTTGGCGATCCGCTTGCCCGGCGTAAGGTCTTTGTCTTCGTCTGTGATGTAGGCGCAGCCTTTTGCTTCCAGGTCAGCGTGGTTGATCCACGAGGTGATGCTGCTATTGCTCCATATGTTGAAACTGAACCGCAAGAAAGCATGCTTGGTGCTAGGGATGGCGCGCGCTTGTGCAAGCAGGTCGCGGATGTTTTCGATAGGGACGAGCACGCCCAGGGAAGGATTACTCTTCAACCACACGCTTTCATCATTTTCAGGATCGTCGCCTTCGTCCATCTCTGCGATGTACGCAAAGAAGCTGTCGCCAGGGAGGACGCCTTCAAGAATTTGGGCAGCCCGCGCTCTCAACTCCCAGCACAGCCCGGTCCGGCTCTCACCCGCAGTGCTGATTGAAATAATCATCGGCTGCTTGCGGCCCGTTGTGCTTGAGGTGAAGACGTTATGGAGAGAGCTATCGACGTGATCGGAAACTTCATCAACGAGCCCGCAGAAAATGTTTAGGCCATTCAGCTTGGACGAGTTTGCGGCCAGCGGTTCAAACGAGGAACCATCGGGCCATGTGATAGCCGCTTTCCATTTTCGCGATTCACTGAATACGTCTGGATTTTTCTCTCGAAGTGCGACTGCCATCTTGAAGCAAATCGATGCGCTTTGATATTTCGTGGTTGCAGCGCAGTAGACGTTCGCGTTCGGCTCGCCGTCCGCCATTGCCATGTACAGGCCGATACCGGCCATCATGGTCGACTTGCCGTTCTTCTTAGCGATAAAAATGCTGCTGTATCTGAATCGCCGCAGGCCAGACGCAGGAATTTTCCAGGCAAACAGGTTAACGAGGCAAAAAATCTGCCAGGAAAGAAGTTGAATTCCCAACTTGCCTTGCATGAAGTTAACAACGTGCTGTGCGGCGACGGGATCGTATAGTAAATCGTCGCGCTTGAAGTCCTCTAGGAATCGCTTGCACGCAAGACGAACAAATTTTCCCGCAACGATCTTGCCGCTGAGCACATCGTCCGCATAAGCCTTTGCGGTCTCAGTGGCATCGGGCACGGCTGGCGCTTCAACGATCTGCTCTGGCTGTTCGTCCGGCTCTTCTGGGAATGGCGTGCGATCCATGAATATTCGCACGCCCGCTTTCATTGCTTCACTGTCTTCGAGGAGCTTTGCGCGGACAAGCTCAAGAACTATAGGCCCGTCGCTTTGCGCAAGGACGCGCTTCTCGAGCAAGGCGGAAGTGTATTGCTCCCAAAGCCTTTTCTCTTTCGGAGACAAGTTTGCTGGCCTCGCGGGAGTGCCGAACGCAAACAAGGCAGCTTCCTGAGCCAATCGACGAGATTGCTCAGCCTTACTGAGGTGGTCCCATCCGCCGCTTTCCTTGAGCTCCCGAACTGTCTTCTTCAATGACACGACGACGCCTCGCAGAATTGGCAGCCGGCCAAGACGCCCAATCGTGGCTTTGCAGCTCACCAGGACGTCCTAGCCGACAGGTTCCGGAGTGTTTGTGGGCACTCAAGAAGACCGTTTGAAATTTGGTTGACCGAAACCTTTTTGCCAGAAGCTTCTCAGCTTCAACACGCCGAGCGCGTGTTACGAAGTTTTCGGAGTACTTCAGTACTGGGGCACTCGCAAGTGGTTTGGCCGGAGGATTGGACAGGAGTCAACACATGCGTCGCTCGCAAATCGTCGCTGCCGCAAAACTTATTTTGCTGCTTGAGAAGTACGGGTTTCTGAAACAGGCCAAGGCATGAGCAACCGTGCAGCCGAAGACAAAAAGCGTCGTAAACGTCTCAGCGCCGCAGGCAAGTGCTACAACCACGCTGAATTTCCTGGCGTTCTGGTTGCTCAAGGTCGAACGCAGTGTCAGCCATGTTTGGATCGGGCCAATCAGAACGATAAGAAGCGAGAAAGCAAACTAATCGCATCGGGCAAATGCACTGTTCATCCTAAGCGTGCAGCAGTTCCTGACCGAAGGATGTGCAGGGAGTGCTTGAACAGATCAAATCGGAAGACCAAGCAGCTCGTTAAGAGATACAAAGCGGCTGGTAAGTGTACTAGCCATCCCACACGAGATGCGGTGCATGGAAAAACCATCTGCCAGCAATGCGTGGACGCAATGAAGACGTGGGGGAAGGAACACGGAAGGCAGTACAGAGATAAACTCCTCGCCGCAGGCAAGTGCCGCAACCACCCCAACCGAAGCCTAGTTCCTGGAAAAAGTGAATGCCGAAAGTGTGTGAAGTGGCACAAGGCGCGCAGCAAGAAAGTCTATGCCAGTGTTTCAGAAACAGGAAAATGTCCTAAGCATTCTTCTCGCGACATTGTTCCCGGAAAGAGGTCCTGTCAAGAGTGCTTGGACAGAGAAAAACAACGAAGTGCTGAACGCAAATCAGCGGGCCTGTGCGTTCACCATCCCGACCGCGACGCATTGCCCGGCCAAACGATGTGTCAAGAATGCCTGGACGATGTTAAGCGGCTCAGCAAAGAGCGCAGAGAGCGATTGATCGCGGAAGGCAAGTGTGTTCTGCATCCAAAACGAGATGCAGTTCCGGGCCGCCAAAAGTGTCAGGAATGTCTCGACAAGGACATCAAGCGCAACACCGACATCCACACGCCCCTCCGCCGCGCAAGAAAACTTCTCGCACCCAATGAACAGGTCAGTCGAAAGATCGTGTTCGCCCGCGACAACCGGGAATGTCAGCACTGCGGAAAGCATTGCGACAACGACGCGAGGATGGATCACATCGTGCCGTTGTCGGTCGGAGGTCCGCACTGCTACTGGAACGTCCAAACTCTTTGCGCGCGCTGCAATGGAGTCAAGTGGAAGCTCATCTCCAAGGAACCTCGACTCGCGCATCTCCTCCACTTGCCGATCCGCAAACTGATCGAGGCCTTTGCACGCGAGCAAGGCGCGACCCTTCCGCGCGGCTGGTGGGCGCCTCGAAGTAAAGCAGCGTGAAGGGCGGGCAACGAACGCAAAAGTCGTAGGAAAGAGGAATCAATGGCCGGGAATAAGAATTGCGAATTCAATTCACGTAACCAAACACCCCGGAGGTGTGCGCAAAAGGATGCTGGCGTTATTTGCAATGTGTTGAAAACAAAAGAGATATGGCATATGGGTGATTTTCGCGTTTCCTAGAGCTCCGGAGTCCGCCAGCCAATCTTCTGTTCAAACCTCTCGCGTTCAAACCTCTCGCGTTCAATCCACAATTTGAAGCGTTTCCAGCGCGATTTAGGCAGCAAACGGCTAGCAATAGTGCCTGCGTTCGATCGGCTGTGTAGCGTGCTTGTACGTCGCAGGAGCGTGGCTATAAGCGAGCGTTTGCTTTAGGCCGCGTCGAGCATGTCGCTCAAGTCTAGTTGGGCTGACTGTGGCGCGAGCACTGGCGGCTTGTAGACGCCATTTCGTGACCGACGTTTGTAAGCGTGGATCGCTTGGATGCGCGTGCAGCCTTCGGAGGCTTGGATTTGCGCGAATAGCTTTTCTTGTTCCGTCGTCCAGCTTAGTTCCACTGTCACTCCTCAAATCCTCCCGCAGGCCATTCGCCATTTAGGATCACGTCCAAGTAGCTAAGGGCTTTTGTAAGGGGCGTCGATACCTCGTGTAGAGGCAAGCCTGCATCGGGGATCTTGCAAAACCGCTGTGTCAGGTCAATCAAGCCATCTCTTACCGCCACGATTTCTTTCCTTTGAAGGTTCGTCATTTTCACTGTGTCACTCTCCTCTATTTGATTGTCTAACTGACCGCGACTGTTCGGCTACCGGAAATCGCTTTGCTTCCCCGCCGAGCTTTTAATCTTTCTGTCTTCAGGCAGCCGCATGATTTTGTGTTCCCGTTCACCAACAGAGATCGCCAAACAATCCTCTCCTCTCCGCAATCGCAGCGGACCAAACAAGTGGAGACGGATCGGCCAGTGCTGAGGGTTGCCGGACCAGCGTCCGCGATCACCAGCAATCGGTTAAACCGTTGTCCTATCAAATTTCGTCTGTTCATTTGTTCTCCAGCGTTAAGAGGACGTGATCGCCGACGCAGTTTCCAACTAGGCATCGGCCCTGCGGCGCGCCAGGATAGTCTGCACCGTTCCACTTTTTCAGCAATCGCGCTCGGTCAGTTACTGACTCGAATAGCCGTACCCAACGCGAGGCTCCGTCGTTGCACGATAAAAGTGCGTAGGGTCCATTTCCGGCGATACGTCCGCGAGCGGCTGCTTTCGGGCAGCGTTCTCGCGCGATCTGTAGATATGCGGTCATTCCGTTACCGTCCGACAAATGTGGTGGCCTTAGAAGTCGTCTATGCTGGCTGGAAGTACGCCGCCGCGCTCGCTTTCAAACTTTTCCCGGGACCACTTCAACGAAAGGGCGTCGTAATCCTTTCCATTGTCCGGCGGTAGTTCCTCGAGCGTGGTAGCTGCCTGAACTTGCTGAATATAGTCGCGATCCTCTTGTGAAAGAGATGCTAGGAAATCCGGCTTCCACTTGTAATCGATAATTCTCACGGCGCACTTTCGTTGGTTCAGGTAGTATTTTCTTTCCTCTTCTGGGCGTTCAGCTTCCCGTTTAACTTTGTCGGCTGCGGCTTTCTTTGCGAGACGAACACAACGGTTTATATCGTCGTAGAAGAATTGCCATTTGTAATCCGTTCGGTCGTTTACGGCGCTAGGTGGATCGGCCACGTACTGGCGCGCGGCGGCAAGGAACAAATCCGCAGGCATTTTCTCCAGCAACTTTTTCCAATTCTCTTTATCCTCTTTTCTCGCAATCCATCCGTCGGCCATTGCCAGCAAGGTGCGGATTACTTTTTCAGAATCCATAGTCGGGGAAGAAGTAGACACACACACACTCACGCCGTTTGGATCGGGTGTGTGTGTGTGTGGTGATTCTTCTAAGATGCTTTTAATAGGATTCTTCTCGGTCGACCGTGACAGGTCCGCTACCGGTTGACCGTGATAGGCCTCTCCCGGTTGACCGTGAGCGGCCTGTTCCGGTTGACCGTGACTGGCAGCAATAACCGCTCCCGGTTGACCGTGAGTGGTAACCTCTACCGGTTCACCGTGACTGGCCAAATGCTTGTTCCACGCTGCCAACTCCTCATCGGTTATGACTGAAATTTCCTCAGCTAAGACTTTGCTGATAGCACGCCCCAAGACAGGATGCCGCGACCGAAAGTTAACAGGCAGGAGATCAGTTGAACGCTTTTGACCTCTTTGCACGCCGTACTCCTCATCATCTTTCGGCGCAAGTTTGTAGTCCGGACATTTTCCGGCGTGTGTAGCTGACCATTCCGCATGTTCTACGATCCTGTACGTGGTGGGCGACAACTTGCCGTCAGGCTTGCGCGTGTGGCCGAGATCGATTATCCAGCCAGCTTTCTCCAGCCTTGCCAGCGTTGCATCCACTGCCGATCCTGATTGATTAGCTGCGTTGACGAGGTACGGCCGAACGGGCGCATAGAACAGCCGCTTGCCGTTCGCAAAAGGCGCGCACGCACACATCAGATCGTAAATTTTGTATTCCGGTCCGTCCAAGTGGCGGCTAACAAAGCAGTCTTCCGGCTTGCAGGGGAATCCCTTAGCGGTGGTTTGTTTTGGCATGGGTGTTCCCTTGCGCTCCCAACTTTTCAGTAGTCTCTTTGCGGATGTAATCTGGCTCGCCGTCGCGGAAAGCGATAGCGACGGTTCCGAACGTGCGTTCCTGCTTCATCTGGTCGACTAGCACTTCCAGCCGACGCATCAACTCTGCTTTGTTCACCGTGCGGCCTCCAGCGGGCTGATAAGAACCAAATTCAGTTTTGAATCCGTGCCCGAGACATCAGCATCGTCAAGTACAAACCCTGGAACCGCTTCGACGGTAGTGCTTGCTCCGGCGGTAACCTGGACGCCGTAAACACGGCGTAGGTAAATGTTCAGCAGGTCTTCGAAGATCGAGCCGCCCTTGTCAAAGATTCCTGTGCCTGATGTAAAGAATTTCATGCTGCCTTCTTCCGCCTTCTACTGTTCCTGAGATTTTGAAGCCCTTGCTCCCGTATTGAATCGCTGGCCCAACATCCATATATCAAGTCAGACAGCGCTGTTATGAGATTGCCTTTGTCTTCGGCCGTCATCCAGGTCTTGGCGCATACGTGGAAAATCTTTGCGCCAACTTGTTGAGAATCTTCAATGTCAAAATCGTAGTTTCTCGGCACGTATGTCAGCGCAAGTGTTTTTGCGTTGTACTTCCAATTTCCCCATGTGTCGCCGTGCTGTGGAAGAGGCCAATGGCATATTTCATCGATCGTACGAAAGCCTGAATGCCATGCCGGATCGTCCTTATGTTTCTCTCTGACCCGTTTGTTGTTTTCCTCTTCCGCTTGATCACATCGCTTGCTGTATTCCATCGTTCACCTTAAGCACAGCGTCTAGCGCGACGGGCGCTTCTCCGCGCGGTCCGGATGGATAGCGTTTTCCATCGCTGCGGATTAGGCCCTGGCCGTCGCCAGTGCGCCCGCCTCGCTCAACACTGTGCACACAAACACCATCACCGATGCCGCACGGCGTAGACAACCGGAAAGGTGTGATTGGAAAAGAAAAGTTAGGAAATTATCGTTGTAGATGCTGCGGACCGTGAACGTCTACCAGTGAGCGGAAGGATGCGTTGGTTCAAACCAACTCTTTGACGCCAGTACCCTCCACTATAAACTCGAGAACGCGTCGCGTTCTCTCCGCCTTGCGCAAAACCTTATCCTGTAAGACCGGACTCGCCTTATCGAGGTAAAAGTTATCCAATTCTTCGAGAACGTGGTCGCAGTGTGCAATGATGCGTTGGGCGCGATTGTCAGTCCGGGATCGCTTTTCCACTGGCGGTTCGGTTCGAAACCTAACCATGTCCCGTGAGTCCTTAACGTTGCGTTCTCCTCGCTGCATGTCCGCTAGCAACTCTCGCTTCTTCTCAAGGTCAATTTTGGGCGATGCGACTAGTTTGAAATGCGCAAAGCTCAATTCCTTGAATTCGTCTCTTAACTCTTGTGTGTGGCGCACAACGAAGGCTAAGTCCTTAATTGTCTTGACGCTGTGGCCGGTTATGTCAGCCGCGGCTTTGTAAATGCTGTTCTTAAACCGCTGGTCCACGCCCATCATCCCGGCCATATCCTTCAATTCCTCACCGTCCACAATCCACTGACCAATTGCCCATTGGTTCCCTGCCGCTTCCCGAACAAGCTTTTTCCCTTCCTCGCGCCACGCATCGAATGTCTCTTCCGATACAAGTTCTTGAGGCAGGAGTTCACCGTCTTCGGTCATACCGGCTTCAGCTATTTCTTCTGCGTTCCAACCGCGTCCTTTGCGTCTCATGTGTTGACGATACTGAGTAGTTGAATCGATGCAAACTGTACGAAGGGCCAGTCGTTGCGAAAGCCCCAATAGGCAATTCACCCTTCGCGCTTTCGCTTCTCGACGTAAGCGTCGAGATCAGTACGATCAAATACTAGTCTCCGGCCGAACATGAGCTTCGGCAGCTCGCGGTTCCACACAAGGTTTCTCACGAACCAAACGGTCGAGCCCAAGTAATCTGCCGCACTTTTCACGGTCAACATTCGCGGCACCACTTCAAATTTAGATTCACCCACGGATCGCCTCCGATATGCGGGCGCATTTTACTTGCCCGAGACCCCTCACACGCAAGGCGGGCAAATGCAAAACGCCGCCTTGCAATCCACAAGCACACCGTTAGATAACTCGAACGCAACGCCGTTAACCACGGGCAGAAGAGGGCCGGTGGCAAAACGACGCTATCAAGAAGGGATGTTCAAGCGTGAGAACGGCCATTACTACAGCTTCTTCTATCGCGACAAAGCCATGCCTGACGGCTCCAAACGGTCGGCGCTTGTGCGGATCAACCTCGGCAAGATTGGAACTATCTCCGAGCTATCTGCACGGCGCGAGCACGACCGACTACGGCAGCAGATCAACCGGGAGCGCGGCTCTGTTCCCGCAGCACCTAAGGGTGAAACTTTTGAGGGAGTTGCGGCAACCTACATGAAGGAAATAGGGCCACAGCTATCTATCGCAACCGTGCGGCAACGGACCAGCCATTTGCACGCGCACCTTCTTCCTCGGTTTGGATCGATGGCTCTGATGGCCATTGACGTTCAAACGCTACAGCGATTCGTGACTGACCTTTCGGGAACCGTTTCTCGAAAGAGCATCCTCAACCTGCTAGGCACGATTACCGCCGTGCTGGCCTACGCCAAGAAGTGCAACATCCGCGTTCCGGACGTTCCGCCAGGGTCCCTAATGATTGCGGGTGACCGCGACGGAGCCGAGGACGTTTATTTCAAGCAAGCCGATGTTCATCGGATTATTCAGATGGCACGCGAACCCTACAAAGCCATCTTTACGCTAGCCGCAGTCACCGGCCTTCGTGCTGGAGAGCTGCTCGGCCTACTCGTAGCTGACGTGGATTTTGACCGCATGATGGTCTGTCCACGGAAACAAGCCGACGACCGAACAAGAGTGCTGCGCGAGCTAAAGACGAAGAGATCGCGCACGCCAATTCCAATCACACAGGAGACGGCAACCGTCATCCGCGCCTACTTGAAGAACCACTGGAAGGAAAATCCGCAGGGACTACTCTTCCCTAATCGCTTAGGCAAGCCACGCAAGCGGATCAACGTTGTGAAGTTTGGGCTGCGTCCGATCCTTGTGAAGTTGGGCCTTCCCACCCGCAAAGCCGGCCTGCACGCATTTAGACATGGACTAGGCACGGCGCTCGCTAACGCGGGAGTTTCGCCGGCAATCGTGCAGAGAACACTACGGCACACGGACATCAAAACGACGATGCGGTTCTATGTTCACGCGGACGCCGACACGCAACGCGAGGCGCTCGCTCAAATCCAACCATTACAAATGTAATGATTGTTACAAAGCGTTTTGCTAAGTACTGATGTTTCAGAGAGTTTTGGTAGGGGCGGTGGGGATCGAACCCACGACCTTCGGCTTAAAAGGCCGCTGCTCTACCACTGAGCTACGCCCCTAAATGATTTGTCCCGCGGCAGCTTGCTGCGAAGTTGCCGAGAACGGTTCTGAACGCTATTGCTCGCCCTGCCGCATGCGCCAACTAAAGTCACCGCAACGACTGGAACACACGCCGTCTAAGTTCGCCCCGCTCGTGCACATCCCTGAGGGCGGCCACAGCAGCAACACTTACTGGGACGTATGTGGGTTCTTCGTCCGCGAGACGTTCAGCATCCAGGTTTTGATTCTATCATGTCCCACGTCCGTCCGTAACGACTCCACTTGTTTGGGCCGGACCTCATCGCTGGCCCGCACTCCCACCCATACACGGCCCACTCGCCGCAGTCATTTTCCGCTTCCGCTTTGCCGGGTCAGTGCGTAGTCACCGCGCGCAAGTGTCTCTCCAGCGAGAATGCGCTGCGGAACAATCAGGATTTGACCTGTGTTTTAGAGAAATTCAGCGACGATGGCGCGAAAGGTCTGATCCAGCTCCGACCAGCTCTTCTTCTTCCACGTGAGCAGGAACAGCAGCAGACCGGAGTGGCGCCGCCGCAACAACGGGAATCCGGCTCAAGGAATACAAATAGCCGAGAACCGTCACAGGAAAGAGCACCGAAGCACCCTGCCAAACCGTGGAGCGCGAGAATGCGCCGCTCACAAGCCCCGCAAAAACAATCCCGCCCATGAAATAAGGAAAAACGCACTCGTAACAATTCCTAGCGACTTGCACCACCGATCGTCCTTCGACCAACCCGATGACGCAAGACACCAAGCCCGTATTGAGAGGCAGATACAGGCTCCCCGCAAGCACAGCGAAAACTAGAGGCGAGGACGAGGCGCTTAATCCCAACAAAAAGTGCGCGGCCTGAAACGCGACGCTGGCGCTCAACACTAGAGCTGCCGCGCTGAACGCTACCTGAACCAAACGGACACGCTTGGCTCTCCAAACGGATTGTACTAGCGCAGCCGCCAACGCAATCGCCACCACCTCTGAAAAGCTGCAGCACAGCATAGCGAGAAGTAGAAAAACAAAGTTTGGCGACATGGTGCTCTCAATCCCCGGAATGCGGAGCTTGAGCGTCGAAGAAAGGGCGGCAAATCCCAACAGCGTTAGAAACTGAGCGAGATTGGCGGAAGTCCACGATGTCGCTGCGAAGAGCAGGACTGCGGCTCCGGTGAATATTATCAGTGCGATGTAAACTTTAGCTTGTCGTGGCATCAGTTGCTCTCCGGTGAAGTGTGCATAAGTCCGTACACCGGACTAGCCTAGTTGCCCCAAACCACGGAGTTACCCCAAACAACAGAGTTACCCCAAACGACAGAATTGCCCCACACTACCGAGTTACCCCAGACGACGGAGTTCCCCCAAACCACGGAGTTACCCCAAACTACCGAGTTGCCCCACACATTCGGGTTCGTCCACACCGTCCCCGGAGCTCCCGTGATGCTTACCGTGTTGTTCGTCGAGTCGTACACAGCCGTGGGCGACATCGCGGATCCCACAGTGGGAGGAGCCAGGTCGGTGTTGGCAAGAGCAGCCGATGCGTCAACCGCGCCCGCACCTACCGCAAACATATCCTGTTCAATCGTATAAGTTACGCCGCTGCCCAAGTCCGTCGCCGTGGTGTATTGTCCAAAACCCTTCCAAGCCGTCTTCATCAGCCTGGCTTTCACCTGGTCTGGAGTCAACGACGGGTTTTGTTGCACAAGCAGAGCCGCAACGCCGCTGACCACTGGCGTGGCCATGCTCGTTCCGCTCATCTGCATGTAATTTGCTGGACCGTATTGCGAACCGCAACTTGTCCCGGACCCATTGCACGGGAAAACAGAGAGTGCCGGATACTCAGTAATGAGCGTGGTATTCGGAGAAGCTAGAAGTGATACCACGGCATTGCCCGGGGCGACGAGATCAGGCTTCACAACATGATCGAATGTCGTCGGGCCCTTCGAGCTGTAGCTCGTCACCGTCTGAGCCGCTTGTGTTCCCGAACCGTGCGTGTTGGTGGCGCCAACAGTGATCACATAGGGATCGTTGCCGGGCGCGCCGATGGTGGCGTATCCCTGCGTGCCGGCGCCGTTGTATTCGCCCATGTTGCCTGCCGCGGCCACCACCACGATTCCCGATTGCCACGCGGATTCCACTGCCTGGCAGAGAGGATCCAACGTGTAGCTCTCAAAGACTCCGCGAGAGAGCGACAGGTTAATCACGCGAATGTTGTAGGTGTTCTGAAGGGCGATGGCTTGTTGAATGGCCGCGATGACCGCGCTGTCGACGCTGGCTCCATTGGCGTCCAGCACGCGCAAGCTGATGATATTGGCTTCCGGCGCGATGCCGCGATACACGTTCGGGTAGGTATTCAGGCTCGTGGAATCGTAGGCGTTTCCAGCCACTATACCCGCCACGTGCGTACCGTGGCCGTAAGCATCCGTCGTCGAGGTATCGCCCGGTACAAAGCTCTGGTTATAAACGACGCGAGAGGGGCTCGCATTCCCGTCAGAATTCAGGTCATCCACATAACCGACGCCGCTGTCGAGAATCGCGACGCCTACTCCAGTGCCGTCCCATCCGTTGGCGTAGGCAATGTCCGCGTTAACGGCGGTGACGACCGGGTCCATCGCACCGCGCAACTTGCGGTTCGGGGAGATGTACGCCACTTCCGAGTGCGAAGCCAGGGCGGTCAGATTGGAACCCTGAACGGTCACCAACTGAGCATGAATCAAAGACAGGTCAGACTTGAGCGACGCTCCGTCCGCCGTGAGGTCAGAGATAGCCGATGATTTCCTGAACTGAACGATGACGTCTACCGGCTTTTGGGGGTCGATCCCTTGTAGGTCAGGAGCGATCTTGGCGGCGATCAGGGCTTGTGGACTCATAGCCCCAGCCGGCGCCGCGCCCGACGCAGGGTCTTGCTGAGGGGCGGATGGATCCTTCAGGCCAGGCCGCGTTGCCATGGGCAGAAGCGGGTTGCCATAGGTTAAGGCAGAAGACTGGATGCCATTTGCACCGTTTGCGCCAAGACCGAACTGGGGCTGGCTGGTTGAGGCGCTGCCTAGCGCATTCCTACGTGGCGCACTACCGTAAAGTCCCCTTCCTACCGACGCGTCGGCCGAGCTCTGGCTTGGCGAAATATTGGCTGCAGTTTCAATGACTTGCGAGTTCCCATGCGAATGAGAGAAGTAGCTGTTCAACCCCAGACCGGCCACCAACAGAGAGAATGCGATGAGGGCGCCCCAGGTGGTCGTTTTGAGGGGTCCGCCTTGTTTGTTCTCTGGGTTTTTGTAAGGGCTGAGATCCATTTTGTCCATCTCTCCTGGTCGAAGCTGGGTGCTAGGAGCCTGGTTCATTAATCGTCAGTTGTCGCTCACTAAGTTTTAAGGCTTGGACAAAAATCTCGTCGATGGTACAGAAGTGGGGCAGGACTAGTACCAACGTAGGCACAGTTTAGTACTAGCTTTGGGCAGGGGGAGCTGGGATCTGAGACGTTATTCGCCAGGTAGGGACAGTCTGTGCCAAAGAGAAACAGCCACGCCGGTCAGTCCCGCCCTTTGAGGGACCCCGAGGGAAATACGCTCCTTTCCATGGTTAATCTTGGGACAAAACACCCTAGTCGTACTATGGGCATTCACTTTTCCATTACGGACACTATATGTACCAAAAGGGACCAGTGGAAATCTCGGCTGCAGATCGTAAGAAAGCATGTCCATACAAAGCGTTAGACACAGTAATGACTCCTTGAATCCTGCTAGCCCCCCTGAAGTTGTGAGCGGAGCTTCGGCCGTCACTGGCATCAGGAAATCATGGTTTGGCAACGCATATAGTCTGATTGCCAATAAACTTCGCGAGACTTGGACTGGGCCTGATCCGAAAAGCCAAAAGCTAAAACTCAGTTGGCCGGCGGCATCCTTCATTTTGTTGCAGGTGGTAGTTGGACTTCCGCTCTTACCCTACGCGCTCTTGCATTGGAATCCTGCGAGCGAACTGCGGTTCGCCTGTTTTTTCGGAGTGGCACTCGCCGCATCCCTCTTTAAGGTACGTCTCCCAGGGATTGAAGCAACCATGTCCGCCAATTTCCTCTTCATCCTTGTGGGCATCCTGGATCTTTCCTACCCAGAGACATTGGTTATGGGATGTTTCGGCGGGCTGGTCCAGTCGATATGGCAGTCTAAGCCACGGCCACGGCTAATCCAGCTTCTGTTCAGTTTTGCTAATATCTCTATCTCGATCACAGCGGCCAATCTCGTATTCCATAGCAGATCTGCTTCTCACCTCGGGCTAGCCTGGCCCTTGTTGCTGGTCTCGGCCTCCACCACCTACTTCGCGATCAACACGATGTCCGTCTCCGGGATCATCGCCCTGACGCAGAAGCGCAATCCGCTGCTCGTCTGGAAAGAATGCTACCTGTGGTCGTTTCCCTATTACTTGTTGGGCGCGATGATTGCCGGCGGCGTCAGTCTCATCAATCGAGCGTTCGGCTGGCAGTTCGCCATTCTCGTTCTTCCCCTCGTCTACTGGATGTACCGCTCCTATCGCATCTATTTGGACCGGCTCGAAGCCGAAAAAAAACACACGGAAGAGATTGCGGACCTCCACCTTCGAACTATTGAAGCGTTGTCACTGGCCATCGAAGCCAAAGACCATAGCACCCATGATCATTTGCGGCGCGTTCAGACTTACGCGGTCCAACTCGGCAAAGATTTAGGGCTGAGCGAAGCTGAACTGAACGCCTTGCGCGCAGCCTCCATGCTTCACGATATAGGCAAGCTCGCCGTTCCGGAGCAAATTCTCTCCAAACCAGGGCGCCTCACACCCGAAGAATTCGATCGCATGAAGATTCATCCAATCGTCGGTGCGGAAATACTTGATCGCGTTCAATTTCCATATCCTGTTGTTCCGATAGTTCGGTCCCACCACGAAAAGTGGGACGGCAGTGGATATCCCTACGGAACGAGAGGCGAGTCAATTCCGATCGGGGCGCGGATCCTTTCCGTCGTGGATTGTTTTGACGCGCTCACCTCGGAACGTCCCTATCGCCGCGCCATGTCCGTCGACGAGGCCATGAAGCACCTGATCTCTGAAATGAACACAAGCTTCGACCCGCGCGTCGTCGCGGCCATCGAAAAAAGATACATCGAACTCGAGCAAGTAGTGCGCCGGACAGAGAGTACCAAGAGTCCTTTTCCATCCGTCACCAACCAGAATCGAGCGGTTGCTCCCTCCGCAGGATTCGCGGAAGTCCCCAATGCCGCCGAGGTTCGAGCAACTTCTTTCCTCGCCTCGATCGTTTCCGCTCGCCAGGAAGCACAGCTACTTTTCGAGCTGGCGCAAACCCTCGGCAATTCGCTCAGCTTGCGAGAGACGCTCTCCGTCGTCGCGATTCGATTGAAGGAAATGATTCCCCACGACTTGATCGCCTTCTACGTCTGCGAGGGTGAAAAGCTTGTTCCGCGCTACGTCCACGGAGTCGACTACGATCTTTTCCGCTCCCTGGAAATGCCCATTGGCCAGGGCATATCCGGCTGGGTCGCGCAGAACAAGAAACCAATTATCAATGGCGACCCCATGGCAGAATCGAAGCATCTGGGCGATCCCACGCGAGTATCTGTCTTGCGATCCACGCTTTCCATTCCCCTCCAGGGAAGGGATGGCGTAGCCGGAGTCCTGACTTTATACCTGAAAGAAAAACAGGCCTTCACCAAAGACCATTTGCGTATGCTTTTGGCCGCCAGTTCGAAGCTCGGCTTGTCCGTCGAAAACTCCCTCCAATTCGAAAAAGCGCAGGACTCGGCGAGCACGGATTTCCTCACCGGTTTACCCAACGCCCGCTCGATTTGCGCGCATTTGGATAGCGAGTTGTCGCGCTCCGAGCGCAGCGGCCAGCCTCTTGCCGTCCTGCTTTGCGACCTAAATGGATTCAAAACTGTAAACGACAATTACGGACATCTTGTCGGCAACAAACTTTTGGAAGAGATCGCTAGGAATTTCCGTACCGTGTGCCGCGAGTACGATCTGGTTGGACGTCTCGGCGGCGACGAATTCATTCTCGTTCTTCCAGGGTTCACGACCGCGACAGTCAAGGAATTAATTCCGAGAATTGAACTTGCCGTTGTCGAAGCTGGCCGCATCGTTTGTGGCAAAAAAGTTGTTACAGCTAGCGTCGGAGCGGCGTTTTATCCGCAGGATGGAGTGACCGCCGAAGAATTGCTTTCGGAAGCGGATCGCGCCATGTATGAGGCCAAAGAAAAACACTATCGAGAAAAGGGCGTTACGTCGCTCCCGCAACTGGTCGTGCCTTCAGCCGGATGATAGGGAGGCAGAAAGGACTCTCGTTGCACCGCCGCCATGGCCCAGTGGATTTTAAAACTCGCGCAGAGGCTCCTTCTGCTGACTGCTCTTGCGATTGTCGGTGCGCTGCTTTGCGCCACTATGGTTCGCTTCGCGCCGGGGTACGGCGTCGACGAACGCGATCTTGATTTCCAACTCTCTCAGTCCTCCCGCGATGCGATTCGCAGCGAACACCAATTGAGTGGCGGGCTTCTTCACTATTATGGCTCCTACATTGCCGGCCTCTTCCACGGGAATCTGGGCACCTCAGCCTTCCTACAGCGGCCCGTTGCCGGACTTCTGAAAGAACGCGCTCCGCTCACCGCTCGGGCGGTTCTCTTCGGCTTGCTTACCGCATGGATTGTGGCCTCGGCTTTGTCTCTGGTCACCCTTCGCTGGCAAACTTGGGCGGTGGAATATTCGGCGACCGCCCTGACCGGCTTTCTGATTGCCCTTCCCACCGCGGTTGTCGCTCTGCTCTGTATGTACCTGCGCGCCCCCGTCTTCCTCGGCATCGCCGTTATCACGCTTCCAAAACTTTTTCGCTATCAGCACAACATTCTCGCTCAAGCTCACACGCGTCCCTTTGTACTCGCAGCCCGGGCTCGCGGCGTGAGCCGTAGTCGCATTCTCTTTTGCCACGTAATTCCAGTGGCGTGGCACCCTCTCGCGGCTCTTCTCGGAGTCTCCGCCAGCATGGCGATTGGCGCCGCAATCCCCATGGAAGCACTTTCCGATTCGCCCGGCGTGGGACAATTGGCGTGGCTGGCCGCTATCAATCGCGATTTGCCTCTTCTCACAAGCATCACGCTTTTCGTCACTCTTTTGACTATAGGCGCTAACTTTCTTGCCGGCTCGATGCAAGAGAGCCAGTCATGACGGCTCAACGCATGCTTCGCCTGCTCTGCCGCGCTACCCTCCTTGCGATTTTCGGACTGGGTCTATTCGCAGGGAGCTTTACTCACTATTCGTACGCCCATCAGTTTCGTGAACTTCCTAATACCGCTCCCTCCGCAGCGCACTGGCTGGGCACGGACGGACTGGGAAGAGATCTTTTCACTCGCATCGTTTATGGGACTCGCGTTTCCTTGGTGCTGGCGCCCACTGCGGCCCTCCTCGCAACTGTCATTGCCGCCCTACTCGGAGGAATCGCAGGGCTGCGCGGAGGTTGGCTCGAAAAAATCATCCTCGCGTCCACCGATCTCTCCATGTCGCTCCCGCTGCTTTTTGTGCTGATAGCCCTGCGCGCCTTGTTGCCTCTCGATGTAAATCCCATTCTTTCCGTGGTCGCCACTTTCGTGGTGCTAGGCCTTGTCGGCTGGCCCGCGTCGCTGCGTGTGGTTTGGGCCGCGGCTAAAAATTTGCGAGACTCGGACCATATACTTCTAGCTCGGGCGCTTGGCTATCGCCCTTCGCAAATTTTGTTTCGTCAGGTGATTCCCTGTCTTCGGCCCGTTTTTTTGGCTCAGTTCTGGATTTCCATCCCGCTTTTTATCCTGACGGAAGCCACACTGAGCATGTTGGGGCTGGGCGTGATGGAACCGCTGCCCTCCTGGGGAAACCTGTTGCGCGGATCGGAAGATTTCTCCGCTACGGCCGCCAACCCCTGGCGCCTTGTTCCGTTAGTCGTTCTTGTCCTCACCCTCATTTGTTTCCAATTTGTTTTTCATCGTTCGGAGGAACTTGCCTGATGCGCCGTTCGCCGCGATCTCCCTTTCTGTTTCTAGCTCTGTGCGTGTTCCTATTCTCGCCCCGCTCAGGACGCGCCCAGTCCGGTGCCGAACTCCATTTTTGCCTCCATGGCGAACCCAAAACGTTCAACCCAATTCTCGTGGATGACGAAGCCTCGGAAAACGTCCGCTATTTGACGGGTGGCGTTCTGATTCGCGTCAATCGGCAAACCCAGGCTCTCGAACCCTCGCTCGCTGAATCCTGGAAGGTGTCGGCCGACGGCCGCAAAATTACCTACCATCTGCGCAAAGGCCTCTATTTTTCCGATGGCACTCCCTTCTCATCCGAAGACGTGGCCTACACCATGAAACTTCTCATGGATCCACAAACCCACTCCGCGACCGGCGATGCCTTTCGAACCTCTGAAGCCACTACTATCGACGTTCAGACTCCCTCGCCGGATGTTGCTATAATCTCTTTTACAACGCTCGTCGCTGGCCTCGAGCGCCTCTTTGATCAAGTCGCCATCCTTTCCTCAAAGTCTCCGAAAAAAGAAATGAGCGTGCTAGGCCCGTACTATGTTTCGGAGTACGTGGCAGGCTCTCACGTTCTCCTTCGTCGCAACCCAAATTATTGGAAGCACGATGCCGAAGGCCATCCGCTTCCCTACATCGAAACCGTCCGCCTAGATATCCAGCGCAATCGCGACATCGAGCTGATGCGCTTCCGTCGCGGCGAACTGCAACTCATAAACCGCCTCGACGCCGAGCAGTTCGACAAACTTCAAAAAGATTCTCCGGGCGCTGCCAAAAACGTGGGCACCGGCCTCGATGGCGAAGAATTCTGGTTCAATCAAACCTCCGCGTCCTCGTTACCCGAGTACAAAAAGAAGTGGTTCCAGGCCACAGCGTTCCGTCAGGCCGTTTCCCTCGCCATCAATCGCGTTGACCTCGCTAAAGTCGTTTACGACGGCTTTGCCGCGCCAGCCTACGGCCCCGTCTCGCCGACAAATCGTTTTTGGTTCAACGCGGCGCTTCCCGCTCCGAAACATGATCCTCAGACCGCGCTTCAGATCCTCGCGCGCGCAGGATTTCGATTCGAAAATGGCAGTTTGAAGGATGGCGGCGGCCACGCCGTTGAATTTACGGTGATCACCAATTCCGGAAACACCGCCCGCGAAAAAATGGCCACCATGATTCAGCAAGACCTCGCCGAAATCGGCATCACGCTCAAAGTCGTCACGCTGGATTTTCCTTCGCTGATCGAGCGCATTATGCGCACGTTTGACTACGAGGCCTGCCTACTAGGTCTGGTGAACACCGATCTCGATCCCAACGGTCAGCTAACAGTCTGGCTAAGCTCCGGCGAAGACCATCAATGGAACCCGAATCAGAAAACTCCGGCAACACCCTGGGAAGCGGAAATCGATAAGCTCATGCAGGAACAAGCGTCCAGCCCCGACGAGAAGTACCGCAAAGCCAAGTTCGATCGCGTCCAGCAAATCGTCGCCGAGCAGCAGCCGTTCATCTATCTCATCAACAAGAATGCTCTCTCAGCTATCTCTACTAATCTTGCCGGCGCTTCTCCCGTGGCGCTCAGTCCCCAGGCTTTTTGGAATATCGATACGCTCCGCCTGAAACCCGCCACAGAGATGGGAGCGAGTAAGTGAGCTCACAGGAACCGCTCCTCGCCGCCAATCTCTCGGTGGACTACCGCAACAAAACCGGGGTCCTCCGGAATATTTCCTTGCGCATCGAGCGCCGGGAGATCCTTGGATTGGTGGGGCAAAGCGGCTCTGGCAAGAGCACTCTGGCTCTCGCGCTGATGGGACTTCTCTCTCGGAAAGGCAGCGGAGTCAAAGGGGACATTTTATTTCGCGGAAAAGATCTGTTAAAAACTTTCGAAAATGATTTGAGAGAGATTCGCGGAAAAGAAATGAGCATTGTGCTGCAGAGTCCGCTCGCGGCCCTGAATCCCGCTCTCTCTATTGGATCTCAATTGACGGAAGCATGGAGAGCGCACGAGCGCGGAAACGATGCGCTAGGTTTAGCGTCAATCCAGGCGGCTCTGACGAGTGCCAGCCTGCCTCATGACAAAGAATTTCTCCGCCGACGCCCATCTCAATTGAGTGTTGGCCAGGGGCAGCGCGTTTGCATTGCGATGGCCGTCCTTCATCGCCCGGCCCTGCTCCTCGCCGACGAAGCGACGAGCGCGCTCGATCCAATCACACAATCTGAAATTCTGAATTTGTTCGCGCGCTTGAACCGCGAGATGGGCACCGCTATCCTTTATATCTCGCACGATCTTCTCTCGGTTGCAGCCTTGTGCCACCGCATCTGTATTCTTCATGAAGGGCAAATCGTAGAATCCGGCGCGCCCGAAGCCATCTTCTATTCGCCTCAACACGAATACACACGCAAACTGGTTGCCGCACTGCCCAGCGCGCCTGCTCGGAGAACTTCCGGCGTCATAGAAACTCACGACGCCGAGCGGCCTCTCCTCGAAGTAACTCGCTATTGAAAGTGCGTCATCAGGACGTCACTTCGACTGCCGGCGGCGCCGGACGCGGGCGCTTGCGCTTCCACTCGTAATCCTTGCGCAGGAGCGATTGGTGCTTCTTCACTTGCGACTCCAGTTCGCTGAAGGCTTGCTTGCAACTGGCGCGGACGTTTTCCCCCGTTCCCGTGGCGTGCAGCGTCCCAGTAGGCAAAGACAAATTCAGCGAAAACGAAGACGCTTCGCGATGCGCATTTTTTGAAAACACGCCGTGCAGCAACACCAGATCCGGTTCATAACATTTCAAAATACGATTCAGCTTGCTCGCATAACGCGCGACTTCTACTTCCGCTGGCTTGTGCGGCTCGACATTCTTGTAGCTTATGGAAAGTTTCATGGGTGCACCTGTAGGAGTTCTTGCAGAAGAGGCGGGCGACGCGGAATTCGTTCTTCCACCGCATCATGTTGTAAGCATACCAGCGCGGTCCGTTGGCGGCAATCGTACTGCGAAACATTCCATGTCATTAAGCACCTCACTCTGCGTTGACAGCCGCGGCCGCTCCGTGTTTTTGTAGCACAGGCACTCCTGCCTGTGTGGTTTGCACGTTCGCAAGGGGACTGCACGTTTTTGCAAAAATGCGCACAGCCCAGAGTGGCTGTGCTACCAAAAATCGATCTTCGACCGATGCGGGCACAGCATGCGGTGCAACTACAAAAACATTCCAACAATGCCAGCACGCACAAAACCTGAAGCGAAGAGCGTAGTCCGCGTAGGACCTGCCGGCTGGTCGTACCCGGACTGGTTCGGCTACGTCTACCCAAAACGCCGTCAAAAAGGCTTTCACGAAGCGACTTATCTTGCCGAATTTTTCGACACTATTGAGATCAACACCTCGTTCTACAATCCCATTCAGCCGGATCATGCGGCCCTGTGGATCGAGCGCGTGGCGGCCAACCCGCGGTTCGTCTTCACCGCCAAACTCTGGCAAAGGTTCACGCACGAGACAATTGGTAAAAATACGGGGCAAGCAAATTCGGGTGGCGCCGCATCCTCCGGTATGGTCGCCGCCACTAAAGACGACGAGCGCGCCGTTCGTGCTGGGTTCAACGTTTTGCTCGCTGCTGGGAAGCTCAGCGCGGTGTTGCTGCAGTTCCCTTTCTCGTTCCACCGCACGCCGGAGACCGTCGCGCATCTTTCTGCACTTTTCAAGCGCTTTGCCGATTACCCGCTCGTCGTCGAAGTGCGGCACGCTTCCTGGCAGACGCCGGAAACGTTTGCGCTGCTTGCAGAATCGAACGCCGGATTCTGCAACATCGACCAGCCCATCATCGGCCGATCGATCGAGCCGAGCGCCGAAACCACTTCCCCGGTCGGCTATGTGCGGTTCCATGGGCGGCGCTACGACACCTGGTTTACTGACGATCCCGCCGTGCCTTCGCATGAGCGCTACAACTATCTCTACTCCCCTGAAGAACTTGCGCCGTGGGCGAAGCGAGTCGCCAAAGTCGCTGAGCGATCCCGCGAAGTCTTCGTCATCACCAACAATCACTACCAGGGCAAAGGCGTGGTCAACGCCCTGCAACTGATCAGCATATTGAAACGCTCCAAAGTGAAGGTCCCTGAGCCACTGAGGGTGCAGTATCCCGAGTTGGAAGCCATTGCGGATTCGCCACCTGCCGAGCCGAGTTTGTTTCCGTTGGTGAAAAAGTGAGTAGGGAGTAGTGAGTAGGGAGTAGAGAGGAAAAAGCAGATCTCTCGGCTTCGCTCCCTTCGGCTTCGCTCTGGGCAGATGGGATGGCAATATAGTAGGGAGGGGGCGGGCTGGAAGTGGCGGGAAGGTAGTTGCTGGTGGGTAGTTACGAGTGGCTGGAGGAACAGGAATGACGCGAGACGAGGCTTGGAAGTTGGCTGAGCATTGGGTGGCGGCTTGGAACGCTCATGATCTGGAATTGATCCTGACGCACTATGAGGATGGCGTGGAGCTGACTTCGCCGGCGGCCGCGCAGCTCTTGGGGACGCCAGATGGCAAGGTGGCCGGAAAGGCAAACTTGCGAGCTTACTTTCAGCGAGGGCTCGCAGCCTACCCCGAACTCCACTTTCACCTTGAGGACGTGCTCTGGGGCCTAAACAGCGTGGTGCTCTGCTACC
>Ga0210394_10002016_pt1 | contig 29465 bp, 25 predicted proteins | sample IncBWC12MmetaG_FD_160121 | JGI IMG/M metagenome (GOLD analysis project Ga0210394, IMG submission 160121) | Forest soil microbial communities from Barre Woods Harvard Forest LTER site, Petersham, Massachusetts, United States - Inc-BW-C-12-M | ecosystem: Environmental > Terrestrial > Soil >...
CCGCCCTCGACCATCTTGCGCTTGCGATTCAGGACGCCCTTCATGTCCGTAGACACTGGTCCAGTTTGAATGCCGTACTCCGTGCCGTGACGAGCGAACCAATTCGCTTTCGCGCTGCGAATCACGTTCTTGCTGGGCAAGCACGCAATGTTCGGACACGATCCGCCAATATATTTCCGTTCCACAACGGCAGTTCGGTGGCCCGCTTGCGCCATCGTCCACGTCAGGTGCTTTCCGGCCTCTCCACTTCCGATGACAAGGATTTCGAAGCGTTCTATCTCAGGCATCATTCACCTCCGCACTTCTCAAATGGCTGTGCGACCGCCGTCGACGGCGAGCTTTGCCCCCTGAATGAAACTGGAACGATCCGTCGCCAAGAATACAATAGCCTCGGCGATCTCATCTGCCGCAGCCGGACGGCCTGCGGGAGCCTGGGCGGCCAGTTGCTCTAGCCCTTCGCCCATTGCGTCCGTGCCTTCAGTCCGCGTAGGTCCGGGACTCACCGCATTGACGCGGACGCCGCTCGGACCATACTCGGCCGCCCACACTTTGGTAAGCAGATTCATCGCGGCCTTGCTCGAGCCATAAAGGCTCATGCCCGAAGCCCCGTAGTCAGCAACCATCGTTGATACATTGACGATCGCGCCTTTCTCTCTCTTTGCCATCAGCGGAGCAAGTTCCGCGACGAGGAAATATGGCACTTTGACGTTGAGCGAATATACTCGATCGAACTCTTCCTCCGTGGTTTTGTCTGTCGGGCCGAAGGGGAAGATACCCGCATTATTGATTAGAATATCGACATGGCCGTGTCCGAGTTCGACCGCTCTTCTTGCCACTTCGCGTGCGCTCGACGCGTCTCGGAGGTCGGAGGCAATAAAATCCGCTTTGCCTCCAGCTGAGCGGATTTCCGCAACCGCCTTCTCGCCTCGTTCTTCATTGCGCCCCACGACTACGACATGGATACCAAGCTGGGCTAGTTTATTGGCGGTGGCCCGGCCAATACCGCTCGTTCCACCTGTAACGAGCGCCGTCAGGGAATTAGTGGCCATCACGGATTCTCTCCTCTGCTCCAGGACTCTTTTCGCGCAGCCCAAAGTCGGGCAAGTTGAACTGCTGAATGAAGTTCACCAACTCTCGTGGCGCTGCGGGAAGAAACCAGCAGATCCACGCACAACCAGATTGTGCGCGTAGTTTCACCCCAGCGGGTTGGATGTAGGAGGCTCGGCCGCAGGTGCACGAAAGTCTAATCCGAGATTAAGTGGCTCTATTCAGCGCCGTCCAAGCCGCCAAAGAGTCCATGTAGTCCCTCCAGTGGATGATCTTTCGGCTCTCCATTGTGATGACCGAGATGAAACGGTTGTGATAGGGCGCGCCACTCGAAAGAATCTTGCCGCGCACTTCGTACTCGAGAATCACCACGCGACTGTCTTGACAGCGGTGCACTACAAGTGCATCGCCAGAGTGAAGCTTGATCGTCTTGCCATATCCGGAGAGGCTTGCCATTAGATTGGCTCGTCCTCGAATCGTCGTGGGCCAGCCTGGGAAGTGGTAGCGGGACTCGAAGACCGCGTCATCGGCAAACGTATCGAAATAGTGTTTGCCGTCAACGAGTCCTTGCAAGCCTTTCATGACGACCTCGAAGAAGGGGTCGAGAGCTTCAAATGCTTTGTGTCCGATTTTTGGCATCATCGCCTCCTAAGCGTTCCCCGCAGGAGTAACATTATCGTCGCACAGCGGCGCTGCACATGCGCAAAACGACCAATCTCGATGACATCAGCATCTTCGTTGCCGCTGCGGAGGCAGGGACGTTCAGCGCCGCAGCCGCCCATCTCCAACTTCCGGCTTCGACGATAAGCAGGTCGCTGAGCCGCCTCGAAAAACATCTGGATTTGTTGCTTGTTCGTCGGAGTCAGCGAGGACTTGCGCTTACCGATGCCGGCAAGGAATATCTCCTATCCTGCAAAAGGGCACTGCGGTTCTTGCGGGAGGGACGCGAGCTTCTCGATAGACAGCGTGCCAGTCCTTCCGGTCTCTTGCGCATCGCTTGCCCCATCACAATGGCCCGCGACCTGATCGCGCCCCTGTTGAGCAAATTTGTGGAAGCTTTCCGTGACCTTAGAGTCGACCTAGAAACATATTCATCCGGCTTCGATCAGGAACCCAAGGAAGATATCGACGTTTTCTTTAAGGTTCGCGTTCCCAAAGACTCCTCCCGCCGCGTCCGCTCTTACCCGGGCGTCGCTCGCGGTTTGTTCGCGAGCCGTAGATACGCACGAAAGGCCGGGACGCCTGCTGAACCGGCAGACCTTAGTTCGCATCGTTGCATTGGTTCCGGCAGATGGACGCTCTCCAAGGGAGGAAAGACAGTTGCGCCCGATATCGCACCCCGAGTTGTGACAGACGACCCTCTTGTGCATCGCCAACTCGTACTGGATGACGCCGGGATTGCAATTTTGCCACTGTATATTGCGCTCGATCCCGCCATCGCCAAGCGGATTGTGCCGATCTTGCCTGGATGGCAGCCAAAGTCAGTCATCCCTTGTGCTCTTTACTCCGGCAGCTCTCGTTTGACCCCTAAGGTCAAGGTCTTTTTGGATTTCATACAAAAATATCTCGGAACCGATCTGGATCCGCGCTTACGAGGTGCGAAGGCGAGAGATTGCTTTACCGATCCCAAGTGAGGCGGTCCCGCTATCGCACGCGAGCAAGTTCCTCCGAAAAGCTCTCGCAAGCATTTTGCATTTCTGCAAGGCTACTTTGCTTCAGTGACGACATCGTCGCGCCACCTCAGACATCTATAATCGTGTGAACCTTATGAGAGGCGCCGCAGAGAGGGCGCAGATGACATAGGAGTGATATTTATGACGACTGTCTCCACGCGACATAGCGAAACCCTGACGCGCAACAATTCCTTACTGCTGCTGGTGGACCACCAGGTTGGCCTATATACCGGCATTCGTGACATAGACGTCCTTCAACTCAAGCACAACATCGTTGGTCTCACGAGAGCGATGCTCACGCTCAAAGTGCCCGTTATCGTGACCACGACCTCAGAGAAAATGTGGGGACCGCTTATCCCCGAATTGGCTGACGCAGTACACGGCGTGCCAACCTTCGAGCGCACCACCGTCAACGCGTGGCACGATAGGCACGTCGTCGACGCGGTCAAGGCTACCGGGCGCAAGCAACTCATCGTAACAGGCATTTCGACGGACGTTTGTCTAGCTTTCCCGGCCATAGCTTCGCTTGCAGACGGGTTCCAGAGTTATGCAGTCATCGACGCGTCCGGTGGGTTCAGTCAGACTCAGGTCGACATGGGCGTTATACGCATGCAGCAAGCCGGCGTCGTTCCAGTGGGCTATTCCACCGTTGCTGTCGAACTTTTAGCCGACAATGCGGCGCCCGAGGCCAAGGCAGTTTACGCAGCGCTCGGCATGCCGTTCAGCGCGTTGGTCTTCGGCCTTCGGCAATATTATTCGCAGGAGTCGGTCGAAGCCAGGAAAGAAGTGGGTGCATAAAGTTTCCGCTGCTCGGACACCCAGGTTTCTTGTCGACGAGTGTCAACAAACGCTCTTGTGAGCGAACGGAATCAAGTTCGTTGGACATCGCGACCAGGCTGGAGAATTGGATCCACTCCTCCCAATGCTGCCGGATCGCTACCGGATCTGACGATAACGGAAACAATCGACGAGGTGATCGTTTACCATGCCGACGGCCTGCATATGGGCGTACACGACTGTCGAACCGACGAAACTGAATCCGCGATGCTTGAGATCTATGCTGAATGCATCGGATTCGGGTGAAGTCGCAGGAATCTGCCGCATGGTCTTCCAGCGGTTCAGCTTCGGCCGTCCGTCAACGAAACGCCAGCAATAGGAGTCGAAACCTCCGAACTCTTCCTGGATTTTGAGAAATGCGCGCGCGTTGCGCACGGCGGCTTCGATTTTCATGCGGTTGCGAATAATCGCAGAATCTAATGCGAGCTTCTCAATCCGCTTCGCAGAAAACCGCGCGACTTTCTCGGGGTCAAACCCATCGAAAGCGCGCCGATACCCTTCCCGCTTCTTCAGTACAATCGCCCAGCTTAATCCGGCCTGTGCGCCTTCGAGCAAGAGAAACTCGAAGTGCTTGCGGTCATCGTGGACCGGGACACCCCATTCGCGATCGTGATATTGGAGCATCAGCGGATCACCGACGCTGACCCAGGAGCACCGTTTAATTGTTGTGCTGCGCATAGATTAAAGACCGTCCCTCTAAATTGTCCCCTTGCCGTAAACTGTTACATGTATTATGACAATATGTCGAGGATTAACAATCAATTCTCAGTGGGTGTTCACATCATGACAGCGCTTGGCGACCATCACGGTGAACAGGTCACGTCAGTACATTTGACCGCAAGCGTGAGGGCGCATGATTCGCAAGTCCGCAGCGTGCTGTCCAAGCTCGTGAAAGCGGGTTTAGTAGTGACGTCTCGGGGCCGCAATGGCTTTTCATCGCTATCGCGACCAGCAAATAAGATCAGTCTGTTAGAGATTTACAAGGCGGTAGAGGCGCCCCCTGTTTTTTCGATTCACCAGTATCCAAAAGAAAAGACTTGCCGAACGAGCTGCACTCACAAATTGGCAATGGTAGAGCTGCTGGAGGATACACAGCGGGCGTTTGAGGCCCGCTTGGGCCAGCGAATGCTTTCTGAGATGGTTGCAAAAGCGAGGAGCTGCAGGTAGCTTTTTTTTGGTATAAACAGTCGATTTAGAAGTTACATTTAGAAAAAAGGGAGGACCGGATGAACGCCGATGTTCTGACGACAAGAGTAGCCGCCGGGATTGCGGTCATTACACTGGGTAGCGCAAAGCGCATCTATTTCGACCAGGAGATGGGCGACGCGCTCACCGCCGCGCTGGACGGGTTCGCGGGCGACGCCAGCGTTCGCGTTGTCGTCGTGACGGGCGGCGCACCCGGCTATTTTATTCGTCACTATTCCATCGCTGCGCTTATCCGCCTCGCAGAGTCCCTGCGTGCTTCCGGTCGCGAGTGGCCCGAGAACGCGACCTACAATGGGGGATTCCTGGACAAAGCGATCGCGCTGTGCGAGAGCATGCCCAAACCTGTAATCGCCTCCATTTCCGGCACGGCCCTGGCCGGCGGATTCGAGTTCGCGCTCTCCTGCGATCTTCGAATCGCTGAGGATGGCGACTACCTGATCGGATTCCTGGAGCCGCACCTTGGACTCGTTCCCGGCGCCGGCGGCACACAAAGGCTGCCACGCACCATCGGAACGCCAGCCGCGCTCATGCACATCCTCATGGGGGATCCCCTCAATCCACGTGAAGCCGAAAGGAAGGGACTGGTGCACGAAACCGTCAGCGGCAAAGCTCTCGATCGCGCAATGGAGATTGCACAACGCTTGTCGTCGTATACGCCGGAATCAGTTGCTTACATCAAGCGTCTCGTCCGCAACGCCACCGAGACGCCGCTGGCGCTGGGACTGGCACTCGAACGAAATCTCTTCTTGAAATTGTGCATTAGCGAACCTGCGCTCGCGCGCATGCGTTCGTATGAAGACGCGAACATCACCTCGCCCTCGCGCTCTATAGAGGTCGAGGCAAGGAGCATGAAACATGTCTGAATCAGCGGCGCACGTGCGGGTCGTCGAGGAAACGCCTGCGTACTGGAGGGTTGTGTTCGATTACCCGCCTTTCAACATTGTAGACGCCACCATATTCGAAGCCCTACAGGATCTGCTCGCGCGAATGAGCGCCAGTCCGAGCCTGCGGGTCGTCGTATTCGAAAGCGCGAATCCTCACTTCTACCTTGCCCACTTTGATTTGACCGGCAAGATAGGGAACATCATGACTGCTGTCGGGGCTTCGGGCCTCCCGATCCTGACGGATACGTTCGTGCGTCTCACCAAATCTCCGGTGGTCAGCATCGCGAAGATCCGAGGCTGTGTCCGGGGCGTGAGCAGCGAGTTCGTCCTCGCTTGCGACATGCGCTTCGCGTCGCGCGACAACACGCGATTGGGCCAACCCGAAATTGGCGTGGGATTGCATCCCGGCGGAGGCGGTACGGAGCGCCTCCCACATCTGGTCGGTCGCGGCCGGGCGCTCGAAATCGTTCTCGGCGCGAGCGACTTCGACGGCGACACCGCGGAACGATACGGATACGTTAACCGGGCACTTCCGGACGCGGAGCTGGACAGCTTCGTCGACGCGCTCGCGCGCCGGATCGCCTCCTTCGACCGGCGTGCCATCGCGGCGGCGAAGAATCTCGTCAACCATGTCTCGTTGCCGTCCGCCGACCGGCTCCTCGCGGCCATCACTTCTTTTGAGATCGCGCTGACGTGGCCTGAAGCGCAGCAACGAATCCAAGCTCTATTAAAGCGCGGACTCCAAACGGACGGCGACTTCGAGCGTCGGTGGCCTGCGGTGCTCGACACTCTGCTCGAGACGTAGCCACCTTGTGGCGGTGCTCGGCGAGCGTTGCGTACTCCTCTCGATGCACCAGCTTCTACCGGCCGCGATTTCGTGTTGATGGGGTGTGATTTCGAGCCTGCTGCGAAACGCGCCGCCCTAAATCCGTCGTTGATCCAACGTAGAATCTGCCTGTCGATTCGCTCTGCAGAATGTATGCTGTGGCCATTCGGTTTGATTTTGATATGGTAGGCCCGTGCGGGCTCGAACCGCAGACCTCTACCGTGTCAAGGTAGCGCTCTAACCAACTGAGCTACGGGCCTAACGCTGCAGCGGCAATCCGTCAAACCGACCCAAATTCTATCGTATTTCCTGCTTGGCGCACAATTTGCTTCCTTCATACATACTCGCCGGAGTTTCAGCTGAATGCCTTGGTCGTGATCGGTGTGGTTTGGTGGCTCCCGAATATTTTGGGGTTCGTCCACTCTCTTTCCCGGATCCACGTGGGGGCGTAAACAGATCGGCGCTACGTACGTGACGTTGCCGCTGCATCGCGTGCGGTTAAGGCGCAAGAGCGGCGTCGTATTTTCCAAGCGCGCTAGCCGCATTTGATTTGCCCGATGTGTACTCCCCGGATGCCGCCCCGCCCTTCGATTGGCGCGTTCCCAGGCCTCTGCGGGACGTGTGCTTTGTTTCCAGATTTCTTTGCACACAGTGCAATAGCGCACAGTATCCGTATGCGCAAGGCTTGATACTCTGACCTCACAGTTTCTCAAGGAGACCCAACGTGAAAAGTCCCGCAGTGTTTTTGGCAGTCCTCGTGTGTTTGGGCTCGTCTGCGCTAGCGCAGGCCCAAACCACGCCTACATATAGAGTTAATGTGGTTAGCCGCACGACGCGCGCCGTGAAATACGAGCATCGCAGCGGCTCCACAAAGATCGATTTCCAAGGTACGGACCTGATGCCCAGTGCGTCCGGTGAAGCAAAGGTAGACAGCAAGCGCGGCGCCATGGGGATCGAAGTTGAATTCGAGGGTCTCAACAAGCCCACCTCGTTTGGCACGGAGTATCTCACCTACGTCATGTGGGCGATTTCGCCCGAAGGCCGGCCCGTGAACCTGGGCGAAGTACTGGTGGGCGATAATCACCGGAGCAAGCTGGCGGTCACGACAGACCTGCAAGCTTTCGCGCTGATCGTGACTGCGGAACCCTACTATGCGGTGCACCGTCCCAGCAACGTGGTGATTCTGGAAAATGAGATTCGGCCGGACACGGTCGGAACCAGCGAAGCCGTGGATGCGAAGTACGAACTCATCGACCGAGGCGGGTACATCCCCACCGGCTATCACTTTGATCCAGTGGTGCTGAATTCCAAACTGCCGCTCGAATTTTTCGAAGCGCGCAACGCCGTGCGTATCGCCAAGTCGGCCGGCGCCGACAGTTATGCGGCCTCCAGCTACGACAAGGCCGTTAGCCAGATGAAGCATGCCGATGAACTGGGCACGATGAGGAACATCGACAGGAAAGAGCTCATCTCGGTATCGCGCGAAGTCGTGCAGACGGCGGACGATGCACGGGAAATCGCGGTGAAGCGCATGGACGCGGATCTCGTGAATGCCGACAAGGACGCAGAGGCGGCGAAACTGGCGAATGCCCGGGCCAAGTCCAGAACCGAAACGCAGGCACGCATCGATGCGGAAGCAGCTACCGCCGACGCGAACCGCCGGAGCGCGGATTCCGATAGAGCTACTGCGGAGGCCCAGCGACAACAACGGAACGCGATAGCGGAGTCGGATCGCAATCGCGCCGCCGTCGTTGACGCGAATCAAGCCACCGCAGATGCTCAGCAGCAAACACAGAACGCCGTGGCGGAGTCAGATCGTAATCGCGCCGCAGCCGCAGACGCGAATCAGGCCACCGCGGACGCTCAGCAAGGTCAGAGAAACGCGGAGGCGGACTCGGAACGAAACCGGCTCGCCGCTGCAACATCCGACCAGCAGCGCCAGCAAGCAGTGCAGGATCGCGAAGAACTACGCGCCAAATTACTACAACAATTCAACCTCATTTTCACCACTCGCGACACCGCCCGTGGTCTCATCGTGAACCTGTCGGACGTACTGTTTGACACCGGCAAGTCCACGCTCCGTCCGATAGCCCGCGAGAAACTCGCCAAGATATCGGGAATCGTCCTCGCCTACCCGGACCTTCGGCTCGCTATTGAAGGCAACACCGATAGCGTGGGCAGCGACGCCATGAACCAGCAGCTTTCCGAACAACGGGCCAGTTCCGTCCGCGACTACCTTGCACAAGAGAACATTCCAGCTGCGTCCATGACGTCGCAGGGATTCGGCAAGACGCAACCCGTGGCGTCCAACGACACCGCGGAGGGACGCCAGCAGAATCGCCGCGTGGAGCTGGTGGTCTCAGGCGAGGTGATCGGAACCACGGTCGGGGTCGCCCAAATTCTGCCCCTGACTCCCCGCTTCTAAACGTCTCGTACAAAGGCAACGGGCCCCAGCGGCTTCTCTGGTCGCTGGGGTCTGACCATTTGAGGCGGCGGATCGCGCGCTCTACGCTCTACAAGACGAGACAGACGGAGAAGGCACCTGCAGCGATCCAGGGGCACAACTGCCCCTACCACGCTTTCACAGGCTAATCGTGTAGGACAACACTGAGAAGCGAAGCGTTTATTTGCAGCCCACCGTTGTATTTGATGAAGCCCATTTTCCTGAACTTATTCATGAAAAAATTGACGCGGGAGCGCGTGGTTCCGATCATTTCCGCCAGCGTTTCCTGGGCTATTTTGGGGAGGACCCTTTGGGGTTTATCCTCTTTACCGTAGCGGGCAAGGAGCAGAAGCGTGCGCGCCAGCCGCTTCTCGCTGGAGTTGAAAAGCTGGTCGATCAGGTCCTCCTCGATCCGGACGTTGCGTTCAAGCATGTAGGTGATGAAGCGATCGGACAACGCGCTTTCCTCATGGAGCACTCGGAACATTTCGCTGTTGTCGATCACCAACGCGGTCACAGGCGTCACGGCAGTGGCCGTGGCCATTCGGATTGGCTGCCCTGCCAATCCTCCCTCGCCGATAAAGTCGCCCGAGCCCAACATGGCCACCACGGCCTCTTTGCCGGTTTTGGAGACGACGGAGATCTTCACCCCGCCTTTTTGAATGTACATGATGTTCTTGCAGGGATCGCCTTGCGAGAATAACGTCTCTTTTCTCCCAAAGCCTTTTATGGTTCTGGCCACGCCGGCTGAGGTGAGAAAACTCTCGGCGTCGAAAGCACTCGGTTTTCTTTTGTCGCCAGCGCGCTTGCGTGCCTTCATAGGGCTCCTTCACGGCAACTGCGCCAACCCACACGCGCCTCCGCCATAGTATATCCCAAGGTGCGAACACAACCTACGCAATAACGGTTGGCGCGCGTTTCAAGTTACCTAAGAGCCAGACGCAATAGTTCAAAACGGAACAGTTACTCTTCCGGCTGGTGCGCCCTGTGCTCGTGGTCGTTGCGGCGTGGCTGCATTGGACTTGCCGGTTTCAGATATAATGGTCGCCTCCAGAACGGCCTCGACCCACTGCGTCGGAAGGAATTGTCGGAAGTCGCGCCTCGCGACCCGGGAGCAAAGATGCTGAAATTTAACGCAGCCTTATCGACCGTCGTTGCAATTAACGAACAATCCCTACCGGCTGACACTTTACCCGCCGGCGCGAAGCCGAAGGGGCCGCTTTCTCCCGAGTTATTGAACAAGATTCACCGCTATTGGTGCGCCGCAAACTATCTCTGCGTCGGCCAAATCTACCTTCTCGACAACGCGCTGTTGCGTGAGCCCCTCACCAGCGAGCACATCAAGCCGCGGCTGCTGGGGCACTGGGGAACTTCGGCCGGGCAGAACTTCATTTACGCGCATTTGAACCGGTTGATCCGGCAAACGGGCGCAAATGTCATTTACATTGCGGGCCCCGGACACGGAGGGCCGACGTTGAATGCCTGCGCGTACCTCGAGGGAACATACACCGACGTGCATCCCGAGATTCCCCAGGACATTCACGGCATGCGCCTTTTCTTCCGTTCATTTTCCACGCCGGGCGGCGTGCCGAGCCATTGCGGGCCGCACACGCCCAACTCCATGCACGAGGGAGGAGAACTTGGATATTCGCTGGTCCACGCGTTTGGGGCCGCCTTTGACAATCCCGACTTGATAGTGGCCTGCGTCATCGGCGATGGCGAGGCTGAAACCTGCCCGCTCGAAGGAAGCTGGAAGGGCGTGAACTTCCTGAATCCGGCGAGAGATGGAGCCGTGCTGCCGATCTTGCACCTTAATGGCTACAAGATCTCCGGCCCCACGGTCACAGCGCGCACCAGCGACGAAGAACTTCTGCCTTTCTATAAAGGCCTTGGCTACACCCCCTATTTCGTGGAAGGAGACGATCCGGAAATCTTGCATCAGCTTTTTGCCGATGCTCTCGACCACTCCTACGCGCGCATACGAGACATCCAGCAGCATTTCCGGACCAACGATGCGCGGACACGGAAAGACCAGATTCGGCCATCGTGGCCGACGATCATTCTGCGTACTCCGAAGGGATGGACGTGCCCAAAAGAGGTCGATGGCGTGCCCATCGAGGGCACATTCCGCGCGCATCAGGTGCCGCTTTCCACCGTGCGCGAAAATCCGGCGCACTTGAAAATGCTTGAAACCTGGATGCGGAGCTATCGACCTGACGAGTTGTTCGATAAGGAAGGCCGCCTGGACGCTGAGCTTTCGCGGCTGGCCCCTGACGGAAATCGCCGCATGGGCGCGAACCCACACGTCAATGGCGGCCGGTTACTGAAGGCGCTTGATCTGCCCGACTTCGCGCAGTACGCGTTGTCGATCCCCGGTCCGGGCCAGGTGGTGGCCGAAGCGCCGCGCAAACTGGGCGAGTATCTCCGCGACGTCATCAAGCTGAACCCGACCAATTTTCGGGTGTTCTGTCCGGACGAGACCAACTCCAATCGGCTGAATGCAGTGTTCGAAGCGACCGACCGTTGCACGATGGAGAAGATCGTATCCGTAGACGACCATCTGGCGCCGGACGGGCGCGTGATGGAAGTGCTGAGCGAGCATCTTTGCGAAGGCTGGCTCGAAGGCTATCTGCTTACCGGCAGGCACGGCATGTGGTCTTCCTACGAGGCCTTCGCTCAGGTCGTCGATTCGATGGTGACGCAGCACGCAAAATGGATGGAGCAATGCACCGAGTTTCCCTGGCGCAGATCCATCGCCTCTCTGAACATCCTGCTTACCAGCCATGCTTGGAGGAACGATCACAACGGTTTCAGCCATCAGGCGCCGGGCTTTGTCGACAACGCGCTGCAACGGCGCAGCGAGGTAGTTCGCATCTACTACCCGCCGGATTCCAACTGTTTGCTCAACGTATTCGACCACTGCCTGCGCAGCAGGGATTACGTGAACGTCGTCACCTGCGGAAAGCAGCCGGAGCTGCAATGGCTCAGCTTTGACGAAGCGTTGACGCACTGCTCGCAGGGAGCGTCGATCTGGAAATTTGCGACGAACGATGGGGGAACGGAGCCCGACGTCGTCCTGGCGTGCGCCGGCGATGTGCCCACGGTCGAGGCCTGCGCGGCGTCGTGGCTCCTGCGAAAACATGTGCCGGGAATCAAGGTGCGCGTCGTGAACGTGGTCGATCTAAACGCGCTGATGAGCCCCGACGATCATCCCCATGGCCTGGACAATATTTCGTTCAACGCGCTGTTCACGCGGGATGTCGATGTGGTCTTCGCATTCCACGGCTACCGCTGGCTCATTCACAGCATGGTGCACGGCCGAGCGAACGAAGCCCGGTTTCACGTGCGCGGATTTAACGACCGGGGCTCAACCACAACGCCGTTCGACATGGTGGTGCTGAACAAAATGAGCCGATTCCATTTGGCCATCGACGCGCTCAAGCATGTGCCGCGATTACGTTCGCAAGCCTCCGACGCTATCGACATGTTCAGCCGGAAATTGTACGAGCACCGCGTCTATATCCGGCAGCATTTCGAAGATATGCCCGAAATTCGGAATTGGAGTTGGACAAAGGACATCAGCGAACCGACCGAACCGCCTCCACTGGCGAAGGGACATCCGCGCGCGCAGACATTCACGGACAACTAGATCGAAACGCGAGACGCCTGCCGCCGCCGAGTGAGAAGAATGGCTCCCCGGGCTAGATTCGAACTAGCAACCCTTCGGTTAACAGCCGAGGCTGTCAGAATCCAAAATGCCCCATTTGGTGTCGCTCGCAGGAAGCGAGGAGACATTCTTCCCTCTCTAGTTGCACCCAATCACGCACCCAAGCTAATTGTCCCCCGTGCCGCGGCCGTGTTGCACTAAACATTTAGGCACGTGTGCCGGAAAGCCTCTGCGGGGTTTTGAAATAGGCTAGCGGCCATCCCTGGAAACAATGGCGAGATCGGATTCTCTTCATGCCATTGCGAGCGGAATGGGAAGCTCGAATTATCGGGATCCGCCGCGCGCTTACCTGTTGGAAATCCCTAGAATCCTGGAAAGCTCGTCCAGCACCCGCGAGCAATTCTGATGGGCGCGTAGATTCATCGTTTCGATTTCGTGCCGAAGAGCATCGAATTGTGTCTGTTTTTCGGCAGGAGATAGATCGGGATATTCGGCGGCAATGTTCTTGGCGGTCTCGATAAAGGCAGTACAAAGGTCATTTTTCCGACTGGCCGCGAGTCTCATTTGGTCAGTCAGAATTTTATCCCGCCGCACTGCCAGCGACTTTTCGGCTTCCGTCATACATGGCAGTCTATCATCGCACGGTTCCTGGCGCGTGGCTGGCGGTGCTGGCGAAGGCCGCTCAGACGGCAGGTCGAGTCGTGTTAGTTCCAGCCCAACGCGTTTCGAAAGGGAATCCTTTCGGCTCAGTTGCCGATTTGCAGACAATTCTGTCTTCAATTATCCGGCGGAAAGTTCGCGGCTTGGCCCATGACAGCGTAAGGCAAATGGGACCGGGGTTGCGGTTTGTGGACAGAGACGGGCATATGCATGGGAGCCGAGTGTTCACTCAAGAACGCAGGAGTGCATCTCCTCAGAGAGTAGCGCATCTGATAAGCTTAGCTGCCATAGCAAGCTGCAATCTGGTGTGTTGGGCTGAACGTGCGTCGTGTAAGCAGTTTTCGAGACATGAGCATAAACATTTTTTCTTTGGAAATTGCAAATCCAGAAACCCGGATTCAGATAAAGCGGAGTATTGAACAGATATCCTCCGAATTCGCCGGGAACTGGTCGCTCTCGCTGATTGACTCCTCAAGTAATGATTCTTGGGAGATCAAGTTGACGAGTCCAGAGGGAGTTCAGCGTGTTCGAAAGCTGTCTGGACTTCACCAACACGATGCTCAGGCAGTTCAAAAAGCGTTGCGTGAACTTCAGTACCCTCCCAGTGGAAAAGAAAAAATTGATATGGCAATGACGAAGCTTCGTGAAGAGGGGCACACGGTCGAGCCTCGCATTCACACAGACGGGAAGATGTGGTTTGAGATAGACCGTAGAATGCTGGCCTCATGGCCGGAAATGCAATCCTTGCTGGAGGGACTCTCGCTGCGGGACCTGGAAAACCTCTATATAAAGCGCCGCGAGGCGGAGCAAAGGGGACAACGTCAACTTAGATCATCGAGTGCGACGCTAGGAATTGACCTAAGGCCAAGAGTGCCGTTCCTGACGTCCTTGTGTCTGGACGGCCTGCTCTCCTTTGCGCCACACAGCGAGCCGATCAAACTCACCCCCTTAAACGTGGTCATCGGCCCGAACGGGTCGGGCAAGTCCAATCTAATAGAAGCGTTGGAATTGCTTCATGGGACGCCTACTGGTTTCGCGGCCACCATTAGCGAGGGCGGTGGTCCACGTGAATGGCTTTGGAAGGGCGACCAGCCGAATGACGGCGCGAAAATAGAAGCGGTTGTCAATGGTGTACCGATACGTGATGGCATTCCCAATTTGCGTTATCGGCTAAGTTTCTTTGCTTCAGGACTGCGAACTGAGATTGCCGACGAAGCAATTGAAGAGGTCGAAAAGAGGCGACCTTCTGAAGCTGACGTATTCTTTTACTACAGATTTCAGCGCGGCAACCCTGTAATCAACGTGAAGCAGGTGATAGATGTGGAAGAGGCAAGCGGTGAAGGCTTGGGGGAAGGTTCGATAAAAAGATACCTGCAGCGGCAGAGTCTTTTGCCGGATGAGTCAGTACTCTCACAACGCAAGGATCCAGACCTTTATCCGGAACTGAGCTGGCTAGGTCAGCAGTTTGCAGCCATGCAGATTTTCAGGGATTGGAGTTTTGGCCGCTACGCACAATTGCGTCAACCACAACCGGCCGACCTACCAGCGGATGCTCTTCAGCCCGATTCCAGGAACCTGGGACTGATTCTCAACAAGCTGGAGCATACGGATGCCGGTCCAGAATTTAACCGCTTGCTCTCGCGCTTCCTGCCACGTTACCAGCGCTTCAGCACCCTTATTGAAGGTGGGAGAGTACAACTGTATCTCCATGAGGAGGGACTAAAATCTCCCGTTCCGGCGACTCGTTTGTCGGATGGCACCATGCGATTCATGGCGATACTTGCGTTATTGCTCTCTCCGGTTCCTCCCCCCTTAATTTGTATCGAAGAACCCGAACTGGGGCTTCACCCTGATGCTCTGTCGCTGCTTGCCGACCTCATGGTTTCTGCTTCCACAAGAACGCAGCTTATTGTCACTACCCACTCTGAAGCTTTGGTCTCCTCATTGACTGAAGAAGCGGAGTCTGTCCTCGTTTGCGAGCACCGTAGAGGAACGATCCTCCACCGACTTGAATCTGACAAATTGCGCCACTGGCTTGAGCGGTACCGCCTAGGCGATATCTGGAGGATTGGAGAAATCGGAGGCAATCCCTGAGCGAGATATTCATCTACGTGGAGGGTGGGGGAGATACCGCTGCCCAAAAAGCAGAATTACGACAGGGCTTTGATGGTCTGCTCGACAGATTGAAATCGAGCGCGCGCGACAAGAGGCTCGGCTGGAGAGTCGTACCTTGTGGTGCGAGGCAGGCAGCGTACGATGCATTCATCAACGCGGTGGAGGCCAACCCTGAGAGAAGCAACGTGTTGCTGGTTGATTCCGAAACTCTAGTTGCTCCCTGTATCGGGCACGGTGGCGAGGATGCGCCGGTCCGAGTTGCACATCTCGGGCAGAGCGATGGCTGGGATCTTTCCACGGTGAATCCACAAGCCGTTCATCTGATGGCTCAGTGCATGGAGGCCTGGGTCGTTGCCGACCCCGCATCCTTAAGTAGCTTCTATGGTCAACGGTTCCTAAGCAACGCTCTGCCTGTGCGCGCAAATCTTGAAGAGGAACCGAAACAGGATGTGTACCACAAGCTCGAAAGGGCTACTACGGCCACACAGAAGGGCGCGTACCGCAAGATCGCCCACGCCGGTCGACTCCTACAGAAAATCGACTCGCAAATGATAGAACAACGCTGCCCGCGATTTGCAGAATTCACGCGCTGGCTCAACGGCACCATCATTACTGCCCACTGAGTTTGGCGATTGTGACAGGATCACGGCGTATCCGAAAGCTGACGTTTCGCGTGTGGAAAGCATGCACTATTGACACAACGCCGGGAGGTCTTCTTTGCTCCGTTCTAACAACATCTTGCGTGACGGGAGAAATCAGTCCTTTCGACACACGCCGAATGTAGGCAGGTCAACCAGCCTTTTCCCGCGGTAGAATCTCCACGTGGAATTACGGAGAGAGGTCGTGGAGCGTCTCTTGGTCAGCAAGTCCTTGCTTGGCAGGATTCGCTTTCAACCGACTGCCGAACCAGATCATGTCTCGCTTGCATCTCAGATTTTGGCGGCTCACGACGCCGCAGAACTCGCACTCGCTGCAATTTCAGATCAACTCAATAGACTTCCTGCCAAAGACAAGCATTATTTGATGGATTATTTTGAACGGCTCAAGGGGTTACATCCGGATCAAGAAGTTTTTGCGAAAGAATATTTCAGCCAATTGAACCGCGTGCGAGTCAACATCAAACATCATGGCCTCTTCCCTGACGCCAAGCAATGGGCGCGCGTGGGCGAGACAGTTTACGGCTACATTTCGAAGTGGTGCTCAGATTACCTGGAAATGTCTTTGGAGGGACTTGATGAGTCGAGTCTACTTAAAGATCCAGAGGTCAAAGCGCGCTTCGATGCAGCGTGGGATGCGACATCTCAAGGAGAATACCGGGCGGCCCTAGAAAGCCTCGGAATTGCTCTCTTCGTACTCTTTGCCAATAACGCTGCCTTGAGGGATCTCGCGGTAGGCAATCCAAACCCAGATGATGCAATCAAACTTGCCGGGTTCGGAGTTCATGCCAATGATTTCCTGGCACTTCAGGAATTTTTGCCCAACGTCATTAAGCGAGGAGAACAGTTTGAGATCGCTTGGAAGCAAGGTATCTTTGGTCACCCTGGGAATTGGAGAGAACAGACAGCTCGATTCTGCCTAAATTCATTTCTGGATGTGGCTCTCAAGATACAGGACGCCGAATGGATACCAAGTGCTCTACCGTTCTCAGCGCTATACGAGTATAGAGTCGTCGCCCTCAAAGACGGCGTGGAGATCTGGAAAGAGATCGCGGAAGGCGACTCACCGATTGAGCGTTTGATCGGCGCAAGAACAAGAAAAGAGACACTGAAAGTCCTGGCCAAGGGAGAAAGCCTGCGAGGAATGGTTTCTCTGGTCAGATCTGGAATGAGGGGTTTCGCGGCCATTGGAGCTGTTAATCCCGAGCCTGCTGAGATCCTCTCTATCTTGACCACATTCCCCGCCGACGGGCTTTACGGATATGTGGCAAGGTCTGAAGTGAACGTCACATGTGTTCCCAGGCAAGACGAAGTTGTGAAGAGATACTTTGGCGACCTGCCAGAAATAAATTGGGAACCAGAATGACGAGTGTCAAAAATGGTTGTGATGCCTACCTTCTATGTGCTTTGTTCTAAGCGGCCTTTTGATCGATTCGAGCCGCGCCAAAACTACATACTTTTGATTGATATTTCAAGGGAGCTTTCCTAATACTCGAAATTCGCGGCGAGCTGGATTTGGCGGGGGGTGGTGCCCTGGATCGGCTGGCCAAACCCGGCAAGCGCGACGGCGCCCGTACCAAAAAAGGGATTGATTGCGGTAGCGGTCACATGGTTGAAGAGGTTAAAGAATTGTGCGATTAGATCCAAGTGGCGGTACTCGCCAAACTGAATCGTCTTGACCACACCGAAGTCCACATTTGCCGTTCCCTGCGTCAGTAAAGAATTGCGCCCAAAACCTAACGGCCGCGCAGAGAGCGGGAAGGCGTCGCTGCGGTTGGCGTCGAGGCCTACCAGAGGATCGATCGGACGGCCCGATCCCAGGGTAACAATCGGTACCAACTCAATTTGTCCTGGGATGGGCAAATTCCAAAGCCCGTTAAAGGAAAATCTTTGCTGCTGTTGCTGGCTTGAGAGTGCGCGTTCGGCTTGGAGATCAAAAGGATTCTGCGGCTGTTCGTCAAAATCCGAGGCGTCATCGTAGGCCTTCGAGAGAGTGTAGCTTGCTATCAACTCCAGACCTTTGGCCATCCGTCGTGTGAGCGAAGCCGTAAGACCGTTATAGGTCGAACTAGCTGAATCTTCCAACAAGTAGATGTCGTTGAAGGCTGGATTGCTACGGCCCGGACCGAAAACTTCGCGTCCGATCTGTTGCGTCGTAGGGTCCGCCACGCCGAGACTCGCGGCGTTTGCAATTGTCAGAATGGTGGGCGGCAATAAGTTGACGTTGACGGTACGGGGCAGGTGAATGCCGCGCACGAACAGATAGCTGATGCTAGCGGTAAGGTCATGGGCGATGAGGTACTCCGCGCTACCACTGATCTGCTGGCTGTACGGCGTTTTGAAGCGGGGGTCCGGACGATAAATCGAAGGCGCAATGCCAGCGGCGAGCGAAATCAACGGTCCGCCGCCAGCTCCCTGGAAAAGGCTCGTGGCCTCGCTTCCGTTTGCCACCTGCTCAAATCCGCTCGCACCATTTTCTACCATAGCGCGATTCAAATTCGCGAGGATTTGGCGGTCGAAAAAAATTCCGTAGCCCGCGCGCAGCACCCATCGAGGGCTGGGACTGAATGCCAGCCCAATGCGCGGGCCAAAATCGGTGGTGTCTTCGTTGAAACCTGCTGGCAACTGCTCGAAATCATAGCGCACGCCCAGGTCCAGGGTCAGGTGCGGCAGCAGGGAAAAATGGTCCTGCACGAAAGCCCCATAGTTTGTGACCGCGTAATTCGTGCTGGGATTGCCGAACGCCTGGATGAAGAAATCCGGGGTACCTGCCAAGAAGTCGGCGGTGCTGCCGAAAAGGTAGAGGCCCCCGAAGCCATCCAGGACTGTTGCGCGCGAGCTAACACGATTAAGCGTGCCGCCTGCCTTCCATTGGTGGCGACCTTTGGTTCGAAGGTAGGTATAACTCACTTGGTAGTGGTTTTCCCTGCGGCTGCTGTTCCCGGCATACGGCTGCCCGAAATCCACTAGTCCGACGATGTCGATGCCGGGACCTGCCGCGTCGTTCGTGCGCGAGACAGCGTGACGCGTTGCCGCCTGGAACCGCAGGTCGCCTATGCCCCCATTTTCGAACGCGGTGTCCAACGAGGCCACAATCGCGTTGTCCGCGATAAAACTGCTGCCGCGAGAACTCGCGTCTTGAAGCGCCGTTGTGTTGAAGTCATTGCCTGCTTCACGGTTGTTGTTGTAGGCGTAGCGCACCATTAAGGAATTCTTCGAATTAATCTGATGGTTGAGCTTTCCCGATGCTTCGGTTTCTGCTCGCGCGATCGGGGAATAGCCGGTGGTGATCTCGCGGGTCTTCAATCCAGGAAAGGCTCCCGTCGCCAGAAAATTGTTAACGGCCGAGGCGACGGACGGATCAATGTCGGAGCCGTCTTGGCCACGGTTACTCTCCTGCTCGAAGGCCACATGAAAGAACGTGCGGTTCTTGATCAGTGGCCCGCCCATGGAAGACCCGACGCGATAGCGGCTGAAATCTGGTTTGCCGGGTGTGGTTTGGAAGGGATCGCGAGCGTCGAACACAGCATTTTGAAGGTAGATGTAGGCGTCTCCGTGGATGACGTTTGCACCCGTACGCGTCACCACGTTGATCGAGCCGCCTGAAGCGCCGCCGTATTCGGCCGACAGCCCATTGTTCACCACCTGATATTCTTGGACATCTTCAGGGGAGAGCTCTGTGCGGCTCGAACCGGTATATTCGTCATTGTTGTCCACCCCGTCCACGGAGATATTGTTGCTTCGCGGGCGCAAGCCGCCGATGCTGAAGCCACTGTCCGGGAGCGCGGGGTGTGTGCCTGTTCCACTGCGCTGCGAAGAAGTCGCTACGCCAGGCATCAAAAGGGCGTAGCTCAACGCATCGCGACTGCGCGCGGGCAGGTCTTCGATCCTATCCCGGTCGATGGTGGAAGTGACCGAAGTTTGGGTAGGGTCAATGGGAGGTGGTTGCGCGGAGACCGTCACTTGGGTTGTGACTCCGGTCGTTTGAAGGACGACATCCAGGTGTACGGTTATGCCCACACCGAGATCAACTCCAGTATGCAAGTAGGGTGCGAACCTGGAATCCTCAATGCGAACCTCGTAAGTACCCACGAGAAGGTCGGGCGCTCGGAAGAACCCTTGGTCATCGGCATAAACCATGCGAGTTTGGTTTGTTCCGGTCTCCCGCAAAACAACTTTGATGCCAGGAATTACACCGCCGGAGGCGTCGCTGATCGTTCCCTCCAATGCCCCGCCCGTCTTAGAACTCTGGGCCGCAGACATGGCCACGCCAACCAGAACGAGCAGTAGCACAAAGAAAGCTCTACCGAGTGAATGACTTGCCGATAGTCGTTGGTTGCACTTGAGCAAACCGTTCAAATCACACCCCCTTTTGGTAGAACTCGATTCGATTCAGGCCATATGATGCATACATGCAGGCTCCGCGACCAGTAAACTGCGAAATCCTACCCCAATATCAAGAATGAAACGCTGCGGAAAGGATTGGGGGTTTGTTCGCAACTGCCAGGCGAATCGGCTTGGACGAGAGTCTCGGTCCTGCTTCACTTGCCCGGGTTCCGCAGAGCGATCAGGTGGTCGTAGTTGCTTTGAACCCAGGTGTCGAGTTGAGATTCTGCCGTTACAGCTGCTTCAGCCCAGGTCCCGTACGGGTGGCAATGGCAGATTACAGGACCTGACAGACTGCTTCCGACGATCGTTGTGGAATAATCACCAGCTACCACAGTGAGCCTCACTGCGCTAACGTCGTCGGGCGACATCCTGCTGGAGAATGCTCCCGTCCTCCTCGACCTCGTCAGGGTGCCAGCTGGCATATAGCCTTGCTCAACCTCGATAGAGACGCTCGCATCGCTCTGGGAACCGACGACAGTAAAGTGCGCGCGGGATAGCACCTTCTTTAGGTCGGCCACCGAGGCGGCGCGGTCTTGCGAGTCGGCATCTGTGGAACCGTTCGAATTCGGGGCGGCAAATACGTAGATGTGGATGTCTTCCCGTTCTTTGTTGCCATAGGGTTTCTTCTGAGCCATGACAGGTATTGCCAGAACGATGGTAAGCGTGAGCGTTACAGCCAGATACCGAGCTGCGGTATTCATCTGATCCCCCGATTCCGATGCACTACCCAATAGACAAGCCAACAGAAGAGCAGCGCCACACCGAAACCGACTCATAGGATAGATCCTCCTTCTGCACGTGCGCTAATAATGGAATCGATAGCGCACCTCGCCATAAATCTGCCATGGATTGTTGAAGTGAAAGCCGCCAAAGGTGTTGCTGTTGTCGATGAGCAGGTGGCTGTTCGTGACGTTCAATGCGCTGATGGAGGCCGAGACGCGCTCTCCGAAAGACTTGCCCACCGACAGATCGACGGTAGTGTGGGCCGGAAGATAATCTGGCGGAGCTTGACCGTTGTGAAATCCCGACCCGTAATAGATGTTCCCCGAGAAGAATACCCTCCACGGAAGCGTTGTGTCGAAGCCGACATTCAGTGTGTTTCGCTGGTCATGATCGAGCGGTGAGTAATCTGGCTGAAAGGAAAAATTGGTCAGACCACCGGTGATTGCTCCTCTGAATTCCCCAATTTGGTTCGAGTACGCTAGGTGCAACTGGCCTCTACCCCACAGGCGAGGGGACCGCAGTGTCATCTCCCAACCGCGGATCAAAGCGTCCTGAGTCGTGAGTGGAAAGAAGATATTGGTCGAAACCACGTTCCCTTGGAAGTCGTAGTTCACATTGCCGTGATCCAAAAAGTTGTGGCTCTGCGTGCGGAACGTATCAATATCCATCGTCCATCCCTTGTACGGCATAGCCACGCCGAACTGATACTCAGTGTCCCGCTCTCCATGCAGAGGGATAAACTGCTGCATGTTTTGGGGATCATTTGGGGTGTTCACAATTGTAAGTAGCGAGCCGCTGACTGTGACGAGCGGTGGCGGCTGGTAGAACTGGCCATAAAAGCCCCGGAAAACCCAGTTGATGCGCGGGATTCGAATGGCAACTCCCGCGCGCGGGCTAGTCGGATTTTCGGTGAAGGTCGGAGACGAGAAGTGCGTTTGCCGAACGCCCCCGCTCAACGTCAACCAGGGACCGACTGCGAATTTGTCTTCCACGAAGACTGCTTCCGCGTTTCCCGTCGGGACCTCCCGATCTGAGATCGGCGTATTCGAACCGTCGTTGAACACCACCCCGAACAACTGGTTGTCATGTTGCCAGAATCCGTAGAAGCCACCTTGTATGGTGTTACGAGCCAGAGTTGCGCTAAGAGTCGTCTGAGCGCCGACATAGGTGGATGCACGGTGATCGGTGATAGCGTTAGGGAAATCGAATGAGGCGCTGTCGTAGTTTGCGCCATTAAAGTGATAAAACGGCGAAACAGTCAGGAGTGCGTCATGGCCAAAGGTCCGCACCCATGAGAAGTTCAAGTAGGCGTCGCTTTCGTGTTGACCGTCCACCTGGATGACTCCGTTGGCTATGTCTGCTGGATCAATCGGCATCTGGTAGAAGTCCCGACGTAGCGAACCCACTAGGCGCAACTGATCTTTCGGATCGACGTTGAAGATGAGCGAGCCAAATCCTCCGTAGCCGTTACCCGCGTCGTGCACGATTTCCGACACGGGTGTCTCCAGGCCGAGATTGCTTCGATTCCCATTCAAACTTCCGTAGTAGGCAAGTCGCTGGCTGTGGCCGCCACAATTGATCTGGTCATTCGTTTGATAGAAACTCCCATAACTGACGACGAGGTCGCACTCTCGGTCGCGCTCGAAGCCGGTTCGAGGGACGACGTTGAAGATCCCGTAGGTGCGGTCGCCATATTCGGCGTCGTAGCTGCCACGCTGGACCTCGACATAGTCGATATCTTTGGGATCGACTTGAGGGCCCACGTTGCTGGCGATGTTGGTGTTGGGAACCGGTACGCCGTCAATGAGCCAGCTGTATTGGTGCCCACCGCGGATGTGAAGCATGTCGTGGACCATGTACGTTCCCGGGACATAATCGGTGATCATGGCCAAGTTGTTCGTCTGGTCCGCCCCTGGGGTATTCTGAATATCTAGACGGCTCAGCATGGTCGTCGGGGTGACGGTATCGGTCAACGCGACCACCGGCGCGCCGTTAACGATGGTGGTCTGGCTTACGCCGGCCAGTGCCAAGTCGAAATGCAGCACCGGGCTGGTATCGGATCTGACGATGACCAACTGCTGTTGCTGCTGGAATCCGGTCACGATCGCTGTGGCGGTGTAATTGCCCACCGGTACAGGGGTGAATTCGAACTCTCCGCTGGCAGTGGTTTTCTGAGTTTGTTGCCAATCAGAATCGTCAGCCTTCAGAGTGACCGCTGCGTTCTGGATGGGGCGATGCTGGGGATCATGGACAACGCCCTTGATGTTTCCGAAGATTGTGGCGCGTGCGACCGTCGCGACGAGCAATAAACAGAAGACAGCCAAAAACACTTTGAGCGTTCGCATGAAACTCTCCCTTTCTTCGAAACAAGAGTCCACTGCCCGCGTGGTCTCCGCACGAGACGCACCCAACAGGAGCTAAGAGTCAGAAACGGCTGCGAAACGGTGATGGTTGGTCTAAGCGGGGACGCTTCGAGGAGGAGGGGGGGCGACGTCGTGGCCGTTGTTGACGGCTGCCGGCGGCGCAAAAACCGGCGCCGAATCAACCAGCCACTCAGCAAACAAGTCCGCAGGTCCGGTGGGAACGAATGCTAACGCAGCATAGTGTTGATTAGCCGAAGGGCAGGCCTGAAGTTCTGCGCCCTGGTGTCCGAAGTCCATGTCGCAGTCGAGCTTCTGTCCCCCATTGGAGTGCATGGGACACAAAGTCCCGGCACAGCACTTCAACTGCTGGGCTGCGCCGAGGCCGTCGACCATGCCCGGCAGGAAGGCTACGGCCAGCGCGAATATCCCCAGGATCCCGGTGAGTCTTCGTCCCATTGCAGATCCCTTCGCCTTCACGCACCACAAAGTACCCTCGTTCATACTCAAATAGCAAATCCTTTTGCTAAATCGCAGTTTGCCAGAACCATTCCGTTTCGGACCATTTGATGGTGTTGCACCAAAAGTACAGTGCTTGCCTAACCTTGAGCTGGCCTCAAAAGGCTTCGAAGGCAATTCCGGCACGATCCGCCTGAGATCATGCCTGACCGGCCGCCTTGCGGATTCCTTCCTACCAAGCGGCAGCCCTGGAAAACAGGCTCCAGCGCTCCTTAACGTTACGTACGTACGTTACGTATGAGGTGCGGTGCCTATAGCAACCTGAACCCTTCCAGCAAGGGCGGGATTTCTGCGCCGCACTTCCGGCAGGCGTTATCGCATGCTGGTCCTTTATAACCGCATTCACATTCAATGTAGAACTCTTTGCGTATTATCTTGTGTGGAGATTTGGCGCGCTCCTTAGCCCGCCCTTGTGCGCAGATGTCGCGCGACCGGCGGGGGCTGACGCTGCCCCATGCGGCCAGCGAATCAGCCAAGAAATTGATCTGCCGCTTTCTTATTTTCTTAGGGAATTTCGGATCGTGCAGAACGCTCACAATCAGCGATAGGATGCCAGGGCTACTACCGAACTGATTTCTCCAATACTGACCAGCCAAATCCAACGCCTTGAGCACATCTTCTTCTGTCTGTGCGCGGATTAGGCTTTCTCCGACGTTATCCCAAATCTGGCTGAACTGGAGTCTGAGGTTGTAGCTGCGACCCGCCACTTCTGAAGCCCTTACCCGCCAAGGCCGTCCTACAGGTCTTTTTTGAGAAAACGTGTCAAGCCCTTTTTTAGGCTTGTTTGGCTTGTTTTTGCTGTTTTTGCGTTCAGCCATTTCTGCGGGACTCCTCAGGAAATCGAAAACAATTTTACGGAAGCTCCCGAGAAAGGTACCTGAATTATGCGGAAGCGAAAAGGAAACTTTGTAGCTACACGGCCCCTCCACCTCGGAAGTACTCATATAACAGGGCTTAGTATTAAATCGAAGGAAGCCTACTTCTGCGGAGATCACAAGACTGCCTACCATGAACGGCAAACGGATGTTTCCTTGCCCCGTATGCACTGAACGACGGGAAGTGCGGACCACTAAGAAGAAAAAGCCCTATATCACCTGCGATCCGTGCGGGATTCAGCTCTTCGTCCGAGGCCCAGCAGGAATCGCGGCTCTTGACCGACTGCTCGACCGCGCCGACCTGGAAGACGTTTGGACGACGTTGGCCCAGATGGAGCGGCATTACTACCTGAAGTGCCCTGCCTGCGGCTGTCACTTCTGGATCGAACCGGACCTAGTCAAGACCAGCCTATTTGACGGCAGCCTTCAGGGCTTCCACTGTCCCGCCAAAAATTGCCGAGAGGTCGTCCCATGGAAAGTGCCGGAATGAAGATCACAGTACTCGGAGTGTTAGTAATTGCTGGCGTCGTCGCATCGCTGATCTTGCTCGTCCAGTTTGTTCGCAGTCGATCACCAGAAAATAGGGATCATCTCCCGCAATAGCAAACCGCAAGCCATCAGCTCACATGGCGAGAGACACGACAACCCGGACGGACGCACAAGGCTTGCAAATGGGCGTGGCGGAGGATATCTTCGCGCCCGCGACACCAGATGGACGGCTAGGGAGAAAGAGTATGCGCCGTCGTTCTGGTCAGACTGGTTATGAGGAGAAGAAAGGTGGTTGGTATCACGTCCGGTTTCGGATTGACGTTCCGGGACAAGAGAAAAGGGCGTACAAGAGCATTCCGATTTGCCCTATCTCAGGCCCTGGTTTTCTTTCCAAGCTGGAGCGTCTCAGGAAGCGCAAGGAAATCATCGATGCGAGCGGAGCGGACACCGAGGAACACTTCAACAAGGTTGAAGCATTCAACCGCGGCACAACGTTTCGCAAGCAAGCTGAATGGTGGTTGAATCACGTGCAAACGCGCAAACGGAAGCCGATCACTCCAGCGACCGCAGCGGGCTTTGAGAGCTATTTGAAAAAGTGGCTCTATCCCAATTTGGGCGATTTGCCTCTTTCGTCAGTCAACAATCTTGCAGTCAGAGGACTTGTGACAAAGATGATGGAAGCTGGCATGTCACCCAAGATGGTCAATAACGTGATCCAAGTCGTAAAGATGGTCGTGGCATCCCTCGTCAACGAAGACGGCGAGAAACTTTATCCGAGGACGTGGAACCACGAGTTCATTGATCTGCCTGAGGTGAAGAGCCAACGGCGGCCCACCTATACCAGCGAGGCGATGACAGCAATTGCGGCAGGTTCCAAGGGAAGAGAGCGAATGCTCTTCATCCTGCTCGGTGCCACGGGAATGCGCATTGGAGAAGCGCTTGGGATCGACATCGATAAGCATATCTCGGATGACTTCTCTACCGTGCAAATCCGGCAGAAAGCATGGCATGGATGCATTCAACCATTCCTGAAGAGCGACAACGGGATTCGGGATATCGATCTGCATCCGCCCATAGCCGCAATGCTCAAGACGTTCGTGGGCGACCGGACTTCGGGTTTGCTGTTTTGCTCGAAGAACGGGAAACCTCTATTGCAATCGAACGTTCTGAGACTCTCCTTGCATCCGCTTCTTGAGAAGGTGAAACAGCCGAAGTCAGGTGCCCACGCCTTCAGGCGATTCCGCACAACCTGGTTGAGGAAGCAACGCGCGCCAGAAGACCTAATTCGATTCTGGCTCGGCCACGCGAACAAGAGCGTCACGGACGGCTACAGCATGGTTAAAGAGGACGTGACATTCCGTAAGAAGGTCGTGGAGCAGGTTGGAATCGGTTTCGAGGTTCCGGGTGCCGCAAATGAAGTTGCACCCAATTGCACCCAAAGTCAGTTGTCGACAAGCACCGCATAAAGCAATGAAGCTAAAGAGGAAGAATGGCTCCCCGGGCTAGATTCGAACTAGCAACCCTTCGGTTAACAGCCGAATGCTCTACCATTGAGCTACCGGGGAACACGCGGAATTTGACAAAGCTGCGAGACGACCTAGGCCTAAGGCAGTCTAGCGAAGGCCCTGAGGACTGTCAAAGCGGGCCCATGCAGCGACGGGCGCAGGACGTTGGGCTATTGCACGCGTGGCGGGTGGACGTCGCATCCGATCAGCGACTCGAAAATTGCCAGAACGTGGCGGCGGTACTCGACCATGCGGCCCAACACGTCGCGCAGGTTCTCGTCCCGCTCAGCCTCGCGATGCCAGCGAGCCAGAACGTGCGGCGGGACTTCGATATCCCGGCGCAGTTCGTCGGGTGAGTGGCCGCGCAGAAACAGGCCGTAGAAAAAGGCGGCCTCCCGCTGCGGGTACTCAAGCTCCCGCAGGGTCTCTTCGGCGATCATGGGCGGGTTTCCCATACAAGAAACGGCAGTTTACCCAAAGTCAGCGCGGCGTCAAGAGGAATGAGGTACTATAACTACCTACCCAGCCGCTAGCCCCCCATAGCACTTGGACCTGGAGAATTCTCGCCTCTCCCAAAAAAGGCGTCGCGGCCGGAGCCGCGACGCAGCCGACTCGAATTGGCGACGGGTCAGGAGGGTTGCCGCGCCGACCTTACGAAGTCGCGCAGCACTGAAACGTTGGGGCCGTAAGCCCCGATCCGGACCGCATCTACGGGCAAGCCAAGTCGTTCAGCCGCTTCGAGATTGATTCCCGCGTCGTCCAGTTCGGAGAGGCTGAAACCAGCCGCCGGCACCATACGGTTTGTGCCCGCGGGCGCCACAGGACGGGGCGGCCGGTGTCGCCGCCAGGGGTGCTGCGCAGTCTGAAAGAACTGCTGCCAATCGCGCTTGTGCCACATCGCTTGCCCCCTTTCTCCATGAACTCGGACCGTTTGCTACTGCATCGGATGCCGGCTGAACCCACTTGGTCGCCTGCTTCTCGCGGCTAGGGGCGACTCTCATATACGCCAGAAGCGCACCCGCGTCCACATTACTCTCACTGTTGTTACAAACACGTTACCGTCCCGTTGCGTCTCAGCGTAGGTCCCGGACGCCCCGCAGCTTCGCGCCCGGCCCTGCAGAGTCATATGTAATACGGCTCGAAGAGCCCCTCGGATGCCACCGACCGGGCGCTGGTGACCAAACCTTCCAGGCCGCTGTATACTGAGTTCTCGGAAACGCCCGTCGGGGATTCCAGCGCATGCTGAAGTCTGTCATCGTCATTCACTATCACGAGCTTTGGCTCAAAGGGCACAATCGCAGCTTTTTCTTAGGCAAGTTTCTTTTGGCGCTGCGCAAGTCCCTGGCGGAGTTCCCGGTCGAGCGCATCCGGCAGCCGGGTGACCGCGTTGTGATCCAGTTGGCCGAGCGCACGCCGCTCGAGCCCGTGGTCGCGCGGCTCGAACACGTTTTGGGCATCGCCTATTTCGCGGTGGCGCAGCCGATTGCGCGCGGTTCGAACGATGATCTCGACGCGCTTTGCAGGGCTGCCTGGGCGGAAGTCGAGCCGCTGGCGTTCTCCAATTTTGCGGTGCGCGCCAAGCGCAGCGACAAATCGTTTCCCGTGGGTGTCGCAGAAATCGAGCGGAGCGTCGGCCGCTATCTTCTGGATCATTTGCGCGCGGCTGGCCGCGAAGTCCGCGTCAAGCTCGACGACCCCGAGCTGACCTGCCGCATAGAAATTACGCCCGGTCCGATGTTGGTCTTCGCGCGAAAAATTCCGGGCACCGGCGGCCTCCCGGCCAACACCGCTGGGCGCATGCTTTGCCTGCTTTCCGGGGGATTCGATTCGGCCGTGGCCACGTACAAGATGATGCGGCGCGGCGCCCATGTGAATTTCGTGCACTTCTGGGGCGGCGGCGCGCGCCCGGGCGAATCTTCGGTGCACGTCGCGCGGGCGCTGGTCGAACGGCTGGTGCCGTATCAATTCACGGCCAAGCTCTACCTGGTGCCCTTCGAAGCGATACAGCGGGAGATCGTGAGCAGCGCGCCGGAGCGCTACCGCCTGCTGCTCTACCGCCGGATGATGTTGCGCGTCGCCGAGCGCATCGCGCACAGGGAACGGGCGCTCGCCATCATCGCCGGAGATAGCCTGGGGCAGGTCGCCTCGCAGACGCTGCAAAACATGGTCGCCGTGGGAGCGGCATCACCCATGCCCGTCTTCCGGCCGCTCGCTGGTGACGACAAGCAAGAGATCCTGGCGACTGCCCGCCGCATCGGGACCTTCGATATCTCCGCCGAGCCGTTCCACGACTGCTGTCCCATCTTCCTGCCGCGCAGCCCGGCGCTTTACGCCTCTGCCTCGGATCTCGAGCAGGCCGAAGGCGGCTTGAACGTCCAGGGGTTGGTGAATTTGGGCTTGGCGACGGCGAGCGTCGAACGATTTTCCTACGCGGCCGGACGCGTCGAGCGAGTGGAGAATCCGAGTCCTGAGGCGATGCTTGCTCCAGAGCCAAGTGCTGCGAGACGGGCGTGGCACTGCGCTTGATGCCTCTACGGGGAAGGGATTCAACCGGACCCGTTGCTCCCGCCCGGATAAGGTCCGGGCGGGAG
>Ga0210394_10002017_pt1 | contig 29439 bp, 23 predicted proteins | sample IncBWC12MmetaG_FD_160121 | JGI IMG/M metagenome (GOLD analysis project Ga0210394, IMG submission 160121) | Forest soil microbial communities from Barre Woods Harvard Forest LTER site, Petersham, Massachusetts, United States - Inc-BW-C-12-M | ecosystem: Environmental > Terrestrial > Soil >...
TCCGGTTCGATGAGCGGGGTGTGAAAACGGGGCCATGGCCGAACCAGTGAGGCACCGCCAAACGAAAGGGGCGGAAACAGATATGTTCGAACCTAAAGCTACCGCGTCACACCTCGACTCTACACTTCTCGGACATCCAGCGATGTCCGCTTTCCGGTCGCTATTGGGGGCAAAGCAGACATCGCGAATTTATGAGTGCACGCCCTAGAACAAGCACGCCTGGCGATAAGTCAGATCAACCACGATCAGCGCAACGCCAATCGCGAGGGTGGCGAGTGGGAGATATCGAACAGCAGGCCTGTCCCGCCAACGGCGCGGTGTCCTGTCGCGCCAGCGACGCGGCGGGATATAGCGGGCTTCCACGGCGAGCCTAGGCTGAGCGCGCTCGACGCCGGACAAGCGTCTCGCGCTCATGTTTTCGAAGCATGTGTCGAAAATAGCTGCGCGCGACCGCATCTATCACTGCGGAGAATAATTCATCAGGTCGTGCGTCTCGGCGATTTGCTTCGCGCAAATATTCGGCAACGTCTTGCTCGACTTTCACCAGGCTCGCATCATCGCAAATTGGCGCTGCCAATCGAAGCCGTTCGTGCGCGCGCGCCGGTTCTCTCCTTGTGGGCATGGCAGGCTCCTGGATTTCTTGATCTTGAAGGTCGTGGAGCGACCAGTTTCCCAAGCCCGGTCAATAACGGTCGGGTTTTTCAGGATGCCGGTTGATGTCCGGTTCGGTAGATCGTTTATAACCGACAGCGATGTGTCGGGTTCCCGACATAGACAGCGAAAACAGGTTGTTCCTGTCATGGAGCCACCGGCTGGGGAAACCAGCACACCTGCGGCGACGGCGCGCAAAACTGAATTTGTTGAAGCCTTTCAATCTGATTTGCCGTGTCCAGTTCCATTTGGAAGAACTCTTCGCTTTGCCCGCCGGCTCTTAACGAGGGGCGTTTTGCGATCGTCACGGACGGCAGCTGCAAAAAAGCCGGCTATGCAAGCACGGCCAATTTCGAACAGCGGTTGGTCGTCGATCCGGTTGTACCGGCTTGATCTGCGAGTAGTCCCGCGAGCCGCCGTTCCACCGTCTTCATTTCCTCGATCCGCGCACGGACCGACATCAGCCGGGCATGAACGATTTTCCGGCAGTGATCCGTCGCGCCACCACCGGTCTGAGCAATCTTTGCGAATTGACGAATTTGTTTCAAAGAGAATCCTAGCGCGCGGCAACGCAGGATGAATGCGAGCCGCGCTACATCCGCCTCGCCATAGCGTCTCTGATTGCTCCGGATACGCTTCGGCGCAGGCAACAGCCCTATTTGTTCATAGTAGCGGACGGTAGAGGCATTCGTTCCCGTGAAAATCGCAAATTCTCCGATCCTCATGCCATTTTCTCCTTGAACCTCAAGCTGCTTGAAGACGTAAGCTGCGGCGATCAGCACCCCTGACGGTCTCAAGTCCAATGGTCGATATCAAGCCGCCAGCTTTTCAGCACTTGTTTACGCTAGAGGCAGCACTCGCGCCATCGCTGGACGCTGGCGAAGGCCCGCTGGGACGGCGCGTGCTCAACGCTGCATCCGAAGGACGCTTTTACGGCGACCGCCTCAAGGGACGGATCAATCCTGGTACCGGCGACTGGATGCTGACCCGGAACGGAATTCACGTCGTCGATGCCCGCATCGTGCTGTTGTGCGATGATGATGCGATCATTCACATGAGCTATGGCGGCAGAATCTGGTTCGATGATGCGGTCCTGCCTGTCCTCGCCAATCCAGCGACGCGCCACCTGATCGATCCGTCGCAATACTATTTCCGTACAAACCCCGTCTTCGAAACCGGCCATCAAAAGTATCTGTGGCTAAACAAGATTATTGGTGTCGGGAATGGCCGCCTGATCGAAGGCGGAGGTGTCGCTTATGACGTGTTCGAGGTCAGCTAAGCCGTCAACTCAATAAATCTGCGCGTAAAATCGAATTTGTTGAAGCAGTTCAATCTGTTTCTCCGGCCCAGCGCTATTTTGAAAGATTTCCCTTGTGCCGTCGGGCAAATCATCTCTACAAGCTCGCGCCATCCCGCCTCACAAGAGGGGCGTATCGCGATCGTCACGAACGTGGAGCGCGGGATGCGGTGGACGCCTCTGGCGCGACTAGACGAACGCGCGTGAGGTGGACGGCGAAGTCGTGTGGTCCTGATATCCCGACGCTGATATCAAGTGGGCGACAATACTACGCATTTCGCCGACGATGGTGACAACAAGCCCGGCTCACCAGGGAGAGCACGAAGGAAACCGTTAAAACCACTCGCGCGGGGAATGCCGGGTGTTTCCGGTGTGACCGTGGTGACTACGCTTGTGTGCTTTTTCATTTCGCACACAAGGCTGCGGGCGCGCTGACGCGCCCGGCATTCCCTGCGCCCTCTGTTGGGCGAGACTAATGCAAGACTCGGGCGAGTTGCGCCGCGAGAGTGACTTTGTCATGCCCGGACTTGCCGCCTTCGCGAAAGCTTCGGCGGCCGAGTGAGCTATTGGCCCGGCGAAGCCTTGGCGGAGACGGGATCCGGGCATCCATCATTATTCGAAGGAGATGGATCACCGGGTCAAGCCCGGTGATGACGACCCTGGAACTGTCTCGTCTACCGGCTGTTTGAAAATTGAACCTGAAACGAGTTAGCTCGTCGTTGTTCGGCTACTTCTTGGCCTTGTCATGCCCGGCCTTGTGCCGGGCATCCACGTCTTGTTTTCGAAGAAGGCGTGGATGGCCGGGTCAAGCCCGGCCATGTCGGCATGGGAAAGACCCTACCTAAATCCCCAGATACGCCGCCTGAACCTGCTTGTTGTTGGCAAGTTCCGCACTCGTGCCGTGCATGATCACCTTGCCGCTTTCCAGCACATAGGCGCGCTGAACCAGCGACAGCGCCCGGCTGACGTTTTGCTCCACCAGCAAAATGGCCGTGCCCATCTTGTGGATCTCGCCGATCTTCTCGAACGTCACGTCCGTCATGACGGGAGCGAGCCCGAGCGATGGCTCATCCAGCATCAGCAAGCGGGGCTTGAGCATCAGCCCGCGCCCGACCGCGAGCATTTGCTGTTCGCCGCCGCTCATGGTGCCGGCCAATTGTTTTCGGCGTTCGGCGAGCCTTGGAAAGATATTGTAGACCAGTTCCAGCGTTCGGCTACGCTCGGCCTTGGCTTTCGGCACATAGGCGCCGATCTCGAGGTTCTCGTTGACCGTCATTTCCGGAAAGACCTGGCGTCCCTCCGGCACGTGAGCAATGCCCAATTCCGGGATTCGATGTGGCGGAAACGACGCGAGGTTGATGCCGTCCAGCGTGATGATGCCCGAGGTCAGCTTCACAAGGCCCGAGATCGCGCGCAGCGTCGTGCTCTTGCCGGCGCCGTTCGCGCCCAACAGGCCGACCGCTTCGCCGTCGCCGATCTCGATCGAGACATTCGAAATCGCCGGCACCGAGCCGTAACTGGCGCTGACATTCTCCAGTTTGAGCACTTCAGACCTCTTCCGCGGCTGGTGGATGCACGTAGGAGCCGAGATAGGCGCGGATGACTTCCGGATTTTCCACGATCTCCTTCGGCGAGCCTTCGGCGATCTTCTGTCCGTGATCGAGCACCACGATATGGCGGGCCACCGCCATGATGGCGCGCATCACGTGCTCGACAATGACGATGGTCAGTCCTCGCCCCGAAAGCTTGCCGACCAATGCCACCGCCTGATCGATCTCGGACGGATTGAGTCCGGCCATGACTTCGTCGAGCAAGAGAAGCCGCGGCTCGGTGGCGAGCGCGCGCGCCATCTCCAGCCGGCGCTGGTCGATGGTGGTCAGATCCTTCGCCGCCGTCTGCTCCCGGGCGGAAAGGCCGACGAAGTCGATCGCCTCAAGCGCCTTCTTGCGTGCCACGGCCGTGTTCTTGTCGCGCAGGAATGCGCCGGTCATGACATTGCTGAGCACGGTCATGGCGCCAAAGGGTTTTGCGACCTGAAAGGTTCGCGCCAAGCCGATCGCGCAGATGTCGTGCGGCTTTAGGCCAACGATTTCGCGGCCATAGGCCATCACCGAGCCGGTGTCCGGCCGATGAAACCCGGTGATGAGATTGAAGCTTGTGGTCTTGCCGGCGCCGTTCGGCCCGATCAGGGCCACCGTTTCATTCTCTTTCACGGTGAAGCTGACGTCCTGCACGGCGCGCAGTCCGCCGAACCGTTTGCTCAAGCCGGAAATGACGAGTGCGTCTGCCATGGCGTTTTTCCCTAGGCCCGCGCCGGCTTGCGGTGAGCAAAGCGTCGCCGCGCGTCGTCGATCATGCCCATCAGCCCGGTCGGCCGCCACAGGATCACCGCCATCAGGATCAGGCTGTAAACGGTCAGTTGAATGCCGCCGATCGAACTGCCGAGCCAGCTTTGCAGCAGCGTCGAGGTGGTCTCCAGGAGCACCGTGCCGATCAAAGGACCCCACAGCGTGCCGATGCCGCCGACGATCGACACCAGGGCGGCCTCGATCGAAATGTTGAAGGAAAACGCGGTCGCGGGATCGATGAAGTAGATGTACTGCGTGTAGAACGTCCCGGCGAGCGCGGTGAGAAACGCGCTGATCATGTAGATGTCGCGCTTCATCTTGGGTGCATTGACGCCGATGGCTTCGGCAGCATCTTCATCCTCGCCGATCGCGACCAGATAGTATCCCATCCAGGAGCGTTCGATCAGCCAGGTGATGAGGAGTGAAACCAGCAACAGGCCGAGCACGACATAATAATAAGAGGACTTGCTTTCGAACTGCATCATCAGCGGTGCGGTGCCGAGATTGGGGATGGTCGTGCCCTCGGCGCCCCAGGCGAAATCGCGGAACTTGAGAAAGATCAGCATCAGGGCTTGCGCGGTCGCAATCGTCGCAATGGTGAAATACGGACCGCGCAGGCGGAAACAAAGCCAGCCGATCGGCAGGCTCGCGAGCATCGCCACGACGCCGCCCGCAATCATCCCGATCCAGGGTGAGATGTCAAAATCGATCTGCAGGATGGTCGAGGCGTAGGCACCCAATCCGAAATAGGCGGCATGCCCCAGCGACAATTGCTTGGCGTAACCGCCCATCAGGTTCCAGGCGGTGCCGATGAAGGAGAACAGCAAGATCCGGATGAAGATGTCGACTGCAAATGAACTCGTCACCACCTGCGGCAGAGCGATGAGGATCGCAAGTCCCGCTGCCAGAAGGGCGATTGCGCGCGTGCTGAGGCCCAGCGATTTCATCGCGTTCTTCCTCCGCCAAGCCCGGTCGGTTTGAAGGCGAGCGTGAGAAGAAGCATGGCGAACACCACGATCAGCCCGGAGTCCGCGCCGACATATTGAACGCCGAGCGACTCGGCGACACCCATCATCAGGCTCGCAACCAAGGCGCCCATGACGTTGCCGAGCGTCCCCAGCACCACCGCGACAAAGGCCATGAGTGTGAACACTTGGCCAACGAAGGGATAGGCGGAATAAAACGGCATCAGAAGCGAGCCGGCGGCGCCCGCCAGCGCCAGCGCGATGCCTAGCGCGACGCAGAAGACGCGATTGGGATTGATGCCCATCAGCATCGCCACGTCGCGGTTTTGAGCTGCGGCACGCATGGCCTTGCCGAGATCGGTGGTGTGCAGAAACAGCCAGAGCAGGCCGCTCAAACCCATCGCGACCACGAAGGCGATGAGCTTTGCCACGGGGATGTAAAGCCCGCCGAGATGGAGCGCCTCGTCGGAATAGGACGTATGAACCGTGCGATAGTTCGCCGTAAACAGCATCAAGGCGAGATTGAGCAGCAGCAGCGACAGCGCAAACGTCAGAAAGATCTGCGGCATGTCGTTCGGGCCAAGCACCCGGCGGATCAGGAAATGCTGGACCAGCACGCCGATCACAAACAGCACTGGCATCGATACCAACAGCGACACCAGCGGATCGATGCCGAACTGATTGGCGAGAAAGAAGCTGATATACATCCCGATCATCACGAATTCGCCCTGGGCGAAATTGACGATCTTGACGACGCCGAAGATCAGCGTGACGCCGATGCTGACGAGGGCGTAAATCCCGCCGATGAGCAGGCCGTTGATCACGGCCTGGGCCACTGTCTCCCACATCGTATTGGCCGGCTCTAGATTTTCATCAGCGGCGCACGGGCGTCTTCCTTCGGGAAGACGCTGGCGAGGTCGCCGTTTTGCCACTGCACGCCGACCGGGTGTCCGTAGATGTTCTTGCCGTCGGGTCCGAACTTGACCTTGCCGCCCGGCGCCATCGCCGCATAGCCGGAAGATACGTCAAGCGTAGACAGCGCTTCCCGGACCTTTTGTGGATCGGCGGAGGCTGCGCGCTCCAGCGCGTCCGCCAGCATGAAGGTCTGCGCGACCAGGCCGCCGGCATATTCGAATGCGAAATCGCCGGTGCGCTTCTTGAATTCTGCGTTGACCTTCTGTGCGTTGTCGCTGACGTCATGGTTCCAGTGCGCGACGCCTTGCAAGCCTTCGGCGAGCTTGCCGACATTCTTGTAGAAGTCCGGAATGACGAAGCCGCCGGAGCCGCCATTGATCGAGACGTTGAGGCCGAACTGCTTGACGGTGCGCACGATCAAAATGAGGTCGTTCAGGTAAGAAACCGAGAACAGCGCATTGGCGCCCGAGGATTTCACCTTGTTGATCAGGGGGCTCGCGTCGGTAAATCCAGCCGAGTAGGGCTCGAACATCACGATCTCGACGCCTTCCGCCGGCGCCAGCTCCTTCAAGCCGTTCGAGGTCGAGGTGCCGAAGGCGGTGTTTTCGAAAATCACGGCGACCTTGGGCGTATCGCTGACGAGTTTCGACATCTGCAACTGCGCGCGGGCGAATTGCGAGGCGCGGGCAAACGGCGTGAAGGTGTAGGTGCGGCCCTTGTTGAGCTGGTCCGAGCTCGACCCCGTGATCATCGGCACTTTGGCGCGCTCTGCCACTTCGCTCGCGATCAGGGTAAGCGCGCTGGCGTAGCATCCGTGGATCGCCGAGAGCTTGTTGCCGGTGATGAGCCGGTCGGTCTCCGTGCGCGTCACGGTGGTGTCGCTTTGCACGTCCGAGATGATCAGGTTGAGTTTTGCGCCGCCGAGCGACTTGATGCCGCCGGCCTCATTGACCATGTCGGCCGCGAGCTTGGCGGCGGCAACGCAGCCAACCCCGATCTGGGCCATGCTGCCGGTGGTCGGATAAAGCGCGCCGATATTGATGGGATCTGCGGCCCAGCCGCGCAGCGGCACCGCGCCGAACGCACCCGCCGCCAACGCCGTCTTGACCATGAATTCGCGGCGGCTGTGCCGCTTCGACGGGACCTGGTCGGCCTTTCCGCTGGCGGAATCCTTGCGTGCTTTCGTCATGCCACTTCCTCCCCTTTTGCCGCTGCGGTCGCCGCAGGCTGTGTTCGGCGGGTCCCGTCGGGCGATCCCGCATTTTTTTGGATGGTAACCGTATTCAATATTGTTTACAATATAGAAATCAAATTTACCGCCCGGTCGGAAGCTGTGATCGAAGGACGAGGGCAAATTGGGGACATGATGGTCGGAAAACCAGCCAAACGCGCGACTGTCCGAGCGCCGAAATCCCGTCCGATGCCGGTTGCGCGGCCACGAGAGCCGGCATCCGCCCTCATCGCCAAGCGCATTGAGGAGGACATAGTCCTCGGACGGCGTCAACCGCGGGAGCGGCTGATCGAGCAGGACCTCTGCGACCAGTTTCAGACCCATCGCGGCGACGTGCGGCTGGCGCTTTTCGAGCTTGAGAAGAAAGGTCTGGTGGGGCGGATTCCAAACCGCGGCGCACTGGTGCGGGGATTAACGCCGAAAGAGGTGCAGGAAATCTACGCGGTGCGGGAAAAGCTGGAAGTCATGGCAGTCGGCATCATTCCGTTTCCGGTTGCCGCCGCGGACATCGGGCGGCTTGAGGAGTTACAGCGCCGGCATTCGGCGGCGATTGCGGCGGGCGATTTGCTGACGGCCTTTTACAGCAATCTCAGTTTTCATCAGGTGATGTTCGGTCTGTGCGGCAATGCCTGCCTGATTGAAACCATCGATCTGCTCGCACAGAAGGTCTACGGCATCAGATCCTATGCGAATGCGTTTCCCAGTGTCCTGGATCGCGCCCGGCAGGATCATCTCGACATGATCCAGGCATTGCGCGATTCGCAGCGGGAAGAACTCGTGGCGCTGACCCGCCGCCATTTGCAGCCGGCGCCCGAAGCCTACATCAAGGACTACGAGCGACGTTTCGGCAAAGCCGATCTTGGGGCGGCGTGAGAGCGCTTATTCGGCGCTGCTCACGAGCTTGATCCTGGTCCGAGGTACGGCTGCCTCCATCAGGCCGCGATAGGCGGCAAGATAGTCGAGCGCCATGCGCCGTGCGGTAAACCGCGTCTCGAACCGTTGCCGGATGGCGCCGCGATCCAGTTGAGCCAGACGGCCCACCGCGGCGACCGCGCTGATTTCGTCCTCGACAATGAAACCGGTCAGGTTCTCTTCGATGATCTCGGGAACCGAACCACGGTTGTAGGCGATAACGGGCGTGCCGCATGCCATCGCTTCGATCATGACAAGGCCAAAAGGTTCGGGCCAATCGATCGGAACAAGCAGTCCGAGTGCGCCGGAGAGAAAGTCTGATTTTTCGTGATCGCCGATTTCGCCGATATAGTCGACGAGAGGGTGATCGGTCAGCGGCCGAATGATTTCGTCATAATATTCCTGATCCGCCCGGTCGACCTTCGCGGCGATCTTCAGCGGGATACCGCACCTGACGGCAACCCTGATGGCGCGATCAACGCCTTTTTCAGGCGCAATGCGGCCGAGCACGGCCAGATAGGACGGAACGATCGGCCGTGGCGTCAACAATTGTTCCGGCAGGCCATGGTGGATAGTGCGAATCCAGTTCGCCTGGGGCACCGGACGCCGCTGCGCATTCGAGATCGAAATCACAGGAACGGTAGTGAAGGTGGTGAATACCGGCTGGTGCTCCGGCAGATCGAGGCGGCCGTGCAGTGTGGTGAGAAAGGGGGTGGGTTGGCGGGAGAACAGCGAGAACGGATAGTAATCGAGGTGAAAGTGCAGAAAATCGAACTCCTCGTCGTCACATTTTTGCCGAACACGCTCCAGCATCACCATGTGAAGCGCATTCGGATCGCGGACCGATCCGTCGAGCCTCAGCGCTCTTGGCCACGTCGCGTCAAGTTTGGCCGAAGTTTTGGAATCGCCGCTCGCAAATAATGTCACATCGTTACCTAATGTGACCAGTTCTTCCGTCAGCCAATGCACCACCCGCTCGGTTCCCCCATAAAGCTTCGGCGGAACAGCCTCCGTCAGCGGCGCTACTTGCGCGATGCGCATTTATCCGTCTCCTCTAGTGCCATGGATGAACAACCCCCTTCGCACAGCCCGGCGCAATGACGCCGGGAAGGGAACGTTTTCGCATTTGCGAAGTTCCATTTGAACGCGCACTTCTTTGACTGGAATGCCTTCCTGATGACATCGCGACGGAACAGGTTATTTCCGACCTCGATGCTGCAGCATTGTTGCGCGATGAAGGCGACGGAACGGGAACCTCCGGGAGGTGTTCGGCATTCGACCAGACGAAACACATCCGCTTAGGATTTCCTTCACCTTCAGCAGGTTTTGCAGCCACATGGACAATCTCTCAGGCTATGCCAATCGCCCCTTTCCCTTTGTGCTGCGCTACCTTCGCCGCAGGCTTGCGTCACACGTTGTCATCTTTTCATCGGTCGTCGCCGCCGTTGCATGTTCGGTAGGCACCCAATATGGCGTGAAATATCTGGTCGACGGATTGTCGCAGGGGCCGGCGCACGCTGACAGCGTATGGCTCGCATTCGCTTTACTCATGTCACTGATCGCCGCGGACAATTTCCTGTGGCGGATCGCCAGTTGGACCGCAAGTTTCACTTTTGTCGGCGTCACCGGTGATCTGCGGCGCGACATTTTTCGTCATTTGACCGGTCATGCGCCGAGTTATTTTTCCGACCGCCTGCCGGGAATGCTGACCAGCCGCATCACGGCGACATCGAACGCGGTTTTCTCGGTTGAAAACATGTTCGTCTGGAATGTGTTGCCGCCTTGCATCGCAACCGTCGCTGCCATTTGCCTCATTGGAACCGTAAGCGCGCCGATGTCGGCGGGGCTGATTGTTATCGCAGGCGGAATGGTGATTGCGATGTTTCGCCTCGCCGCCGCCGGAAAACCGCTGCATGACGACTTCGCGGACAAGGCTGCCGCGGTTGATGGCGAGATGGTGGACGTCATCAACAATATGCCGCTGGTCCGGGCATTTTGCGGCTTCAATATTGAGCATGACCGCTTCGATGCCACCGTGAATCGGGAAGTTACCGCGCGGGGACGCAGCCTTCGTTATCTGGAAAAGTTGCGGCTCACCCATGCGGCGGTGACGGTTGCGCTGACGATCGCGATATTGGCCTGGGCAATTACGCTCTGGCGGCGTGGCGAGGCTACCACCGGCGATGTCGTTCTGGTTTGCACGCTGGGGCTTTCGATCCTCAATGCGACGCGCGATCTGGCCGTAGCGCTGGTCGATGCCACCCAGCATGTCGCGCGGCTGACGGAGGCGATCGCTACCCTGTTGCTGCCGCATGAACTCCTCGACCATCCGCAGGCCGAGCCGCTGATAAAAAGTGGTGCGGCCATTACCTTCAACAACATCGTGTTTCGTTACCCGGGTGGTCTTACGCTGTTCGATAAATTCAACCTTCGCATTCAGCCGGGGCAACGAGTCGGTCTGGTCGGTCAGTCCGGAGGCGGAAAATCCAGCTTGTTCGTGCTACTGCAGCGGTTTTACGACGTGCAGCACGGCAACATCACCGTCGATGGACAGGATATTGCGCGTGTCACCCAGCAAAGTCTGCGTGAAGCCATTTCGGTGGTGCCGCAGGACATCTCGCTGTTTCATCGTTCAATCTTGGAAAATATCCGCTATGGTCGGCCGACGGCGACGGATGACGAAGTGCTGCGCGCCGCAATCGCCGCGCGTTGTGATTTCGTCGAGACATTGCCGGACGGGCTTGAGACCATGGTCGGGGACCGCGGCGTCAAATTATCGGGTGGTCAGCGGCAGCGTATCGCTATTGCGCGCGCGTTTCTGAAAGATGCGCCGATCGTGTTGCTCGACGAAGCCACCGCCGCGCTCGACAGCGAATCCGAAGAGGCCATACGCGAGGCTCTTTCCCGCCTGATGCGCGGGCGAACGGTGATCGCGATAGCCCATCGTCTTGCAACGCTGCGTCACTTCGATCGCGTGGTGGTACTCAAGGCTGGCAAGATCATCGAAGACGGGTCGCCGGATCGCCTGATGCAGGGGCGGGGACCTTATCGCGAACTGATTACGCAGGAAATGAACCGCCTCGCGCAGCACGCGGCTTGATCCACTGAAGTGGCATTCGCGTGCGTCTATTCGCTGGGGAGCCGATGAGGTCACATGTCAGCCGAAGCCGTCACCAACATCACAACGCTGCGGACGTTCGAAACGGTCGCTGAGTCGCCATTTTATATTCCGATGACGGGGCCCGCGGCCAGGCCGCGTCGCTCGCTCAAACATGACGACACCTTCATCGTGCTCGATGGCCATGGCGACATCGGTGCCTCCGCCGGCGGACCGGACGGGTTGTTCAATTCCGATACCCGCTATCTCGCACGGCTTGAACTCGTGCTCGACGATGTGCAACCACTGCTGTTGGGGTCCAATCTCCGGGACGATAATTCCGCCCTGACCGTAGACCTTACCAATCCCGACGTCCATCGGCAGGGACGGATCGTGCTGCAGAAGGACATGCTTCACATCGTACGGACCATCTTCCTTTGGCGCGGAGCGGCGTATCAACGGATTGGGTTGCAAAATCACAGCGGGAATCCGGCTAGCTTCGATCTGACGCTGTTGTTCGACAACGACTTCGCCGATTTGTTTGAAGCGCGGGGCGAGCGCCGTCCGCGCCGAGGCACCGGCTCCGGGAAACTGCTCGGCCCTTCCGAGGTCTTGCTCGAATATATGGGGCTCGACGCTAAATCTCGCACGACCATGCTTCAATTCGATCCGCGGCCCACGCAGCTTTCGGTGAGTGCAGCGACCTACCACCTCGACCTCGCGCCGCAACAGGCCCGCTCTCTATTTGTCGCCGTGTCCTGCAACAAGCCAACTGCCTCAAAGCCCGTGCCATTCTTCCGTGGCCTGCTCGCGCATCGCCGCGAGATGCGTCAACTGACGACCGGCGCCACGAGCATCGAAACGTCAAACCATATTTTCAACGAGGTGCTGTGCCGCTCGATGGCCGATCTCAACATGCTGATGACGGATACGCCGCAGGGCAGGTATCCCTATGCGGGCATTCCCTGGTATTCGACCACGTTTGGCCGCGATGGGATCATCACGGCAATGCAGATGCTGTGGATCGATCCGCGGATTGCGCGCGGCGTATTGAAGCGCCTCGCATTCTATCAGGCAAGAAGCGTCGACCCGCTTGCCGATGCGGAGCCCGGAAAGATTCTGCATGAGATGCGCGGCGGCGAAATGGCCGCTCTGCGCGAGGTGCCATTCGCAAAATACTACGGCAGCGTCGATGCGACGCCGTTGTTCGTGCTGCTGGCGGGTCTTTATGTCGAGCGCACCGGCGATGTCGATACGCTTGCCGAATTATGGCCCTCGATAGAGGCAGCGCTCGGGTGGATCGACGGGCCTGGCGATCCCGATCGGGACGGCTTTGTCGAATATCAGCGCGCCTCGGAACAAGGCCTTGCAAATCAAGGCTGGAAGGATTCGTACGATGCGATCTTCCATGCCGATGGCCGCTTGGCCGAGGGCTATATCGCGCTTGCCGAGGTCCAGGGTTATGTCTTTGCCGGAAAGCGGCTGGCGGCGCGGTGCGCCCTGCGCATGGGTCTATCGGAGAGGGCACTGCAGCTTGAGGCCGAGGCGGCCCGGCTGGCCGAACGTTTTGAGGAGGCGTTTTGGTGCGACGACCTTTCGACTTATGCGCTCGCGCTCGATGGGGCCAAACAGCCGTGCCGGGTCCGCACCTCGAACGCCGGGCAACTGCTTTTCTCTGGTCTTGTGCGTGAGGACCGTGCCCGCATGGTCGCCGCTGGGCTGATGCAGTCGGACTTCTTCACCGGCTGGGGCATCCGCACCGTGGCAAAGGGCGAGGCGCGCTATAATCCGATGTCCTACCATGACGGGTCGATCTGGCCGCATGATAATGCACTGATCGCGCTTGGGTTCGCGCGCTACGGGCTGAAGCATTCGGTTGAACACCTCTTCAAGGCATTGTTCGATGCCGCGACCTATATGGATTTGCGGCGGCTTCCTGAATTGTTCTGCGGCTTTCGGCGCGAGAAGGGACGCGGGCCGACACTCTATCCGGTGGCGTGTGCGCCGCAGGCATGGGCAAGCGCGACGCCCTTCACGTTACTTGAAGCCGCCCTTGGACTCGAATTCGACGCGCGGCGCCGTGAAATTCGCCTGCACAACCCGCGCCTGCCGGCCTTTCTCAACGAGGTAGTCCTTCGCGACTTGCGATTGGGTGTTTCAAGTGCCGACCTTCGTGTGAGGCGGCACGGCGATGATGTGTCGCTGGAGGTAATGAAGACGCGCGGCCAGATCCAGGTTTCCGTTGTGCTGTCCCACTGATTGTGGATGCAGGATGGCTGCATCCTGCTGAAGAGCGGAACGCACAACGACCTTCAAGCGAGGAAACGATATGCGCGTCAAGATCCTGTTCACGGTTGCCATAGCGGCTTTCACCGCCTCGCTTGCCGCACTCTCTTGGGGCCAGGGCGTGACCGCCGCGCCCCCATCGCAGCAAGAGGGCGGTCCACCTGCGATGAAGGAACCCACGCCTCCGCCGTCAGTCACCATCATCGGCGCGAGCGAAGCGCACGGGGTGCTTGGACGCGAGGTCCGCAGCCCTGCTGATGAGGATATGGGCCGCATCGTCGATGTGATCGTCGACCGCCTTGGCACGGTGCGTGCGGCGGTCATCGACTTTGGCGGGTTTCTCGGCGTCGGCAGCCGGAAAATCGTCGTCGACTGGAACGCGCTGCATTTTGGCCGCATCGCCAACAAGAGCGACAGCATCACCCTCGAATTGACCAAGGAACAGGTGATCGCGGCGCCGGAATACAAGGACGGCACGCCGATCGTGGTGCTTGGCGCCTCCGGCAGTTTGCTGCCGTGGCAGTTTGACCGCTAGGACAGAGAGGCATGCTGTTTGCGCGCCTGACCCCGCTTGAAGCCGACCGGACCGACGGTTCTCGTGGGAATCCGCGCGACAGTGGCCGCGCACCGCTCGCCGACGCCGCGGTCTTTGAAGCAGCACCGGTTCCTTCGCGCGAGAGTCTGCGTGGTCTCGACTGGTTCATTTTCTTCTTGGCGGATGTGCAGACCGGGTTCGGCCCGTTCGTCGCCGTTTATCTGACGACGCAGAAATGGACGCAAGTCGAGATTGGATTTGTGCTCTCGATCGGTGGCCTGGTTGCATTGATCGGACAGATGCCCGGCGGGGCCATCGTCGATGCCGCGAAATCCGAGCGGCTGGTCGCGGGTCTGGCCATCGCGACCATCGGCTGCGCCGCGCTTGCCTATGCGGCGCTGCCGATCTTTCCGGTGGTTGCGGCGGCCGCCACGCTGCAGGCTGCGGCGAGTTGTGTGCTTGGTCCGGCGATCGCTGCGATCAGTCTCGGTCTGGTCGGACCGCTCGGGATCGGCGAGCGATTGGGGCGCAATGCCCGTTTTGCTTCGCTCGGAAACGGCGTCGCCGCCGCCGTAATGGGAACCTGCGGTTATTTGCTGTCGAGCCGCTCGGTCTTTCTCGTCGCCTTCGTTCTCGCAATTCCCACCTTGCTTGCCCTGGCGCGCATCCGCGAGCGAGAAATTGATGTTGCCTGCGCGCATGGCGCCGTGCCGCCGACGGCGCCGCATGCCAAATCGACCAGCATCCTCGCTTTGCTGCGGCAGCGCACACTGCTTGTGTTTGCCGGCTGCATCATGCTGCTCCAATTGGCCAATGCGGCGATGCTGCCGCTGATGGCGGGCGTCGTCACCACGAGGTCGAGCAAGTGGGCGACGGTCTTGATTGCCGCTTGCATCATCGTGCCCCAGGCCATTGTCGCGCTGACCTCGCCCTCGGTCGGGCGCAAGGCGCAAGCATGGGGAAGGCGGCCGCTGTTGCTGATCGGCTTTGCGGCGCTCGCACTCCGCGGCGTAATGTTTGCAATGGTCCACGACCCCTATCTTCTGGTCGTGGTCCAGGTCCTGGATGGCATTACGGCGGCCGTGATGAGCGTCATGATCCCGCTGATTGTCGCCGACGTCGCATTCGGAAGCGGTCATTTCAACTTGGCGCAAGGCGTCGTCGGTACCGCCACCGGAATCGGCGCGTCGCTGAGTACGGTGCTTGCCGGTTACATCAGCGACACGTTGGGCAGCAACGTTGCCTTTCTGGGTCTTGCGGCCGTCGCCGCGGCCGGCCTTGCCTCGATCTGGTTTGTAATGCCGGAAACCAGACCCGCCCAGGCCATCTCGGCGAGGCCATCCCATGCCTAAGGCGACACCGTCTTGCGATAGAGCGCGCCATAGTAGGCCGCCGAAATATTCCAGCTGAAAGACCGGGACATCGCGCTTCGGCGCATGGAGTCGAGACGGTCCTTCGCAACAAAGGTCGAGAACGCGCGCCGGATGCCGCCGAGGAAGGATTCGGTCGACGGCTGGGAGAACAAAAATCCGGTTTCGCCGTCGGTGATGGTCTCGGCCAGCCCCCCGGTTTGATGACCGATCGGAAGCGAGCCGAACTTCTGCGCGTACATCTGGCTGAGCCCGCACGGCTCGAAGCGCGAAGGCATCAGCGTAAAGTCGCTGCCGGCGAAAATCCGCCGCGCCTGCGCATCGTTGAAGCCGATCGTGACGCCAATGGCATCCGGTCGGCGTCGATGCGCATCGACCAAGGCCTTCTCGATTTCCGGCTCGCCGCTGCCGGTCACGACGATCTGCCCGCCGGCCTCGATGATTTCGTCGGCGGCGGCCAAGACGAGATCGATGCCTTTCTGATGAACCAGACGAGCGACTAGCCCGAAGATCGGACCGCGGGACACCGCCAGTCCGAATTGGTGGCGGACATAATCGGAATTGGCCTGCTTGCCTTCCCAGTCGCCAGGCGCAAACTGCTGAGCCAGCTGAGCGCAGGCGCGAGGGTCCCAGCTCTCATCGATGCCGTTCAAGATCCCCGTCAGTTGGGCTGCGTCGGAGCGGCGGCGAAGCAGGCCCTCCAATCCGCAGCCGAGTTCGGGCGTGGTGATTTCCCGCGCATAGGTCTCGCTGACGGTCGTGAGGTGGGAAGCGTAGATGAGGCCGCCCTTGAGGAAAGACAGTTTGTCGTAGAATTCCAGGCCGTCGATATGGAAGGAATCCGCGGGCGCCCCGATCCGGCGCAGCGACTCCTTCGCAAACAGGCCCTGATACGCCAGATTATGGATGGTCAGGATGGTCGGGATCCTGGTCGCATTCCATGCGAGGTAGGCTGGCACCAGCGCGGCCTGCCAGTCGTTGGCGTGAACCAGGTCGGCTGCCCAATTCTTGTCCAGTGTGCCCGCCGCGAGCTGGGCAGCCACCGAGGCCAACCGTCCGAAGCGCACGTCATTGTCGGGCCAGTCGCGCCCCGCCTCGTCGCCGTAGGGGTTGCCCGGCCGATCATATAATTGGGGGCACAGCACCACATAGACGGGTAGGCCGTCCTTGGTCGATCCAAGGCCGAGCGAGCATGCCGGCATCTCTGCCAACGCCGGAGAATGGCCGATAATCTGCAAATGCGCGAATTGCTCGACGACCTCGCTGTAACCCGGAAGCAGGACCCTGACGTCGCCCCAGCGACGCAATGCCCGAGGTAGTGCCGCCGAGACAGCGGCAAGGCCGCCCACCCGGACGAAGTCGTCCATTTCCGTCGTGACGAACAGGACCCTCAATAAACGTCCTCACGCTGACCTGGCTAAACTTCCGCTATGCAAGATCGGTTCCAGTCCGTCGGGCCGTCTGGATATGTGGCTTGTCGCCGGCGCCGCAAGTAGTCTTCGGCCAGCGTCCGGTAGAGTGTTTGCTCTTGTTTCCCCTTGGGCCGGCTCCCTCTAATGTTTCGGTTTGGGGTGTGCCAAGGCCGGCGGCCTGCCGGAGCAAGGGAGTTCTTGGATGACAATAGCGCAAGTCGATGAGCGGAATGCGACGGGGAGCCTCCAGGGCCTGCGCGTGCTCGATTTTTCGACCACCATTGCCGGTCCGCATTGCACGCGGATGCTGGCTGACATGGGAGCGGAGGTCGTCAAGATCGAGTCGATCGAGGGCGAGACGATGCGAAGTCGTCCTCCCGTTCGCAATGGCTTCAGCAGCATGTTCGGTCAGCTCAATGCCGGCAAAAAGAGCCTCGTCCTCAATCTGAAATCGCCCGACGCGGTCGACGCTATCCGCCATCTGGTGAAGGACGCCGATATCCTGGTTGAGAATTTCCGGCCCGGCGTCATGCAACGGTTGAAACTGGACTACGTTTCCTTGCAGCCCCTCAATCCGAAGTTGATTTATTGTTCGATCTCCGGATATGGGCAGACCGGGCCGTCGGCGGAGTTGCCGGCCTATGCGCCGGTGATCCACGCGGCCTCCGGTTACGATATGAGCCATCTCGCCTACCAGCCGGGCCGAAACCGGCCGGACTATTGCGGCATCTATCACGCCGACGTGTTGGCGGGCGTCTATGCTTTCGGCGCCATTTCGGCCGCGCTGTACCAGCGCCAGATCGGCGGCAGAGGCCAGCACATCGACGTATCGATGCTGGAATCGATGCTCACGCTGACCCCGACCGAAGTCCAGAGCGCGCAGTTCGACGTAGCGCCGCCGAGCCGGCCGATGTTCGGGCCGGTCGAGACGGCAAATGGATATGTGATGGTGGCGATCGCCAGCGAAAAAACCTTCCAGGGTCTCGTCCGGGCCGCGGGCCGCCCCGAATGGGTCAACGACGTGCGTTTTGCGAGATATGCCGACCGGCGCAAGCATTGGAACGAGCTGATGGATGGTGTGGAAGGCTGGTCGCGTACGATTGCGACCGCCGATTGCCTTGCCGAGCTTTGTGCCCACAGTGTTCCCTGTTCGGCCTATCGAACGGTGGCTGAAGCAATGGCCGATCCGCAGATCGCCCATCGCGGGGCGCTGACTGAGGTGGAAGATGGCGGCGGCACCTTCAAGGTCATGAACCTGCCGTTTCGAATGTCCGGCGCCAGGGTCGCCGCAGGAAAGCGCGCCGCTTCGCTGGGCGAACACACGCGCGCGCTGCTTTCGCAGAGCGGGCTTTCGGAAGACCAGATCGCGACGCTCGTCGGCAAGTCGCCGGCCTGACGCGCGGTCTTGCCGCAAGGGTAGTTTCCGGCCTATCAGAACAACCAACCAGAACAGCCAATCGTTTAAGGGAGAGAAGCGATGAAAAGCTTCAGGGTTGCCGAATTCAATGCCCCGCTGAAGGAGATGAATGAGCCGACGCCGCAGCCCGCAGGTACGAAAGTCCTGATCAAGGTCAAGGCGGCCGGCGTCTGTCACAGCGACCTGCACATCTGGGAAGGCGGTTACGAACTCGGCCATGGCCGCAAGCCGCTGTCCTTGAAGGATCGCGGCGTGTCGCTGCCGCTGACGATGGGGCACGAAACCGTCGGCGAAATCGTAGCCTTCGGGCCTGATGTCAAGGAGAGCGACAAGGACGGTCTCAAGGTCGGCGATGTCGTGCTGGCCTATCCCTGGCTCGGTTGCGGCAAGTGCAAGACCTGTCTTGGCGGCGACGAGAACATGTGCATCGTCAAGCCGGGTGCGCTCGGTGTCTACTGCGATGGCGGCTATGCCGACCATATGACGGTGCCGCATCCGAAATATTTGCTCGACCTGAAGGGCCTCGATCCCGTGACGGCCGCGCCCTATGCGTGCTCGGGCGTCACCACCTACAGCGCGCTGAAGAAGGTAGAGTCCGCGTTCGATACCCCGATCGTCATTATCGGCGCCGGCGGTCTCGGCCTGATGGCGCTGTCGCTGCTCAAGGCGATGGGCGGCAAGGGCGCGATCGTCGTCGACATCGATGCGAAGAAGCGCGAGGCGGCAGCGGAAGCCGGCGCGCTCGCGGTCGTCGACGGCGGCGCGGCCGATGCGCTGGAGCAGCTGATCAAGGCGGCCGGCGAGCCGATCCGGGCCGTGATCGACCTGGTCGGCAATGCCAAGACGGCGCAGCTTGGGTTCGATTGCCTGACCAAGGGCGGCAAGCTCGTCATGGTCGGTCTGTTCGGTGGCGGTGCGCCGTGGGCCTTGCCGCTGATTCCGATCAAGGCGATCACCATTCAGGGAAGCTATGTCGGCAATCTCCGCGAGACGGCGGAACTGCTCGAGCTCGTGCGCGCCAAAAAGATTGCGCCGATCCCGGTGACGCCGATGCCGCTCGCGAAAGCCAATGAGGCGCTTGTCGAGCTGCAAAAGGGCAGGCTGGTCGGGCGGGCGGTTTTGACGCCGTAGTTGCTCTGTCATTCCGGGGCGATGCGAAGCATCGAACCCGGAATCTCGAGATTCCGGGTCTGGTCCTTCGGACCATCCCGGAATGACAATTAAAATCAATTTCCATAGGAATCCCCCATGTCTGCCAACAACGCGCTCCACATTGCCGTGCTTGCCGGTGACGGCATCGGCCCCGAGGTCATGGCGCCGGCGCTGGAAGTCTTGCGCAAAATCGAAAACACCACCGACCTCAAGTTCCGCTTCACCGACGCCCCCGCCGGCGCCAACCATTATCGCGAGACCGGCAAGTCGATGCCCGATTCCACGATCAGGCTCTGCGAGGAAGCCGACGCGATCCTGCTCGGCGCCTGCGGCCTGCCGTCGGTGCGCTATCCCGACAACACCGAGATCATGCCGCAGGTAGAACTGCGCTTTCATTTCGATCTCTATGCCGGCGTGCGGCCGGCGCGGCTCATTCCCGGCGTGCCGAGCCCGATCCTGGGGGCGGACCAGCGCGGCATCGACCTCGTCGTGATCCGCGAATCCACCGAGGGCCTGTTCGCCTCGATGGGAAAAGGCGTGGTAACCCATGAGGATGCGCGCGAGACCTTGGTCATCACGCGAAAGACTTCCGAACGGCTGTTCGAGTTTTCCTTTCGCCTCGCCGAACGCCGCAAGAAGCGCGGCCGCCCCGGCGGCTTGACCTGCGTCGACAAGGCCAATGTGTTCAAGGCCTTTGCGTTCTTTCGCGAGATGTTCGACGAGGCCGCCCAACGTCATCCGGACGTGAAGACCGATCGGCTTTATGTCGATGCCTGTTCGGCCATGCTTGTGAAGCGTCCCTGGGATTTCGATGTGATGGTCATGGAAAACATGTTCGGCGACATCCTTTCCGACATGACGGCCGGCCTGATCGGCGGCATGGGCATGGCGCCGTCGGCCGACATCGGCGACCGCTACGCCGTGTTCCAGCCCTGTCACGGCACCGCGCCCGACATCATGGGGCAGGGCAAGGCCAATCCGACCGGGATGATCCTGTCGGCGGCCATGATGCTCGACTGGCTCGCCGACAAACACGGAATAGAGTCGGCGGCCGAGGCCGGAGAGCGGATCGAGCACGCCGTCGACAAGGCGTATGCGCAAGGCATCAAGCCGATGGAGTTCGGCGGCAAAAACGGGACGGCTGACGTCGCCAATGCGGTGCTCGCGGCGCTGTAGGGGATCGTTATCGATTTGCCTGTCAAACGGCTCGCTCTCGTCAGTCCGGGATGCGCCGAAAGGCGCAGGCCCGGAATCCATGGCGCCGCAATAATACCGGGAGAAATGGATTCCGGGTTCGCGCTAACGCGCGCCCCGGAATGACGAAAACTATTCGGATACGCTTCTTCAATTTCAGACACATTTTTTCATTCCCGCGACGCGATCTCGCGCCCGGGTTCTGCAAAGCACTGTCCCTCCTTGAAGAAGAGGGCGCGGGGAATGCGCGGGCGCCGTTTGCGCCCGCAGCCTCGCGTGCATTGTTAAGAAGAGCACACGAGCCTAAGTCACTGCGGTCACACCGGATCATCCCGGCATTCCCCGCGGCGATGGTTTTACGGTTTCCTTCGTAGTCTCCCCGGAGACCGGGCTTTATTGCCTCCGTCACCCCTGAGAAGCGTTAGCTTCTTTGGAGCTTGACACCAGCGTCGGGGTGCCAGGACGCTACGACTTCGCCGTCCGCCTCGGTGCCCTTCGTCACGGGCACCTCAAGCGTCCATCGCATCCCGCGCCCAACGTTCGTGACGATCGCGAAGCGCCCCTCTTGATCGAGCGCGGGACGGGCAGGAATCTGCCGGTGATTTGGGGTCACGATCAACGGTGCGACCTGCGACCAATTGGCACGACGGGCAAATCAGTCAGTTGTCGACCGTCGGGGCTCGCGGGAAAAGTCAAGATCAGATCGCAGGGTGGGTTGAGCCCCTTCGCGAAACCCATCGGGGTCGTCCAGATCATGATGGGTATCGCTTCCGCTTTCGCTCACTTGAGGCACGGCGGACAAGCTCGCTCCACCCATCCTATGCGCTATAAGCAGCCGTCATTCCGGGGCGATGCGAAGCATCGAACCCGGAATCTCGAGATTCCGGGTCTGGTGCTAGCGCACCATCCCGGAATGACGAGGATCACCGCCCCTTGAACTTCGGCTCTCGCTTTTCCATGAAAGCCTGCCGCCCTTCGCGGAAATCTTCCGAGTCCATGCAAGCGGTCGCGATCGCCTTGACGGCGGCCATGTCGCGCTCGTCCTTGTCTTTCAGAACTTGCGCGATCGTGGTCTTGCTGGCCTTGACCGAGAGCGGCGCGTTGGCCGAGATGGTGCGCGCGACGTCCAACGTCGTGTTCCACAATTCCCCATCCGCCACCACGCGATCGACGAGGCCAATCCGCAGGGCCTCGGCGGAATCGATCCGCATGCCGGTGTACATCAAAAGCCGTGCCTGCGACGGCCCGACCAATGAGACCAGGTGTTTCAGGCCGTCATAGCCATAAGCAATGCCGAGTTTGGCCGCGGGAATGCCGAACTGGCTGTTGTCGGAGGCAAAGCGGATGTCCGCCGACATCGCGACCTGCATGCCGCCGCCGAGGCAAAAACCCCTGATGCAGGCGATCGTCGGCTTCGGGTAATTCGCAAGCAGCGCGCGCTGGGCGTCGCTCTTCCGGTTATATTCTTCGGAAGCCTGCGCGTTGTGGCGGTTCTTCTCGAACTGGCTGATATCGGCGCCCGACATGAACGCCTTGTCGCCGGCGCCGGTCAGGATCACCACGCGCACGGTCTCATCGTCGCGCAATTCGGTGAGCGCCTGACCCACGCCCTCCCACATCTCGATCGACATGGCGTTGCGTTTTTCGGGATTGTTGAAGGTGACGATCCCGACCCCGTCGGTCGCGGCTTTAAGAATCTTGCCGTCGGCAAAGGGTTTTTGGTTCCCTGCGGGGGTGTCGAGCATGGATGAGCCTTGGGACGAGGGCGGATGCCGCAATCAAGCATTGCTTCGCGGAAGCTGCAATGGCGGCGCGGTCGCTGGGCATCTATGTCTTATTGCACGTCATTCCGGGATGGTCCGAAGGACCAGACCCGGAATCTCGAGATTCCGGGTTCGATGCTTCGCATCGCCCCGGAATGACCACCAGCTTACCTCGCCAGATGCGCCGTCAATGGATGGTTGGCGGCCTGGTTGAAGAAGGCGGCTTCCTCGGCGGTCGCCTCCAGCAACTGCTCGTCCTGGTCGTAGATGTCGTTGCGGAACTGGATGGTCTGGTCGCGGGTCATCCAGCCCGTGAGGTAGATCCAGGCAACCGGCACCTTTTTCGGCAGAGCGATCTCCTGGTGCACGCCCGTGGCAATGGCGGCATCGATCGCGGCGCGATTCCACTTCGACATCTCTTCGGACAACAGCCAGGTGGCGAGATCGCGCACATTGTCGACGCGCGAACAGCCATGGGAGTCGAAGCGGTAATCGTCGCTAAAGAGATTGCGCTGGTTGGTGTCGTGCATGTAGACCGAATAGGGGTTGGGCATGTCGATCTTCACCGCACCCAGCGCATTCCAGGCGCCGTCCTGCTGACGCACGGTGAAATTCGGCGCATGCGTGCCGGACCAGTCGACCGAGGCCGGGTCGATCGGGCGATCGTGCGTGTCCAGCACCTCCATGTGCATGCGCGAGAGGTAGCTCGGGTCTTTGCGCATATGCGCGGAGATTTCGGTTTTCGCGATCGAGGACGGAACGGTCCAGGTCGGATTGAGAACGACGCCGGTGATTTCGGCGGTCAGCGTTGGCGACGGTTTCTCGGTCTTGCCGACGATCACGCGATAGCGCCGTACTACCACATCGTTCTCGACCGCTTCGGCAAAAGTCGCCGGAAGGTTCACCACGACATAGCGCTGCCCGAACTGGAAGTTCATGTTCTCCAGCCGCTCCAGCGAAGCCTCAAGCTGTCGGACCCGTTTCTGAACCGAGACGTTGAGCGCGGCGAGCGTGCGCGGCGTGATGGTTCCAGTCGCGGCAAGGCCGTGGCGTACCTGGAAACGCTTGACGGCTTCAGCCAGCGTCTCGTCGAACGGTCCGGATGCCTTGTCAGCAGCGAGATCCTCGCTGATGATCAGGCGCTGGCGCAACAGATCGTCATGGGGACCGGCAACGCCCAGCGCAAACTTGGCATCCGCAGGGATTGTCGGCCAGCCGCCGCGGACCGCGACGTCCGAATAGCTGAGCGCAGCCTCCCTGATCCGCTGCCCGGTGCCCTCATCGAAGGTCGGCTCATGCGACAGCGCGAGCGCTGCGGCCGAGCGGGATTCCGGCGTTGAGGCGGCGGCTGGCTTGACGGTCGCAACATGGGGTGGACCCGCCTGCGCGGCGGCGGCCGGCGTTTGTGCGGCGCTTCGACTGAGGGCCGGGATGGCGGCGAGGGCAATGCCAGCGGCAAACACCACGAATTTACGCATGAAAAAATCCCCTGGAATGCGCCAATGGCGCGGGCGTTCAATCAAAAAGCGAGGCCGGCCAACCGGCGAGCGAGGCGTCTATCAATACGACCGAAAATACGGTCAAGAGGGTTGCCTTCTGATTAAGCCTGAATTGCGGTTTTTGCACCCCCGAAGCGCCCGCGTCGCGAGAACCGCGGCTTACGGTATGTCGCTGCTACCGCTAATCTGGTTCGCGCGCGCCTTGGTTTTCAAGAAGTCTTGGCTTTTCAAGAAATAATGTGCTCGGGGGCATCATCGTCCGCAATTCGGGTGCCGAACTGATATGAGCGATATTTGATGTCCGAAGTGGTCGATATGGAAGTGCTGATCGTCGGCGCGGGTCCGGTGGGACTGACGCTGGCGATCGATCTGGCGTGGCGGGGGATCGACGTCGCGGTGGTCGAGATGCGCGCGGCGGCCGAACCGCCGGAGCCGAAATGCAACCATGTCGCCGCCCGCACCATGGAAATCTTTCGGCGGCTGGGTTTTGCGGAGAAGGTCCGCCATTCAGGACTGCCGGCGGATTATCCGCACGACATCAGTTACCGCACCACCTTTACCGGACAGGAGCTGACGCGCATTGCCATTCCCTGCCGCCGCGATCGCTTCACGCGCAAGGAGGGACCGGACTGCAATTGGCCAACGCCAGAGCCGCCGCATCGCATCAACCAGATTTTTCTCGAGCCCATCCTGTTTGCGCACGCGATGGCCGAGGGCCGCATCCGCATCATCAACCGGACGGCGGTCGAGGACGTCAGGATCGAAGATACGTTCGCGCGCGTGACGTTGCGCGATCTGGAAACGATGTCGGCGAAATCCGTGCGGTGCCGCTATCTGATCGGCTGCGACGGCGCGAAGTCTGTCGTTCGCAAAGCCATCGGCGCCACCTTTGAAGGCGATGCGGTCGTGCAGCGCGTGCAGTCCACCTATATCCGCGCGCCGGATCTTATTCGCAGGCAGCTTCACGAGCCGGCCTGGGGCACCGGCGTCATCAACCCGCGCCGCTCCGGCATGGTCTACGCGATCGACGGCCGCGAACGCTGGCTGGTGCACAATTACATGAAGCCGGGCGAGGCGGACTTCGATTGCGTCGACCGCGACGCCTCAATCCGGACCATCCTCGGGGTGGACGCGAATTTCGAGTACGACGTCATCTCGAAGGAGGATTGGGTCGGACGACGGCTGATCGCGAGCCGGTTTCGCGACAGAAGCGCGTTCGTCGCCGGTGATGCCGCGCATATCTGGGTGCCGTATGCCGGTTACGGCATGAACGCCGGAATTGCGGACGCGATGAACCTGTCCTGGATGCTGGCAGCGCATCTCAACGGCTGGGCGCCGGCCGCAATCCTCGATGCCTATGAGGCCGAGCGCTGGCCGATCACGAGCCAGGTGTCGCGCTTTGCGATGTCCCACGCCGAAGCCGAGATGCGCCGGCGCGGTGCCGTTCCGGAGGAAATCGAAGATGAGGGCGCGCAAGGTGAGCGCGCGCGGCGGGAAGTCGGGCGGCTCACTTACGAAATCAACGTCCAGCAATATGCCTGCGCGGGTCTCAACTTCGGCACCTATTACGATCGATCGCCGATCATCGCGTATGACGGCGCTACACCTCCGCCCTACACGATGAGCAGCTACACGCCCTCGACGGTTCCGGGCTGCCGGACGCCACATCTGTGGTTGGCCGACGGCACGTCACTTTACAATGCGATGGGGCCGGAATTCACGCTGTTGCGGTTTGACCCGGCCGTCGATGTCACTGCAATCGAGCGTGCCGCGGAGAAAAGGCAGGTGCCGCTGAGGGTGCTCGATATCGCGCCACCGGCCGACCGCCTCCATCAGAGCGCATTGGTGCTGTCACGCCCGGACCAGCATGTGGCGTGGCGCGGCCATTGCGCACCGGCCGATCCGCTCGCTCTGATCGACCGTATCCGCGGCGCTCGAGGTCCGAGGCCGCCGAGCCGGATTTAGTCCTCGTTTGCGGCGATCGATTCCATCAAGGAGACCAGCTGACGCTGGACCGTCTGATCCTTGATCTTGCTGTAGGCGCGCAGCAGCCTCAGGCTGAATGCGCTGTCGAGAAACAGCAGGCTTTCCACCTCGCGTGCCTTGCCGTCGCCATCGTAAAAGAAGGTGACGGGCACATCGAGCGCGGTTGCGATTTGCTGGAGACGGGCGGCGCCGACGCGATTGACGCCCTTCTCGTATTTCTGAACCTGCTGGAAGCTGACGCCGAGCTGATCGCCAAGCTCGGCTTGCGAAATCTTCTGCTCCACGCGCCGCAGCCGGATGCGTTTGCCAAGCTCGATGTCCGGTTTCCCGGCGCTGCGCTGCTTCATTTTTTTGGCTATAGATTTGTTCATACTGCTTCTACGTCCTTCGCTCATGAAGCGCCTGAATATACAGGTCGAGGCTACCCATTATACACTGCTTCAGACTCACTTCGATTGAATGAATTTGCTCTCAAGTCCCGGTAATCTACGGGGATTGGCCCGTTTCGCAAGCGGCGTAATTTGCCGCCGGTCAGAATGAATGACGCTCGTAATTCGACTATAACAGTACAGTATTCCGGTAGTCCATTCAGTCGCTACTCGTCGTGATCGGCACACTAAAGCGCGCTTTTCGAAAAACGTTTTCCCCGATACTTTTGAACCTAAGGATCGCTCTGGTTGCTTTGGCAGGTTATGAGCCATTCTACAACCCTGAGGTGGGTCGGAAAGGACTTTTTGCGCGCTTTGTTTACCGTTTGCGCTGCGGATAGGCTATCTATCCTCAAGGTGCCGTGCACAACCTTCGGGGTGGAAGGCCTCGTTCAGGGGCATTTTCCCGGCGTGGCGGCAATCAAGAGGCAGAGGCGGCCAAAGGGCGCAGCGCAGCAATTGGGGTGGATCGGCTGGGACTGGGACCGCGAATGTCACAAATCTGTGTAACGACGAAATCTATCTTCTCAGTCGTAATGGCGTCGGACTTTTCGCAGCGGCCAGGTGTTGATCCAATGACTGCCCCGGCCTCCGCAGCCCTTTTGCAGGTTCGGTAACGGAAACACGTTGTGGTTCATTTTGAAGAAAATTTACGGGCTATTCTGGCGACCCTCGAGGAGTGCCAGGCGGCACTCGTCGTCAACGGCGACCGTGACACGGCGCAACTGGTTTCGGTCTCAATTCTCGAACTCCGGATCAAGCTCAATCGGATAGAAGACTCGGAATTGAAGGCGCTTTGCGATGCGATGTTGCGGGAAGTTGAGGCGGCCTCCAGGCCCGCTCAGCCAAGACCGCAGGAAGGCATACGCCCGCGCCCGCCGGTCTCGCTGAAGCTCGTCAAGTAACGCGACCAGGCCATGTTGGCCGCGTGGTCGTGATTTGCGGATTTTCCCATATCCGCTACATGAACGCCCATCATGATCCACGACGTCTCGATTCCCGCCGCGTTGATTGCCGGCCTGATCAGCTTCCTTTCGCCATGCGTGCTGCCGCTGGTGCCGCCGTATCTCGTCTACCTGACGGGCGCGACCATCGAGCACGTCGCCAATGACCAGGCTGTCTCGGTCTCCAGGCGCGCGGTGATGGCCTCGGCCGCGATTTTCGTGCTGGGCTTCTCCACCGTGTTTGTGGCGCTCGGTGCCAGCGCCTCGCTGGTTGGAGCCTTTATCCATGCCTGGTCGGCCGAGCTGTCGATCGTCGCCGGGATCGCCATCATCGTCATGGGGCTGCACTTTCTAGGGTTGACGCGGATCGATCTGTTGATGCGGGAAGGGCGCCTTCCCATCCCCAAACCCGTGGGGCTCTGGGGCGCCTATGCGATGGGCCTCGCTTTTGCGTTCGGGTGGACGCCGTGCATCGGGCCGATCCTGGCGGCCATTCTCACCATCGCGGCCTCCGAGGCCACGGTGGAAAAGGGGGCCGGCCTGCTCGCGGTCTATTCCGCCGGGCTCGGAATTCCGTTCCTGATTGCGGCCTTCATGGTGGAGCAGTTCGCTTGGCTGTTTGCGCGAATGAAGCGCCACCTTGCCAAGGTCGAACATGCGATGGGCGTGCTGCTCGTCATCACGGGGATCGGCTTTCTGACCGGCAGCGTCTCGGCGATCAGCATCTGGCTTCTGGAGACGTTTCCGGGCTTGCAGTCCTTCGGCTGAACGATTTTAGCGGATATCATCCAGCGCGCAGATCAGCGTATAGACGACACCGCGGGGCAGAAAGTCGACGGTGGCTTCGCCGCCGAGCTGATCGCGGGCGCTGCGTTCGATCAGGCGCGATCCAAAGCCGCGCTTTACGGGCGCGCTGACCGGCGGACCGCCGGACTCGGCCCAGATCCATCGAAGCTTCGAGCGGCCATTGTCCACGATCATTTCCCAATCGAGCCTGACGGTGCCGGTCTCGTTCGACAGTGCGCCGTATTTGGCGGCGTTGGTGGCGATCTCGTGCACGATCATCGAGATGATGACGGCTGCGCGCGGCGGCAGCGGCACCGGCGGCCCCGACATGCGCACCCGCTCCGGATTGTTCGGCACAAAGGGCTGCAGCGCGCGGCCGACCACGTCTTCGAGGCCCGAACCGCGCCACTTCTCCTCGCTCAGGAGATTGTGCGCCTCCGCCAGCGCGCCGAGCCGGCCCTCGAATGTCTCGCGTTCGGATTTGCTGGCGCTCTGGAAGGTCTGCACCGCGATCGCCTGCAGGATCGCCAGCGTGTTCTTGACGCGGTGATTGAGCTCCTCGATCAGCATGTTGTGCAGCATGTCGCCGCGGGCGATCGTTGTCGCCATCCGCACCGCGAAGGCAAGGCCGGTCAGAAGCAGCAGGGTTCCGAGCACGCTGGTGATGGCGAGATTGCGCCATAGCGGCCCATCCAGCGAGGCTTGCGCGATGCCGGCGGCGACCGTCCAGCCCGTGAGCGAGGAGCGAACGAATGTCGTAATCAGCGGCACGCCCTCAAGTGACACCGTCTGCAGTGCCCCCTCGGGCGCGCCAACCATCGCGGTAAATAGCAGCGGTGAAGGCTTGTCGATCGTCGCCTTCGGATTCGGCGCCCGCGCGATGTTGACGCCTTCGCGATCGAAGATCGAAATCGTCCAGTCCTCGCCCGGCCGCTGCCGTTCGAGGATTGACTGGAACATTACCATCGGAGGGCTGAACGAAATGTCGTAGACGACTTCGCCGTCGCGAAGCACGGGCACCTCGACCGTTACGATCAGGCGTTGCTTGGTTATGCCAAAAAAAAGATTGGAATATTGCGGCTTCTTGGTCGCAAACACCTTGGCCACCATGTCGAGATTGTTGCGCGGCGGAAGGCTTGAGGTATCCCTCGTGCTCCAGGAGAACAGCTGTCGGCCCTCGCGGTCGGCGATCAGCATAATGCCGTCCTCGCCATACTGTTCCAGAAATCCGGCGGCGACGCGGCGAAAGCT
>Ga0210394_10002019_pt1 | contig 29412 bp, 27 predicted proteins | sample IncBWC12MmetaG_FD_160121 | JGI IMG/M metagenome (GOLD analysis project Ga0210394, IMG submission 160121) | Forest soil microbial communities from Barre Woods Harvard Forest LTER site, Petersham, Massachusetts, United States - Inc-BW-C-12-M | ecosystem: Environmental > Terrestrial > Soil >...
TGCCATACAATTCATAGCTCTAAGGAAAGGCGAGCAAACTGGAGGAGAGCGTAAAAACCGCGGAAAGCAATCTTCTCAACACAAAACCGAAGCTCACGCCGAACCAGATTCGCAGTTTCTGGGCGGCGTGGGGCGGCTGGAGCATGGACGGAATGGATTCGTTCATCTATTCCCTCGTGCTCGTTCCGGCGCTCACCGAGCTTTTGCCGCGCTCCGGAATTCCCGCGACTCCGGGAAACGTCGGGTACTACGGCGGAGTATTCTTCACGCTCTTTCTGATCGGCTACGGCATGGCGCTCGTGTGGGGGCCGATTGCCGACCGTTTCGGGCGCGTGCGGACGATGATGCTGAGCATTTTTTGTTTTTCGCTCTTCACGCTGCTGGCGGCCTTTGCTACGGGCGTTTGGAGCCTCGCGGTCTTCCGCTTCATGGCCGGCGTGGGAATCGGCGGCGAATGGTCGGTGGGCGCCGCGCTTGTTTCCGAGGACTGGCCCGAGGAGCGCCGCACGATGGGCGCGGCCCTGATGCACACGGGCTACTACATCGGATTTTTTCTCGCGGGCGTCGCCAACATATTCATTGGCAGCCGTTTCGGATGGAGGGCGATGTTCGCGCTGGGCGGCGTCCCGGCGCTGCTGATCGGCCTGATTCGCAACAACGTGCATGAACCCGCGCAGTGGGAAAACAGAGTGCGGGAGCTTGGCGGGAAATGGGCCATGCACAGCGCGTTTCTGAAGCTTTTTTCGCCGCAGTACCGGAAGCGGACGATCGTCAATTCGCTGTACTTGATCGTTTCGCTCGCCGGTCTGTGGGCCGGGTCCGTGTACGCCCCGACGGCGATTACCTACATCGCCCAAAGGACCGGGCACACCGCGGTCGAGGGCGCGCGCCTCGCTTCGTATTCCTCGGCGCTGATCGGCGTCACCACCGTTCTGGGCGCGCTGATCGTGCCGCTTCTCGCGGACTGGCTGGGCCGCCGCGCCACGCTGGCGATTTTCTACGTGATCATGATGTGCGCAATCTGGGTGGCGTTCGCCCGCGTTTTTTACATGCAGCAGAACGCCGTCGCGTGGTTCCTCGTCTGCTCCGCGCTGCTCGGCCTCGGCGGCGCGAATTTCATCGTCTATTCCTTCTGGCTGCCCGAGCAGTACGGCACCGAATGCCGCGCCAGCGCGTTCGCCTTCATCACCAACCTGGGCCGCTTCTTCGCCGCCGGATTCACGTTCCTCGTGGGCGCGGGCATCCGCCATTTCCAGACCTTCGGAATTCCCGTGGCGATGATGGCGCTCGCGTTCGTGGTAGGCCTGGCGCTCGTCCCCCTCGGCGAAGAAACCAAAGGCAAGAGGTTGCCGGTTTAGGAGGTCCGACCTTTAGGTCGGACGATAGCCGATGGATGGAGATGGCCTTCAGGCCCTGAAGCTTCAGGGCCTAAAGGCCAGTGACACGCATGACTCTACGTCGGGGCTGAAGCCCCGACCTCCTGAATGCCCGGCTTGCAGCCTGTGGGGGTTCGCGATGGCACAATCGATGCTACCCCCACGAGGCTATAAGAGGCTGTGGGGAAACCCGATCGTTGTGTCATTCTGAGCGAAGCGAAGAATCTCTCTTCGATTTGAGTCCAATCCACGGAGAGATTCTTCGCTTCGCTCAGAATGACAGTCGCGGGATGAAGCGTTCGCCATTGACCCGCGCGCGTGAATGACATATCTTCTGCCGCAAGTGCAAGCTTCTAAAGGTCCCAATCGCGTTTTCAGGAAGCGACCCATGAATCCAGCCAGCTCACGACAAAGCGTCGAAGCGAGCACTGTCGCGCACGGCGGTGCAGCACCCTTCGCCGAAAGCTCTCAGGGTAAACGCTACGCCAGGCGCGCGGGAGACAACTCCCTCGGCCGCGCCCTGGGCTACTTCGTCCTGCGCCTCTCGCTCGGGGTGGACATGCTCATGCACTACGTCGTGCGAACCTGGGGCGTCAGCCAGGATTTCGTCCCCGTCACGGAAAAAATGTTCGTGGGCAACCTGCTGCCGATGTCGTGGGTGCACTACTTCCTGACGTATCTGCCGTACTTTGAGGGCCTGCTCGGCGTGCTCCTGATCCTCGGCCTCTGGTCGCGCTGGGCCATCACGGCGGAGGGCCTCCTCGTCACCGTCCTGCTCTTCGGCACAGCCCTGCGCTCGGACTGGACCGTCGTCTCCCACCAGATGATCTACCTGCTCTTTGTCTTTTTCCTGCTCGCCGTCGAAGAGTGGGACTATTTTTCAGTGGATGCGTTTCTCGCAAGGCGGGTGAGAAGCTAGCCCGTACCCTTTCATTTTCAAAAATTAACATTCAGCGGCGAGCTTTTGATGAGCCTGATTTGCCCTTACGAGTAGGCATCAGCATCGAGGGCGTCCGTTCGTTCCCCAAGCTGCATCATCAGATCTCCTACGATATCCCGGCGACCCGGCCTCCGTTCGCTGGCGGCTCGCAGGTCTTCCCAGATCAGATCGAGCAACGCCAAATGTGCAAGACCCTTGAGGTCCGCTTCCGGTTCATGGCCGTCTATGCGGGCTTTAAGAAGCAAGAGCCACTTGCGCACTATCCAGTCGGGTGCCCCGCCGTGGTGAACCACAGACGCGTAGGCAGGGAGCTTGGTTTGATAGAACGTGACTTTCTGCTTTAAAAGTTCAGAGAATAGCGAGTTGCCCTTGACCGCGGGTGCGGACACCGTAAGGAAATTGTGCCGAACCGCCTCATAGGCGAGCAGCCAGTGCTCTCGATCGAGGTCCGCATTTTTGAGAGCCCGTGCGATGTGCTTGTCGCTGAATCCCTTCGGAAGTAGCCCGACGCGCCCCATGTGGAGAGCCTGTAGAGCGATGCAGTCATCGTCGAACCCTGACAACACCTGTCCTGCCTTCGCGCTCAAAGTGCAGCGTTGCTCCAGGCAGAATGCCAACGCCCATGCGATGTCGCTGCTGAAGCCGCTCGACTGATGGCGAATTATCATCTGGTTTATCGTATTCGTTATGAGTTGCGCGTCGAAGGTGAGCCCGTTCAACTGCCAGAACGCAAGCAACGCGAAGGCTTTTTGCGATGACCCTGGTTCGCATAGTACGGCCTGTGTTAGACAGCTCTGAGCGATTCTAGCTACGTCAGGTCGCGGACACCCTATCTTGAATAGGATTCCTAGGGCGTAAAGTAGCACGGGCTCCTCAGGAAATTGCTCCCGAAGTCGAAATGCGATGTCAAAATACGTGACCATTTCGCGAGGATTCGAGAAGCGAGCCTTCCCCGCCTGCTTCAATGTCTCCTGCCACTCATCTTGTGCGGGGCGCGGGAGCCGGACGATCGCAGTCTTCTTTGAATTCAGTCGGAGTCGAAACTTCCCCAATTCTCTGTTTAGCTTTTTCAGTACTTCTTCCGCTTGATTGACGGTATCGAACGCAAGTTCGTAATCGTCAAACCATCGGAATGCTCGTCCTGGCGCAACCCTTACGGCTTTATCGACCTGCGTTAGAACTGCCTCAGCAAGCAAGTAGGAAATATCATTTCCGATGGGCACGCCCTGGCTGACTTTGCCGTCGAGATTCATCAGCGCCTGATCAAGTTTTTTCCCAAGAAGCTTTCCATTCTGCCAATTTGCTTTCAGTCGTAGTGTTGGATCGATGGCCCAACCAACCGCATGCGTGTAGAGCGACGGGTAGAATTGGCTGATATCTGTCTTCAGAAGATAAGAGGAGCCCGCTCTGATAGCTGCGCGCTCTCTCGAAAGATTCCCGGGTTTCGTCGTGGGGTGAATAGAGCGCGGGTGGTTCCCGCTGTAGACTGGGCGACTCCTTGAGAAACCGGACCCGCTCGCTTTGCTCAAGAGGCGGCTTAAATTCGCAGCGGTAAGATCAGCAAGCTTCGCGAACGAGGCGGGATGCGGAATTCGAAGCTCTCGCCTGTCTAAACCGGGGAGCGCAAGCCTGTACTTCAGGCACTCGGTAAAGTTGTCTGCCGGGGAATAGGCCGAGATCAGAGCACGTCCGCGCCGCGTCACGCAATAATTCGCAAACTGTTCTGTGAAAAACGCTGGAGGAAGCTCTTTTGGGAAATACCCCCGGGCCAAAAGCGTTTGATAAACGGTCACAGCTTATTGGAGACAACCCTTCGTGAGATTGAGGGACCCAAGAGTACACGTTAAGTACCTATAAGACAAGCTATAACTGACGTCCAGCAGTTCAAATTTGCGAATCCTTCTCCGTCTCCGCCGGCAGCATCCACAGGCCTGAGACTTTTCCGGCGGGGTCGAAGGCGACTCGAACGATCATGGGGCCGTTTTCGAATTCGCAGTGGACGTCGACGCGGTCGAGGTCGGGATCCTTTTTCGCGGATTTGATGGCCTTGAACGGGCCAAGGTGCATCATCACGTGCGTCCAGGAGGCTTCGAGGCGGTCGGCGGGCATGTTGCCCTTCATGCGGGCGTTGAATTTGGCATTCACGTCGGCGAACTGCCCCTGATGCAACATGTCCGCAACGTCCCGCGCCACTGTTTCCATGCTATCCGGGCTGAGGTCGGAGACGGGGCCGATGCGGAAATCGGTGATCTGGTTCGCTTCGTCGAACATCAGCCGCAATTCGACTTTGAAATGCGCGCACTGGCTCCTCGAGATATACACCGGAGCGCCCTGCACCGTCCGGGTGATCTGCGAGATTTGAGACTGGAACGCCCCGGCGATCTCGAACAGCTGGTCGTGCGCGTCCTGCAGATCGCTCTCGCCCACCGAATTCTTGAGGTCGGAGTCGAAGCGCTCGCGGACGGACGCGAGCGAGCCGTGCGCAAAGTCGTCCATGACACCCTTGGCGATCGCGAGCCGCTTCTGGTCAGACGTCTCATCGGATTTCTCGTCGGATTTCTGATCGACTTTCTGATCGGGGGTCTGAGGGGGAGTCTGGGCCAGCGCAAGCCCTTGCGTCAGCAAAATGGCGAGAAGAGGCAAAAGAAAATTTCGGAGCCGGCGCATCGCGACCTCCCGCATTGCGGGCAGAGGCTGAGTCCGCGGATGGAAAGCTGTTACCGGCGGATTGTATCACCACCGCGTTCGGCTCGATGTGAGCGCGGGGAAATTCATTGAAGCCGCTCCCGGCGGGCAATTCTCCATTGACCGGAATATACAAATAAATGTATACTTGAACTTGAGTTTCCGGGGTAGCGATTCTTGTGACTAGCCCACCGGACCACACCCAATTCGCGGCCATCGTTTGGGAGGGTGACTCCAGGGAGATTCTCCAGGCGTTTCCTGACGGCGTTCGTGGCAGAACTTCGGATTCGAGCTCTGGCAATTGCAGCGAGGCGAACGACCCGCCGATTACAGGCCGTTGCCTTCCGTAGGGGCCGGTGTTTTTGAACTGAGGGACCAGGATGAAAGGGCCTGGTACCGCGTTGTCTACCTATCTCGAATCAACGACGTGATCTATGTTCTTCACGCATTCGAGAAAAAAAGCCGGGAGATGCCCAGAAGGGACTTTGAAACGGCCAAGCGGCGCCTCACCGCCGTAAGGCTGCGTTTGTCCAAAGGACGGAAATATGAAACGAGCGGCTAACAAACCGGCCCACGTCACGCGCGGAAATGTGCTGGACGATCTTGGATTTTCGCCGGAACAGGCAACGGCTCTCAAATTCAAGGCGGAGCTATATCAGGCGGTGCTGAAGTGTGCCAGGAGGTATTCACAACGAGAGTTGCAAATCATCCTCAGGGAGCCGCAGCCGCGAATAAGCGAGCTGCTGAACGGAAAAATCGCGAACAAGAGCGTCGATAAGCTGCTTCATTACGCCGGACGATTGGGCATCGAGGCAAAGGCCAGATTCACGCAGACTCGCAAGGATGTTGTGGAGCGGGAGCTTGCGCAGGCCGGCTAGCGCATGTAAATTTCGATAGCTGAGTGCGAGCGATGGCTACGATGTCAGCAGCGGCCGGAGGTCGCGCACGTCGCGGACGTCCTCGAGGGCGTTCACGCGCTCGATGAGCTTCGCGGCGCGCTCGGCGCCGAGGACCGGCGCGATCAGGTCGCGCACTTTCGCGTTCAGGGCCTCGGTGCTGACCGGATTCTCCTTCGTGCCGGGAGGAAATTTCGTGAAGTGGCTCGCGGTGCGCCCGCCCTTCAGCGTCGCCTCGACGAGGCCGCTGCGCGGCGCCGCCGGGTCCACGAGTTTTCGATCGGCCACGAGCTGGACCCGCTCCTTCACGGCGCGGATCTGCGGATCGGCCATGCGTTCGCGCGAATGGCTCGCGGCGAACGAGACGCCGCCATCGACAAGCGCCACCGCGATGATGTACTGCAGGTTGACGTCCGGCATGGAACTGTTGTCGACGATGCCTGCGCCGTCAGCCGGCAGCCGCACGACAACGCGCTCCACATTGTCCACGGTCAGCGAATTTTCACGGCGCAGCGTGAGAAATGCGTCCACCGCGGACTGGATCGGATACCCGACCGAATACGTCTTGATCGAAGTTTCCGCGACCCAGTAGCGAGTGCCCAAGCCCGCGACCAGCTCCGCGGGTCGCGGCTGCGTGGAGAGCGCCTGAAACACGTTGTGCTCGCAGTCGAACACGTTGCGCACGCCGGTGAAGCCCGCCTGCACCATCGTCGCCGCCGTCACGCCGTTGCGCGCGCCCATTCCCGAAAAATCAAACGCCTTCTCGATGTGATCGTTGTCCGAGGTCCAGCTCCACAGGCCGGAGACTTGCTGCGCAGCGTAGGAGAGCGCGTAGCGCATACCCGTTTCATCAAGGCGCGCCAGTGAAGCCGCGGCGCCGACGGCTGAAAACGTCGCGCCGAAACCCTCCGCGCTGTGATGAGTGCCCCGAACAAGATCGGGCCCGAGCGCCATCAGAAATCGGCAGCACACGTCATAGCCGAGAACGACGGCTCGCAGGAGATCGGCGCCCGAGCGGCCTTCGCGTTCGGCCATCGCCAGAGCCGCGGCGACGGACGAGCATCCCGGATGCGTCTTCGTAACCAGTTCGACATCGTCGGTTTCGTCGGCATGGGCGCACATTCCGTTCGCCAGCGCAGCGTTGACGGCGGACGTTTTCACGCTCGTGCCGACGAGCGATGCCTCCGGCGTGCCGCCCAGCGCCCGCACGTACGCGATGGCCATTTCTCCCGGCTTGAGGCGGCTGCCGGAAATCATCGCGCCGAGCGTGTCCAGGATGTGGTGCTTGCCTTCGAGCGCGACGTTTGGCGGAAGCGCGCGGTCGCGCGCCTCGGCCATGTAGCGCGCCAGCTCGCCGGTAAAATCGGTGGCCGGGGCATCGGTTGCTTTCAGAGAATCCTGGCGGAACGGCTCCGCCGTGGCCGCGAGCCGGACGGCCGGGAGCGCGGCGATGGCGAGCGCACCTCCCGCTCCCTGCAGGATTCGGCGCCGCGTGAGCTTCGATTCGGTTGTCCCCAAATTCTTATTCTCATCGCGGTTCTTCAATGTGTTCTCCTTGGAGCGCTCGATCAGCACCGATGCATTTCTCGTTTGCCAGACACTCTACAATCTTCCAACCGTGGTTTCCATCGCGCCGTCATCCGCCGCAGGAGTGGCGCAGGCTTTCCCGGCGCCCCGGCAGCGCCCCAACGTATTCGCCGTCTGATATATAGTTGAAGCACCGAGCACGCGGGTGGCACAAGTAGGACAGGCTTGCAGCCTGTCGGTTTGCTCGTGCTGAAGCGATGATTAACCCGACAGGCTGGAAGCCTGGCCTGGCTCAGGCGGCGGCTTCGGAGGAACCAATGAAGTCGGGAATCGTCTTCGGTCTGGCATGCGCGCTTGCCGTTGTGGTAGCGCCCTCGAATCTTTCCGCGCATCACGGTTCGTCGAACTACGACATGTCGAAATCCGTTTCGCTGAAGGTATCCGTGAAGCAATTTGCATTCACGAATCCGCATTGCGCAATCTATCTGGACGCAAAAGACGACAAAGGAAACACGGAAGAATGGCTCGTCGAAGCCGACAGTCCGAACAACCTCGCCCGAAACGGTTGGAATCGAGACTCGATCAAGCCGGGTGACCTCGTGACCATCGTCGGGAATCAGCTGAAGGACGGCACGAAAGTGATGCGCCTGCAAAAGGTGATTTTTGCCGACGGCAAGGAGCTGAAGCCGCGCGAAGGGAGCGAGTACTGATTCCGATCTGTGGAAAGACCGGGCGTATGCTTTCCGAAATCGTGAAAGGATTCGATCGTACAATGCGAAATCGCTTGGTGGGTTGGAGTTGCGCGCTCCTGGCGGCGTGTTTGATTCCGGCGCTCGCGCGGGCTCAAAAAACGGATGACGCGGGAAGTGCGAAGGCGCCGGCAGCCGTGGCGCCCGCGCCGGGCGCCGACCTGACGGGGGTTTGGTCCCAGTATCCTCGCATCGGCAGCCGCAGCGCCGGCGAGGGCGGCTTCGTCTTCAGCTTGGAGCAACCGCCGATGACGCCGTGGGCCGCGGCGATTTTCAAATCCGTGAAGGCGCCGCACACGGGTGGATATGCGGGAGAATCCGACGACACGACCTTGAAGTGCTATCCTCCCGGCGTCCCACGAATTTATCTTTTCAATTTTCCGATGGAAATTTTTCAGGTTCCCGGCCGCGTGCTCATCGTCCACGAATTCGGCCACTTCATCCGGCAAATTTGGACCGACGGCCGGCCGCATCCGAAAGATCCGAATCCCACGTGGATGGGAGACTCGATCGGAAAATGGGAGGGCGACACGCTCGTCGTCGATACGATTGGATTCAACGACAAAACCTGGATCGATCAGGTGGGCCACCCGCATTCCGACCAGTTGCATCTCGTCGAGCGCATGCATCGCATCGCGCCGGACATGCTGCAAATCGATTTTACGTTCGATGACCCGAAAGCCTACACAACGCCCTGGACCGGAACGAAGAAATTCAAGCTGCGCTCCGACTGGCAGATTTCCGAATACATCTGCGAGGAAAATTTCGACAACAAAGCGATCGAGGAGATCAGCAAGTAGCGCTGACTTTTAGTTTGTGCCACCCGCTACTTTTCGGCGCCAGCCGCCGGCTTCTCCGGCGCATATTTGACGAGCGTCCCGCCTTCGGATTCGTAGACTTGCGCCCCAATCGCCCCGGCGACATTGATTCCTTTGCTGGCGAGCAAATCGGCGGCGATCCCGGCGCGGTGCGCGTGATTGGAGACGGTGACGATCGGCTTGCCCCGCGGAATTTCGGCGACATGCTTTTCGAGGTCCGCGGCCTGGATATTGAGATACACCGGGAACCCGCCGTTCTGAGCAATTTCCGTGGGTCGCCGCACGTCGAGCAACAGAACACTGCCGGGCTTGGCCATGAGCGCGTCAAATTCCGCGCGCGTGAATATTTTCGCCTTCGAGGGCGCGCTCGCGCCTTGCGGCTGCGCGAAACTCACCGCGCTCGCGAGCAGGATCAACAGAACGATTTTCTTCATCAGGTTCTTCTCCATCCGCGGCTTTCATGCGCGAGAGATCGAACGATACTCTCGCATTGCCGAGAACTTTGCAAAGGATCGCCGATGGATCGTGCCGAGGTATCGAGCGAGGCGCACGAGCGGTATCGACTTATGGGCGTGCCAGAGATTGGAGTATAGTCAGGGCATCATGCAATCGCGCCGAGCTGCTGCAGGAAAATATTTGTTTGGGGTCGGGGTGTTTGCCACGGCGCTGATGGGTTTCGCTCTCCAGCCCTTTTTGCAGACTGCCCTGGCGCAGGATGCGTGGGAACCCGCCATTCGCCAATTTGAAGAGCAGGACAAGGTGAATCCGCCGAAACCCGGCTGCATCGTTTTCGCGGGTAGCTCCAGCTTTCGCGACTGGGACACGCTCGTTTCGGACATGAAGCCGCTCGACGTGGTGAACCGCGGATTCGGCGGTTCGGAGATGCCCGACCTCATCCTGTACGCGAAACGGATCATAATCGCCTACAAGCCGAGCGCGGTGGTCGTCTACGAAGGCGACAATGACCTCGCGGATGGCTCCTCCAAGTCGCCGCAAATGGTCGCGGGGGAATTCCGGAGATTCATCCAAATCATTCACACCTCGCTTCCCGACGCGTGGATTTACATTCTGTCCATCAAGCCGTCCAAACTGCGCTGGGACCAATGGCCCAGGATGGAAACCGCGAACGCGCTGATCAGGGATTACGCGGCTTCGCAGCAGCACGTGGAATATATCGACATCGCCACGCCCATGTTCGACGCCAAGGGAAACTTGCCCGCCGATCTCTTCAAGTCCAACGGCCTGCATCCGACCGCAAAGCTCTACGCCAAATGGACCGCGATCATCAAGCCGATTCTGTTACAACGATTCGGTCCCGGAAAAAATTCCTCGCGCCTGGATTTCTCTGTGTTCTCCGTGCCCTCTGTGGTGAATCTTTCGGAGCTTTCCGAAACATCCCAGCAAAATTGACCGTTGGCTCCGCAGGGCTCGCCACGTCGAGGAATCGGTTGCAACGCTAGGGCAAGTCTCTCCGCGCCCTGTTAGAATATGCTTAGCCGAGCCGAACGCAAGAACGACCATGGGGAAAGCGACCGATGTTTGACAATTTAACCGACAAACTCCAGCGGGTTTTCAAGAACCTGCGCGGACAAGGAAAGCTCACCGAAGAGCACGTCGACGAAGCCCTCGCCGGAATCCGCGAGGCGCTGCTCGAAGGCGACGTCAACGTCGGCGTGATCGACGAACTGCTAGCGCACATTCGCGAGAAGGCTCTCGGCTCGGAAGTTCTGCTGCAGCTTTCACCCGACCAGCAGGTCATCAAGATCGTGCGCGATGAGCTGGCGCTGCTGCTCGGCAAGCACGCCAAGCCGAATTTTAGTTCGCGCCCGCCGTCTGTGTGGATGATCGTCGGCCTGCAAGGCTCTGGCAAAACGACCACCACCGGCAAGCTCGCGAAATGGCTCTCCAGCCACGGTCACCGGCCCCTGGTGGTTTCGACGGACGTGTATCGCCCCGCGGCTCGCGAGCAGCTTTCGCAGGTCGCCAAGGCTGTTCACGTCCCGTGCTGGCCCGGCGCGGGCACCGACAAGCCGCTTGAAATTGTGCGCGGCGCGATCCGCGAAGCGAAGCTTTCCGCCCACGACGTGATCCTCGTCGACACCGCCGGGCGCCTGCACATTGACGACACGCTGATGGAAGAGCTCAGCACCCTCAAGCGCGATCTCACTCCCGCGGAAATCTTGTTCGTCGCGGACGCAATGGTCGGCCAGGACGCGGTCCGCTCAGCGGGAGAATTTCACAAACGCCTCGGCCTCACAGGTATTGTCCTGACGAAGCTCGACGGCGACGCGCGCGGCGGCGCTGCGCTATCGATCGGCAAAGTGACGGGTGCACAGGTAAAATTCGTCGGCACGGGCGAAAAATACGACGCCCTCGACGCGTTTTATCCCGAGCGCATTGTCTCGCGCGTCCTCGGCATGGGCGACGTCCTCTCGCTGATCGAACGCGTCGAAGAGTCGGTCGACCTCAAGCAGGCTGCCGAACTCGAGCGAAAGCTGCGCCGCAGCGAATTCACCCTCGAGGATTTCCGCGATCAGTTGCGGCAAATCCGCAAGATGGGGCCGCTCGAGCAAATCATGGGAATGCTTCCCAAAGTAGGCCCGCTCGCAAACGTTCCCAAGGACGTGCAGGTCGACGAATCGCAGCTGAAGCGCATCGAGGCCATCATCAATTCCATGACCAATTCCGAGCGCGGCGATCACAACGTGATCGACGGCAAGCGCCGTAAGAGGATTGCGCGCGGCAGCGGCACGTCAGTCCAGGAAGTGAATCAGGTACTCAAGCAGTATCTGCAAATGCGCCAAATGATGAAGCAGTACGGCGCGCTCGCCGCAAAGGGTCGACTGAAGGGTTTGGGTAAGCTGAGCGGCGTTTCTTAAGGATTTCCGCGCTTCCTTGGTGCCCGAAGAAGACCCCATTCGTCTCGTCCATACAAACAATAGCGCCCGGCGCGCATCTATAAAAACAGGGCTATCCTGCGGAACTGGAAGGTCCGCGGGGTATCGCAAACAAGCGGAAACAGCTATAATCCTTGGCTAGGAGGAAGTGAATGCTGGCAATCCGCTTGGCTAGATTTGGCAAGAAGAAACAACCGTTTTACCGCATTGTCGTGCTCGACAAGCGCAAACCCCGTAATGGCAGGACGGTTGAGGTGGTCGGAACGTACGACCCTCTCAAAAAGCCCTCCGCCATTCAGTTGAACGCCGAGCGCGTGAAGTATTGGCTGTCGTGCGGTGCTCAACCCAGCGACACGGTTCGCAGCTTTTTGACGGCCCAAAAGATCGCTTGAGCCTCTCCAGGGGGAGGCTTGAGGAAGGTTCCGCTGGCCCTCGGAACCTGTTGACCCAGTGAACGCACAAGTGAAACCCGCGACAGATGTAGTGGAGGGCCCCATGAAGGACCTGGTGGAAGCGATTGCGAAGGCTCTGGTAGATCATCCCGATCAAGTGCAAGTTCGATCCGTGGACGGCGAGCAAGTGACAGTGCTGGAACTGCGAGTGCATCCCGAAGATTTGGGCAAGGTCATCGGCAGGCAGGGACGGACCGCGAAGTCCATCCGCACGATCCTCGGCGCGGCCGGCATGAAGATCCGGAAGCGCCTGACGCTTGAAATCCTCGAATAGAGAGCCCGCGGAAAAGTTCATCGGCGTAACGCTGGCAAGAATCCTGCGCGCGCGCGGACTACGCGGCGAAGTGGCCGCTGAAATCCTCACCGATTTTCCTGAACGTCTCCCGAAACTTCGCGAGGTGTGGCTCGCCGACGGCCGGAATTCGCCGCGGAATTTTCGCGTACGGAAGTGCTGGCTGTCGCCCAGCCGCGGCGGCCAGGCGATCTTTCACTTCGCGGACGTCGACGATTGCGATGCCGCCGACAAACTGCGCGGGCTCGAAGTTCAGGTGCCCATTGAGGAGCGCGCGCAGATCGCGGCAGGAAGCTACTTTGTCGATGACCTGGTGGGATGCGCGGTGTGGGAACCGCAAGCGGCCGAGCCGCTCGGCTCGGTGCGCGACGTCGAATTTCCGGGCGGCGTGCCGCTCCTGGCGATCGACACGCGGCAGGGAGAAGTCCTGGTTCCGCTGGCCGCTGAATATTGCATGCGCATCGATGTGCGCGCGAAGCGCATCGACGTTTCGCTTCCCGCAGAACTTCGCGATTTGAATCGCTCCTGACCCTCGCTGCGTTACACTGTCTCCGCTATGCAGTTCGACCTCATCACGATTTTTCCCGAATTTTTTACGGGCCCGCTGGACTACGGAATCGTGCGCCGCGCGCGCGAAGCGAGTCTTGTGGACGTGCGAGTGCACGACCTGCGCGCCTTCACCCACGATCGCCATCGCACCGTCGACGACCGGCCCTTCGGCGGCGGCGAAGGCATGGTGCTCAAGCCCGAACCGCTCTTCGAAGCCGTCGAATCGGTCGCAGGCGCGGATCCTTCAGGTCGGCCCAGCTCCGCCGTTGTTTTGCTATCGGCATCGGGACAATTATTTCGGCAGGACACGGTGCGTCGCTTCGTGCAACTCAAGCGGATCATTTTGCTCTGCGGCCGCTACGAAGGAGTGGATGAACGCGTCGCCGAGCATCTCGCCACCGACGAAATTTCGATCGGCGATTTCGTATTGTCAGGCGGTGAACTCGGAGCAGCCCTCATCGTCGACGCCGTGACGCGCCTGATCCCCGGCGCCCTGGGCAACGAAGATTCCACCCTGAACGAATCGTTCAGCGTTGTGGAAGCCACGAGCGGCGAAGCGGCGGTTTTCACCGGTCACCGGTCACCCGTCACCGGTCACGTCCTCCTCGACTTTCCCCAGTACACCCGCCCCGCCGAATTTCGCGGCTGGAGCGTGCCGGAAGTTCTCCTCAGCGGCAATCACGAAGAAATCCGCCGTTGGCGCGTGCACACAGCTCTCGAAAAGACGCGGCGCAACCGGCCCGATTTGCTGCGCGGGGATGCGCAGGCGCTCGAAGATGCGAACACAAAGCGCAAGACATAAGCACGTTCAAATGTTCAGGCTTGCCTTGGCGAAAGTTCAGGATGTCGCTCGAGCATCCATTCCGAGATCGCCCGATCGACCTCGTCAAGATGCCCCGTGAAGAAATGATCTCCGCCGCGAACGATTCTCACCTGCGTTCGCTGCTGAACGCCTGGAGGGAATTTCTCAACGAGCGCGCGCAGTTGCGCCGGCGGGCCGAAGCGGTCGAATTCGCCGGTCACGAATAGTTTCGGCTTGTCGCAGTTTTCAAGATAAGAAAAATCACGAGGATCCTGCCCGCTGACCGGAATCCCAAGACAGATGAGCTCCTCCACCCGCGAATCGCCGCACCCGGTCCGCGAGCCGACCCACGACCCAAAGCTGAATCCCGCAACGAGCAGCGGCACTCCCGGATATTTCGCCGCGAGGAAATCCATCACGGCCAGGGTGTCGCTCGTCTCGCCTTGCCCGCTATCGTGCGTTCCTTCGCTCCGCCCCACGCCGCGAAAATTGAACCGCGCGACGGGCAGGCCGAATCGATGGATCGTTTTCGCGGCCTGATAGACGACCTTGTTATGCATCGTCCCGCCAAAGAGCGGATGCGGGTGGCACACGACGGCGGCGAGCGGCGGCGCGGCCCGCTCCTCGTCCGGGATAAACCAGAGCAGCGCCTCGATCTGCCCCGCGGGGCCTGGAACCATCAGTGTCTGATGGAGCTGAGAGTTCATAAAGAATTCCATCTAATCATAGTCGGAGGTTACGAAGAGAAACATTTTCTGCATTTAAATGCGTTTCCCGTTGCGATTTTCATTGGGCGATGCTAGCTTGGGTCGAACCTGGGACGCCCTCTTCCGGGAGAATAATGGAACCGACAACCGAGCGCCGAGCCTCACGGCGATTTACGATGACGCTACCGTTAACAGTTCGCTCAAGCGAGCCCGGCGGAAGCGAGCTGCAAGGACACACGCGGGACGTAAGTTTCCGCGGCCTTTACTTCTTGAGCGATGCAGACTACCTGCCAGGATCGCCGATCGAATTCATTCTCACATTGCCCAGGGAAATCACCCTCGCGGGCGATGTGCACATCCGCTGCTTCGCGGAAATTGTGCGCGTCGAGCCCATGGAGAAAAAGCGCGGCATCGCCGCGCGGATTGACCGCTACGAATTTTTGCCGGCTGCCGCTTGACGTAGCTTTCCCCGCTTCACGCCGGCTACAGGCGCCATCCTCCACGCAACAAGTTCATCGCAGCGGGCTTCTTTGTGCTTGGCGCGCGATTCGCAGTAGAATTGGTGTCGAAATGCAGGCGAGGAGGAACGATGGAACTCTTTGACGTTAAGTCGGCGCTCGAGGAACTCAAGGAAGATGCGCTGCTGCCGCACCCCGTGCGCTTACGCGACATGATTCTCAGGACGCCGCTCGATGCTGGCGAGGCGCTCGAATTGAATCGCGAGTTTCAAAACTATCTGACGCAGTACGGCGGCACGCAAAAGCTTGCGCTCGAAATCCTTGAAAGGCTCGCGGCCAGCGAGACGAAGAAAGCGTAAGCCGCGGATTCGATCCCGACTCGAATTCTCGCACGCGCGGAGGGAGCGAACGGGCGCGAACACCGAGATATACGAGCACGCCTGAAGACATGCCCCGAGAAACGATTCTCATTGACGCGGACGACACCCTCTGGGAAAACAACGTCTATTTCGAGCAGACCATCGAGGAATTTCTGACGCTGCTCGAACCCTTCGGCTACCCGCGCGAGTACGCCCGCCACATCCTGAATGAAACCGAGCGGCGCAATATACGCCAGCACGGATACGGCGTGCGCAGCTTCGGGCGATCGCTCGAAGAAACTTACCTGAAACTCGCGGGACACCAGGCGCAGCGCCACACGGTCGAGAACATTCATCATCGCGTCGCGGAACTCGAGCGCACGCCGCCCAATGTCTTGGATGGCGTGGTCGAGACGCTCGATTATCTGGCCGGCCGGCACCGGTTGATCTTGTTCACAAAAGGCGAGGCAGCGGAGCAGGCGGCCAAGGTCGAGCGTTCGGGTCTGCAGATTCACTTCGATGCTATCGAGATCGTTCCTGAAAAAGATGTGGCCACCTATCGCGATCTGGTGAATCGCCATCACGTCGTAAAGTCGCGCGGCTGGATGGTCGGCAACAGCCCTCGCAGCGACATCAACCCCGCGCTCGAAGCGGGGCTAAACGCCGTCTTCATTCCGCATCACGCCACCTGGGCCCTCGAGCACGAGGAAGTGCGCAGCGGCGCGGGGCGCCTGCTCATTGTGCCGAGCTTCCGCGCGCTGCGGGATCATTTCTAATAGCGCGCCAGTAGGAACGGGCTTCAGCCTGTTGAGCTTTTGAAAAATTCCAACGAAAGTTGAATATGGATGGGCTTCCTTCGTGGATTGCCGCCCGTCCGTGTTGCGGAAAACCGCCAGGCCGAAGCCCTACCTAAAACGCCGGCCCGCGCGAACGAAACGGAATGTACACGACCGCTTCCAGGTCAACCGGCTCTCCGTGATTTTCCGCCGCCTGGAATTTCCATTGCGCCAGCGCTTCCATCGCGTTCGAATCCAGGCGCGGATCGACACTGTGGACGAGCTGGATGCTGTCCACCCTGCCGTCCTTGCGGATGATGGCGTAAAGGATGACCTCGCCGTCGACATGCGACGCGCGAAGCTCAGGCGGATATTTCGGATCCACCTTTCTCAACGGCACGGGTCCGGCGAGGTCTGAGGCCACGGCAGCGTTTTCGCCGCCGAGATTAGGTTCCTTTAACTCCGCAAAGTTCAGTATCCAACTGCCGGACGCGCTGGTCAAGTTCGGCATGTTCACGTGCAACGTGTAAACGCGTTTCGAGCCCAGCACTTTCTCGGGAGAGATCCCCAATTTCGCGGATGCAGCGAGCCCCTCCAAAGGGGAAACGCTCGAACCTTCCGGCGGGATGCGCGGGCGCGGAACTGGCCGCGAAGACAACGGGTAGTTCGCTCCTCGCGCAGCGGGACCGACGCCCAGCCCGGAGATGGGGCTCGCAGTTGCACCGTCCCCCCCGCTGACAAAGATGCCCTCAGGGCCGTGGCCGCCGTTACCGGTGGCATGGTCTACCGCCGTGGCGGTGCCCACTGCGGTTCCGCCTGGTGCGCCAGGTTGCGGTCCGTCCGGCGAAATCGAAACGTGAGCCGAAAGATTTCCGGCGGGGATGACCGGCGGAGGCGCCGCGGGCGCGGGCACCGCTGACAGCGCGATCAGAGTTGCGCCGGCGTCGGTGCCTCCGGTAATGTCCGGGGCCGCTACATTCGTTACTGTACGTTGCCGCGCCGCCTGCGGCGCGGACATGGGATTGATCGGCAGGATTGGCCTGGGGGGCGCCTGCGGGGCGGATGCAATGTTGATTGCGCCAGCCTGCTTTTCCTGCGCGGAAATCTCAGGCGCAGCGATATTTGAGGCTGAGAGCGGCGCGCGAGTCTTCGGCCGCAGGGAGACAAGCTCCTTGGCGGTGAGTTGCAGCCTGGGGCGTTCCGGCTGGGCGGCCTCGAGTTGCACGATATTCGGGAGCGCCGGCAGAATTTTGGGTGGCTCCGGCGACGTTTTCGGCTGAATCAGGTCCTGTCTGGGATGGGTCGGATGCAACGGCTCGGAAAGAATGGTCTGCCCGGGGTGAAAGGCGTCCGCGCCGCGATGGGCCTGCGTTTTCGTTGCCTCCCTGCGAGCCGTGGGTCTCGGCGCGCGCATGGGCGGAAGGATCATTGGCAAATCCTTTTCCGGCCCGTACCAGGTGATCTCGGTGGAGGAAGTCGCGGAAACTGTGCGCGCTGGCCGAATGCTCCAAATCGGAGGCGGGAAAGCGATCAAAATCGCTTGCAGGGCCACAGCAGCCACGAATGCCGACCTCGGGAATTTCCCCTCGATCCAGCAATTCTGAAAATACAGGACGCCTTGAAAGTTCTGAGGCGCCGCCGGGCCTCGAACGACGGCCGCCAGACTGGAGAAAAACTCTTCGTGCACTCCCCGTCGTTCGAGACTGAGCCGCGGAGTGGGCAACTCCGGTGAAGAGTCGAACGAAATTGCTAAATCCGGCTTTGCATGCAAATACGAAATCTCAAGCAAACGGATGGCCCCCGAGAGATTATACGCCTGTAGCATGAATCTTCCGCGTGTGGGCTTGATTGCAAGAGCGTCGATTCCTGCCGAGAGACTGAATACCGTTCGACGAATGGCTTGCCGTTCGACCCGTGATTTGCCACGATAGGAGCCTCAACGTATTTCCGGACGCGAATGCCACCATTGCTGCCCGGGGAATGAGAGCTCCCAATGTCTGACGCCCCTACTGGCGCGACTCCGCGTCGTTTTCCCCTATGGGCCAAAATGCTGCTCGGGATCGTGGTTGCTTTGATCCTGGTTGCGCTGGCCTTGCCGTATTTCCTGAATGTTGATCGCTACCGGCAATCGATCACCGAGACTCTATCCAAACAAACCGGACGGAACGTGTCGCTCGGCCAAATTCGCGCGCAAATCCTGCCCGGAATCGGAGTGGCGCTCGACGCGCTGCACGTCGGCAACCCGGCCGGCTTTCCCGCGGGTGACGTCGTCAGCGCCGACGAAATTCGCGTGAACGTCGCGCTCTCGCCGCTGCTGCACGGAATCATCCACGTCAACTCGGTGGACCTGGTGCGCCCGAAGTTGACGCTTCTCACGGACGCTGCCGGAAAGAACAATTACACGTTCACGTCTCCCGATGCCCAGAGCACGCCGCCCGCGAAATCCGGTGACTCGTCCTCAGAAGTAACGCTCGACCAGATCGACAGCATCAACCTGACCGGCGCGGAAATTGTGGTGGGAAACGTCATCCGCGGAGAAGTCGCTCCACTCGCCGACACCAAGGGCATCAGTGTCACGCTGCACAATTTTGCGGTGAGCCCGATGCGGATGCATGACTGGCAGGCGGAGTCGGACCTCTCCAGCGTGACACTCGCGCTCAGCGGCTGGAAGGATCCCATCGCGTTTCACAGCGGGAAATCCACGCTTTCAGGAGGGAAGCTCGACGCTCAATTCGTCGCCGATCTCGCCACCGCCGCGGACATCAAAGGAACGCTGAGCGTGCCCGATTTCGAGCATCCCGAGGTGAATTTTGAAATGAGCTCTTCGCAGCTCGATATCGACAAGCTGATCGACGTGGCCGGCAGCGGACCGGGCGGTCCTTCCGCTCCCGCGCCGTCGGCGACCCCGCCCGCAGCGGCGGCGCCCGCCACGTCGCCAGCGGCGAAGGCGCCATCGAAGGCGAAATCTGGGGGCACTTCTTCGCCCGCGCCGGGTTCAGCGGCTTCGTCTGCCGCGCCCGTGGCGAAAAGCGAACTCATCGCGCACGGGCACGTCAATGTCGAAAAAATCGTGCAGAAGCCCTACACCGTGGGCCCTGCGAACGTGGAAATTCGCGTGTTCACCGATCGCGCGGAATTGTGGCCCATTTCGATCGGAATGTATGGCGGCACGCTGCAGCTTTCTTCAAGGATCGATCGGGTGACCGACCCGGCCCGCTTCACCGCCAACGTGCAAATGCGAAACCTTGACGTCGCGAAAGTGCTCGACGTAAGCCCTGCGGCTCGCGGGAAAATGGGCGGGACGGGAGAGCTGGATCTTCAGCTTCTGGGCAACTTGAGCGACGCGTGGAAGAAAACTCTCTCCGGCACGGGAAAATTCGCAGTGCGAAACGGCCATTTGCCAGGGGTGAATCTCGCCGGCGCCGCCGAATCCGTGATGAAAATGGCGGGCGTGGGCGGTGATACCCCGTTTACCGTTCTCGAGGGCGACATCACCATCGCCGACCAGCGCGTCTCGAGCAAACAGATTCACCTTGATTCATCCGCCGGCATCGTGGACTTGCGCGGCAGCCTGGGTCTCGACAGTACGCTCGACTACCAGGGTACGGTCACCGTCAATCCGGTGTCGGCTCTGGGCACGAGCAAAGTGGGCGGAGTAGTAGGCGGACTGATCGGCAACCGCGTTGGGAAAATATCCGTTCCGCTTGCGATCGGGGGAACCATCGACAGCCCGAAAGTCCGGCCGGGAAACGGTGTGCCGAGTTTCGGCGCGCCATCCACTGCGTCCGGTTCGACGCCGTCGGGTGCGCCGTCCGGCCAGCAACCTACTGTGCAGGATGATGTAAACACCATCAGAAACTTATTCAAGAAAAAGTAGGACGGACTTCCATTTGTGCTAACTCACGCGGCAAGAGCCAACCTGTAGAAGCTGAGCGCTGCGTCGCCCTGCTCGACGACGCGCACAAGCTCCAGATTGCCCGCGCGCTCCGGAAGTTCTCGCTTTCGCAGATGTTCCACCACGACGCGCGCTTCCGGCGCAACCAGGGCCGATTCTCCAAGCGCCTCTAGTGTGCTCTCATACTCCTCATCCGCAGCGTACGGCGGATCGAGGAAAATAACCTGCGCGTGAACGCGCCGTGACTCCAGCCGTTCGATCGCGCGCGCGACGCTCAATCCAAGTACTTCCGCTTCCGCGCCGATTCCCAACGATTGCAAATTTTTACGGACCAAGGCGACCGCGGGCGCATGCTGCTCGACGAAAACAGCATGGCGCGCGCCCCGGCTGAGAGCCTCGATGCCCACGGCCCCGGTGCCCGCATACAAATCGACAAACGTCGCTCTCTCGACTGCCGGCCCCAAAATATTGAACAGCGTCTCGCGCAAACGATCGCTCGTCGGCCGCAGCTTCGTGCCCTTGAGGCTGCGCAGCGCGCGGCTCCGATATTTGCCGGCGATGACCCTCACGAAGAATCCCTTTGGAACCACGGATGCACACAGATGGACGCCGATAAAAGCAAAACCGAAAGCCTTAGCGGCCGAACCAGCCCCCGCAGTACTGCATTGCGAAGTCCGGCGTGCGCATGACTCTTCCCGGCAGACGAAATCATCGCGTTCGTTTTGAATCCGTGTTCATCTGTGTGCATCCGTGGTTTCAAACGCTCTACCCCACTGACGCGAGCTGATAACGCCGCTGCCACTCCGCCGGCAGGCTCGACAGGAGGCGCAGGCGCGCGGGCGCGGCTTCGGGGGATTCGACGAGCGCGAGCGCTTCGCGGCGGGCCAGTTCGAGCCATTCAAAATCGCGAATGGGATTGGCGACGTGGAATCCGCGGTCGCCGTGCTGCCGCGTGCCGAAAAATTCGCCGGGGCCGCGCAGCTTCAAATCCGTCTCGGCGATCTCAAAGCCGTTGGTGGTGCGCACCATGGCTTCGAGGCGCACGCGCGCGTCATCGCTCGGATTTCGCGGTGCGATCAGGAAGCACGTGCCCTTCCCTCCGCCGCGTCCGATGCGCCCGCGAAGCTGATGGAGTTGCGAGAGGCCGAACCGGTCGGCATGCTCGATGACCATCACCGTCGCGTTGGGCACATCCACACCTACTTCGATGACGGTTGTCGCGACAAGAAGATCGATCTCGTGCTGCCGGAATGCCTCCATCACGCTTTCTTTTTCTTCACTCTTCATCCGGCCGTGCAGGAGGCCGACGTGGCGACTTGGAAAAATCGAGCTGCGCAGCCGCTCGAATTCCACGATGGCCGCTTTCAGCGAGCGCTCGGATTCCGCCGACTTCGATTGCTCGATCACCGGATACACGACGTACGCTTGCCGCCCCGCGTCCATTTCGCGTTTCACAAAATCCCACACGCCCGGCAAATTCGCGTCGGAGGAGATGCGCGTCACGACGGGCACTCGCCCCGGCGGCATCTCATCGATCACGGAGACGTCCAAGTCGCCGTACAGCGTGAGCGAAAGCGTGCGCGGGATCGGCGTCGCCGTCATCACGAGTACGTCCGGCGCGGTGCCCTTTTCCATCAACTCCTTGCGCTGCAGGACGCCGAAGCGGTGTTGCTCGTCCACGATCACGAGCCCAAGGCGGTGAAATTGCACCTGCGGCTCGAGCAGCGCGTGCGTGCCCACGACGAGCTGCGCTTCGCCGAACCGCACCCGTTCGAGCGCCGCCCGTTTCTCCGAGGCTTTCAGCCCGCTGATCAAAAGCTCGACGCGGTACCCGGCACGCCCAAAGATCTTTTCCGCGGACAGATAGTGCTGTACGGCCAGGATTTCCGTCGGCGCCATGAGCGCGGCCTGGTAGCCGTTTTCGATTACGATCGCGGCGGCTTCCAGCGCTACGATGGTTTTGCCGCTGCCGACGTCGCCTTGCAGCAGACGGTTCATCGGCGCGCTTCGCTCGAGATCCGTCGCGATTTCTCCGAGCGCGCGAAACTGCGCCCCGGTGGGCTTGAAGGGCAGCACGCGCTTGATGGCCTCGCGGAATTTCGGCTCGCGCACGCGAAAGGCGATCCCCGCCTGCTGCTGCGCCGACTTCTTTCGCAGGGCCACGCTCAACTGGTAGAAGAAAAATTCCTCGAAAATCAGACGGAGATGCGCCTTCGAGCGAAACGAATTCAGCGCTTCCACCGATTCGGTCGCCGGCGGAAAATGCACGAACTGGATCGCCTCCCGCCGCGAAGGGAAATTGTAGCGCTCGAGAATCTCCGGCGGCAGCGGGTCCGGCATCTCACCCGAGAATTTTTCCAGCGCCAGGTACACGATGCGCCGCATCGACCGCGAGCTGATCCCGCCGATGGCTTCGTAGATGGGAACGATGCGTCCGACTTCGGTCGAGTCCGCGTCTCCCTCGCCGAGCATTTCGTACTCCGGATTGATCATCTCGATCCGCCCGGGCCGTGCGGGGTCGAGGTCGGCCTTGCCGTGCAGGACGAGCTGCTGCCCCGCCTTGAATTTTTTCTCGAGATATTGGCCGTGAAAAAACTTGCACCCGAGCGCGCCCGTTGCGTCGCGCACCAGCAGGTGATACACGCCGCCGCGCGCCCGTGAGTACCTCACTAAGCTGCCGCTGTCCACTGCGGCGCGTACCGTGCAAACCTGGCCCGGCCGGATGTCGCGAATCTTCGCGAAGTGAATCCGATCCTCGTAACGGAAGGGCAAGTAGCCGATCAGGTCGTGGAAGGTGCGCAGCCCGCGCTCGGCCAGCAGTTCCGCGCGCTTCGGGCCCACGCCTTTCAGGTACATCAGTTCTGTTGTGGGTGCTACGGACATGGAATCTTTAACTCAGGATAGCATGCGAGTCTGCGTCAAGGCGCCTTCAGTGGCACGACGGCCGTGGGTCAGTTTCCGATAACGCGGGTGGTCTCAACGTGTCAGTGCAACGCTTGCTTGCAGTTTATCCGCCGGAGTCTGAAATCCCAAAGTTTTTCTTGGACGCTGATTTAATCTCAGTGCTACCTCGTCGAGCTCTGCTTGAGAACACCCTGACAAGTCTGTTCGTTTAGGAAAGTACACTCCAGCGGACCCAGAACCGAGGAAGCTCAGCGGTACGTAAGCGAGCTAATTCCCGCAGCACTCAAGAAAATCAACCGGTAAGAGAGCGCGCCCTATCCTTCCTTCAGCGCCGTGAACCTGACGCGTGCGGAGGATGGTTTCGATGGGGTACAATTCGCTTCATTCCATGGTGCTGCGGAGGAAAACAAATGGCGGATCCGACGTATGACGAACTCAAGGCCCGCGTGGCGGAACTGGAAAAGAAAACGGTAACCCGCACCGGCGAACTGGATTTCCGGGTCGGCGAAAAAGGCGGCGTGAGCGTGTACGGGCTGGGGCGGTTTCCGGTCACATTGTATTACGAGCAGTGGACGCGTCTCCTCGACGCCGCGCCCAGGCTGCGGGAATTTTTGGAAGCCAACAAGAGCAAGCTGAAGCTGAAGGAAAAGTAGCCCAGGCGGAACCGATCCGGTTGCGCAGGAATAGCCCAGGAAAGTGATGAAGAACCCGGCCTCAAGAAATTTTCAGGCCACGTTAGAGCGCATCGACTCCCCTCTAAAATGGGTCATGGTCCGCGTTCCCTTTGATGCCGCGAGGGTCTGGGGAAAACGCGGCCAGCTGAAAGTGAAAGGCGAAATCAACGGTTTCGCGTTTCGCACATCGCTGTTTCCCGACGGCAAGGGTCGTCACCGACTGCTCGTGAACAAGCAGATGCAGCGCGGCGCAAAGACCGCGCCGGGAATGACCGCGGAGTTTCGGCTGGAACCGGACAACGCGGTCCGTGCCGTCACCGTGCCTGCGGAACTCGATCGTGCAATCTCTGAGGAGCGTTCGCTCCGGCGGTGGTTCGACGGCCTCAACCGCTCCGTGCGAATTGACATCTGCAGAGGGGTTGCTCAGGCGAAGAATCCCGCAGTTCGACGGCGCCGCGCCGAACGCATGGCGGAATGTCTGCTGGCCACGATGGAAGCCGAGCGCGAACTCCCTCCCGCTTTCCAGATTGCGTTCACGCAAAATTCATTGGCCCATGAAGGATGGCAGCTCATGTCTCCCTTGCGGCGGCGGGGCCACTTGCTGGGTTTTTATTACTATCAAGGCCCAGACGCTCGCGCGCGGCGCCTGGGGAAAGCGATAGAAGAGGCAGTCCTGTTTGCGCAGAAGAGAAAAAACAGAAAATAAGTTCGAGGGGCAATCCCGCTACGGGTGCTGTTTCTCCCGTTCGGCTTTTCCTTCGGCCATGATTTTTTCGATTTCATCGGGCGACCGCGGCAGGCGCGCGGTGAGGAGCTTGTAACCCTCGGGTGTGATGAGCACGTCGTCCTCGATGCGTACGCCGAGCTTTTCCTCTGGAATGTAAATTCCCGGCTCGATGGTGATGACCATGCCCGGCTCGAGCGGCCTGGTGCCGAAATTCGGCCCGGCCGGGTCGTGCACGTTGAGCCCCACGTGATGGCTCAGGCCGTGAATGTAGTACCGACCGAGCGAGTGGCCCTCCAGGTCCTTGCCGTGCGAATCGATGTAGTCCATGGCGATTTTCTGGAGGCTCGTGGAGGCATCCTTGCCGCCGAGCGTCATTCCCGGCTTGAGCGCGGCGAGTGCCGCATTCTGCGCGCCGAGCACGATTTCGTAAATTTCACGCTGCCTCGCGGTGTACTTTCCGTTCGCCGGAACCGTGCGCGTGATGTCGGACGCGTAGCCCGAGTACTGCCCGCCGACATCCATCAGCACGATGTCGCCGTCCTCGATCTTGCGGTCGAGCTTGTTGTAATGCAGCACGGTCGAGTTGATGTTCGTCCCGACGATGGGCGCGTACGCTTCGGTTTCGCAGCCCGCATAGTCGTGAACGTCGACCATCTTCGCCGCCACCTGGTATTCGTATAGGCCCGGACGCATCATCTTCATGGCCGCGAGTTGAGCATCGATGGAAGGGTCGACGGCCTTCTGGATCAGCTCGAGCTCGCCCGGCGATTTGATCGAGCGCAGCGTGCCAATGGCCGAAGAAGCGTCCTTGACCGTGGCTTGCGGCGCCGCGTCCTTCACCCACTTCGACCAGTTCGCCGCGTGCGGATACCCCTCGTCGTGCGGGCCGGGCAGTTCAGTGTAGATTTCCGGATAATTTTTCGCCAGGGTCACGAGCTCATCGTGGAGCTGCGAAAACGTCGCGACGCGCGCGACGCCAGTCCTTTGCTGAATACCCTGATCGTCCGGGCCGATGCGCGGGCCGTTCCATTTTTCTTGGTTGTAATCGTGCGCCGGGAGGTAAAGCGTTTCGCGCCCGCCGGTCCAGCCTTTCTGATCGGCGGACTCGGGCACGAGGAGCAGCGCCGCGCCTTCTTCATTGTGGCCCGTGAGGTAATAGAAATTTTCTTCCTGCATGAAAACGTACGAGGGGTTCGCCTCTTCGTGGCCCGTGTAGCCGAAGAGAACGACGGGCGCGTTGAGCGCGGCGAGGAGCTTCGCGCGACGCCCGGCAAAAACGCTAAGCGGCTCGCGTTCCCACGCTCCAAGCGCCGGTGCGAGGCACGCGAGAAGCAGAAGAACGACGCAGCCGCGTAAAATCGAGATTCGCTTGTTCATCCGTTCACCTCGCAGAAGTCCCTCAACAAAAACATATCACGAATATAACCGCCGGCCCCTCATACTTCGGGGCAAGCGGGGCGCCGGCGCCACGATGCCGATCCCAATAGTGCAATCAGGGCCAGCACTTCGGGATAGCACGAGACGACGTAGCGCGGCTCGGGAGCTTCCACAGTCGTCAGAAACGCGGTGCGCACGAACAAGTAACCGAGCAAGAGGGCGATGCCCCACAAATTTGGACCGGCCCGCGTACCAGCCGAGCCGCTGCCAGCCCCTGCGCTCCAAACCAGCCAGACGCCGACAATCGCGAGCGCCACGTACGCGTACCCCAGCACGGCGAATGAGCCGGTGATCAGGACATTAGCGCGCGAATCCCGCCATTGCTGCCGCAGCGGCCAGAATTTCCCGTCGATGTCCATCAGTTCGGTGCGCGGCGTGAACCAGATTGTGAGGGCGCGCTGAAACGGCGCCTCGACGTAAGTCCGCAAGGGATGCCGCCGCGTTCGCTCGCGAGCGATCTTGGCGAATTGCTCGTCCACCTCGGGAGAAACTTCGTAATCGGGTCCGTCGTTGACCTGCGCCAGCAGTGCCGCGACGCGCTCCTTTTCCTGCGAGGAATCGAACGCGGACGCCGGAAGATCGTCCACGTCCTGCGGGCCGACGCCGAGTTGCCACACGGTATAATACACATCCCGATAACGCTCGAGCCACGTGGACGTCCAGGAATAGTAGCCGCCCGGAGCGGTTTCGCCAGGAAGGTTGACGTAGCGCGGCGACAGAAACTGGACTTCCCTCAGCGTGATCCAATTGCGCGCAGCCCACGGCAGAAGAGGAAGCAGCAGCGCTCCACCCATCGCCGATGCAAAAAGAACGACCCGCCGCAGCCCCAAAATCTTCCACTCGCGCACGGCATACACCGCCGCAGCGACGCAAAAAAGCAGTGGCATTTCCGGGCGCACCAGCGTGGCCACCCCGGTCAAGAACGCTCCTAGCAAAGCCCATGCAAAGGGAGTAAGTCGACTGCGCTCATCACGGAGGCCCACGCCCGCGGACGTGTCCCTCAATCCTACGGCAAAACACCACAGCGCCGCCGTAGCGAGGAACGTCACGAGTACCTCCGTCAACACCACCGCCGAGTAATTCGCCAAAAATGGACACGTCGCCGCCAGCCAAAGGGCTATAATCGCCACGCGCCGGCGCCAACCCACAGGTGCTAACGCGGAAGCCAACCCAGCCGTCAAAATACAGGTGACGCAGTCGAGAACGGCCTGAGACAACAAAATGGCCCGCATCGAGCGTCCAAGTAGTAAGGCCACTCCGGCCAGAAAAGCCGGGTACCCTGGCGTTCGGAGGTCCGTCGGGATGATCTGCCCGTTGAGCGGAAATCCATACACATGATGATCGGCCCAGGTGCGGGCCAGCTGAATGTATAGATCGCTGTCGTCGGCCGAGCCCGGATAGCGCAAGGCGAAGAGGAACCGCAAGCCTAGGGCGGCCAGTATGGCTAAGGACACCTGTACCCAAACAGCCGTGACGCCGCTGGATGGTGCGAGTATGATCGTTTCTTCCCGGCGCGGAGGTTGTGTGGCGGGCGGAGTGGTCATCGGCGCTATTGTGGCAGACCGCTCGCTTGGAATGAAGGCATGAAGCCTCGCAAGCCCATATTCTACGACGCGCAGCGCCGCCGGTGGCGGCGCACCAGCCGCATTTTGGAAATCAGCGGCGCGCTGTTCACGCTGCTGGCTATCACGTTTCTCGTTAACGTCCTCGTCAGTCCGCGGCTGCCCGAGCCGCTGCTTCCCACCAATCGCACGGCGCTTCATCCCGTCCGCGAAAAAACTCGCACGCGAATTACGCTGAAGCGAACCGGGCGGCTGCGCCGCGTCGAATCGCTCGGTCAGATGCCCGCCACGTACGATCCGGTACGCGCGGCATTTTACGTGAGCTGGGATCCGACGTCGCTCGCTGCTCTTCAGCAGCATTTCCGCGACATCGACTTGCTCATTCCCGAACGCCTGCACTCGATCACCGCGACCGGCCGCCTCGATGTCGAGGCCGATCCGAAGCTCGCGGCGTGGGAGCAGACGTTACAGCAGCAAACTCCGCCCATCAAGATTCCCACGATGCCCCTCCTGAACAATTCGGACGGCACCAACTGGCTGACCGACGAAATGGCCACGATGCTGAAGAATCGCGCGGCGCGGGAACATCTGTCGCAACAAGCGGTTCAATATCTCACCGACAGCCACTTCGCCGGCCTAGTCGTCGATTTTGAAGAAATTCCGGACAAAAGCCAGAAGGATTTTAGCCAGTTCGTCTCCGAACTCGCTGCGGACCTGCACGACTCGAAGCTGAAGCTCATGGTCTGCCTCCCCGCGGCGGACTGGGCCTACGACTACGCCGGCATCGGAAAATCCGCCGACGCCGTGATCCTGATGAACTACGACCAGCATTGGCGCACGTCGGGGCCAGGTCCGATCGCCGCGCAGGATTGGTTCGTGAAAAACATCGAGGCGATCACGAAACTGGTGCCGCCGGGCAAGCTGGTGATGGGCATCGCCAGCTACGCGTATGACTGGCCGAGCAAAGCCGGGCTCAAGGCGCACGAGCAGGCCAAGGTGGAAAGTTTCCAGGAAGCGATCGTCACTTCGGTGGAGTCCGAAGCACAGGTGCAGTTCGATTCGGATTCTCTCAACCCGAATTACTCCTATTCCGATGAGCATAATTTCATCCACCGCGTGTGGATGCTCGACGGCGTGACCGCATACAACGAGCTGCGCGCCGCCGAACGCGTGGGCGTGCAAGGCACGGCGATCTGGCGGCTCGGCTCGGAAGATCCCTCCGTCTGGTCGATCTGGGACGTCACGCGCCCGGACGACGCCGACCGAGCCAAGCTCGAGGACATGCCTCCCGGTTACGACCTGATCCTTGAAGGCGACGGCGACATCTGGCGTTTCTCGGACACTCCGCAAAAAGGCAAGCGGTCGATCCGCTTCGATTCGGCGAGCGGCAACATCGTCGAAGACAATTATCTTTCGGTGCCGTCCTCCTATCGAATTTTTCAGATGGGCGCGGCGCCGTACAAGATTGCGCTGAGTTTCGATGACGGACCGGACACGCAATTCACGCCGAAAATTCTGGACGTTTTGAAAGAGAAAAAGGCGCCCGCGACGTTTTTCGTCATCGGCAGCAGCGCCAACGACGCTCTCGGCCTGATCCAGCGGGAGTACGCCGAGGGCCACGAAATCGGGAACCACACCTACACGCATCCCCGGTGGAACGAAATCTCGCGCACGCAGATCGACGTCGAGCTCAATGTGACCGAGCGCTTGCTCAACAGCACGCTGGGCGTGAAAACGCTGCTCTTCCGCCCGCCGTACGGCATCGATCATCAGCCCGAAACCGCGGATGAAGTCGCCGAATTGCCGATCGCGCAGTCCATGGGCTATTTGATCGTCGGCGCGCGCATCGATCCGCACGACTGGGGCGAGCCGGGCGGAGTGCCGCCCAAGCCCGCGTCGGTGATCGTGCAACGCGTCCTCGAGCAGGCAC
>Ga0210394_10002020_pt1 | contig 29399 bp, 28 predicted proteins | sample IncBWC12MmetaG_FD_160121 | JGI IMG/M metagenome (GOLD analysis project Ga0210394, IMG submission 160121) | Forest soil microbial communities from Barre Woods Harvard Forest LTER site, Petersham, Massachusetts, United States - Inc-BW-C-12-M | ecosystem: Environmental > Terrestrial > Soil >...
TTCGTACCAGTTCGGAAATTTAATAATGACCTTGGCTTTCGGGTTGATCTTCTTGATAGGTCCGATCACCAGCGTGCGTGCCGCGTCGTCCATCAAGTCGAGCCGGAATTGCGTCCAACTCTTCGTCCCTTTGGCGGCAATGTCGGAATCGCGCTTGGAATTCACGAAGAAGAAGTCGTCGAGAATGATTTCGTCGAAGTGTCGCGCGGTGAGTTCGGAGACACTCTTGACGTAATCACGGTCCTGCGGATCGGTGTAGCAGAAGGATTCAAACTGGCGAGCCTCATCGCCGGTGAAGGCGATTCCACCGGCGACTCGCACGCCGCGATCAGTGAAGAATTTCTCGATCGTGTCGAGAAGTTGCTCATCGGCGATCTGATGGCTGCGGTAGGTTTCAATATAGACTTTGTCGACTTTCACTTGGCGGCTGATGGTGTCCCAACTGGTTTCTAACCATTGCGGATCCTTCATTTGCTTCACGACGAAAATGGGAATGTAAACGGCGACGCGAAAATTTTTGTATTGCTGAGCGCGCGTCTCGGTTGACAGCAGAAGAATGAGCCAGAGGAGGCAGGAAACGATTGTCAGTACAGGCCGGAATCCGAATCTCATGGAGGTTCTCCAGGCGATGTAGACCGTGAGAAGTATATATCACGCTCAATAAAAAATCGTTTATGTGGCGATGACGGCGACCCGCGTCATCCCATGGTCATGTAGTATTTCAGAATGAGCAGCAGCTCGTAGGTTGTGGCGAAAATAGCGAAGCCTGCGTGAAAGCGTTCGTTCGAAATCTTGATAGCCGCCGCGCTCAGTAGAATATAGAGAGCCACTCGAATGTAATAGATCGGGCCGAGAGTGTGAAGGTAGGCGCTGCCTTTGATCCAGGTATCCGCAATATCCGCGATGAAAAGCACGATCATCAAGCTGAAGATCCATTTGCGGCGGGAATAGAAATAGGCTTTGAAGCCGTCATAATCTGCCATTTCTTCTGGGAAAAAGAGCACGCACAGAAGAAAAAGAAGAACGGCGTAAAGGGAAATAAACAGGTAGAGGGGAAATGTCCATTGCTGGACGGTTTGCAGCCGGTATTCCCACCACCAAAAGTGAATCAAATAGAGAAAAAGGAAGAGGGCCCACAAGAGATGCACCCAGTAGACTTTATATTCCTTGGGGTGTTGGACGATGCGAGCTACTCCGGTGAGGAGACGGGAGACTCCGAGGCCAAGAATAATCGAGAACAAAACGCGCACGTGCAGATACATGTCCATAAGAGCACCTGGCAGGCGAGCAGATTGACCGTGAGGGATTGTGGCACAAATCCGCGATGGACACTCGAACGTCGGGTCGGACTCAGTCCGATGACAGGGATTGTTGCGGTTGGCGGCTCTCGGTCAGGCGCAAAACGATGAGAGTGCGGTCATCGTGAGCTTCCCTTGGCCTACCGCTGAATTCGTCCGTGGCTTCCAGAATTGCAGTCGAGATGCTGTCGGCGGAGTGCCCATGAGCGTGATCGCAGAGCACTTTCCTGAGGCGTTCGAATCCGAACGGCTGATCCTGCGCATTCATGGATTCCAAAATGCCGTCTGAGGCAAAGACGAGGATGTCGTTGGGCTGCAGCGCAAGCGTTACGGTTTCATACTCCGTGCCCGCAAACATTCCCAACGGAGTGCCGTCGATTTTGATTTCCTGGATTTGTCCTTCGCGGACAAGAATCGGACGCGGGGCGCCCGCGTTGGCAATCATTAATTGGGACAGACTCGCGTCATAAACCGCGAACATGAGAGCGACATAGTTTGGACTCATGTGAGCGGCGTTGAGGCGGGTGTTCAGCGCAGAAAGCATCTCCTCTGGCCAGCAGCGATGGTCTTGCGTGTACTCTCGGAGGATGCCGACGGTCATGGCGGCATATAGAGCAGCGGCGGTGCCTTTGCCGGAGACGTCTCCTAAAGCCAGTCCCAAACGTCCGGTGCCGTAGGGCAGAAAATCATAAAAGTCCCCAGCCAGTTGGCGCGCGGGAACGTAGGCAGAGGCGACATCGAGACCAGCAACCTGCCGCTTGCCTTGGGGGAGCAATTGCCGTTGAATTTCGCGGGCGGTGTCGAGATCGCTTTGTAGGCGCTGCTCGCGTTCACGTGATTGCTCATATAGGCCCGAGTTTTCGAGCGCAATGGCAATGTATGCCCCAATGATTCCGAGCATTCGCTCGTGTTCGGCGGTGAAGGCGTTCAGATTGGTGCTCTCGAGGTCGAGTACGCCGATCAGGCGATCCTGAAGCAAGAGAGGAACGACCAGTTCCGAACGGACTCTGTCGCTGTGGGGGAATTCCACATACCGCTGGTCCAGGCGGACGTCGCCCACGCGGACGGCGCACCGGTTACCCGCGGCATGGCCGGTAATGCCTTTAAAAAGCGGAAGGGTCAAATCAATGTTGATAGCTTCCTCGTAATGCTTCGTAAAGATACACTCCAACTGCGAAGCGGCTTCATTCCAGACCATCACATTAAAAAGATGATAGTTGACGATTTTTTTGACGCGCTCGGCGACGTGCTGCAAAAGTTCATCACGCGCGAGGATGGAGGTCAGCTCACGGCTGACGTCAAACAGCAGGGAAAGGCTCTGGTCTTGCTCGATGGCAGAAACCGGTGATTGCTTGACGGCGGCTTGTGCCGAGGTGTCGCTCATAGCGGAAACCAAGTTGATAGCATAACCGTAACGCGATTCGGTTGGCTAGATGGAAGTGGAGGTATGAAGGGTTAAACGTGAAACTGACAAATTCAGTCCGGATGTGCGGTGCGGGTGTAGACTCGGGCTGCAGACGAAGATAGCGCATACAACATGAGAGCGAAGTGGAAACGGATTCCGCTGGTGGCGGTCGGCTGCCTCGCCGTTGCCGCCGGATTGCGGCCGGCGGCGCAGGAACATGGTAGCGAGAAGCCGCAAAAGCACAAGAATTTGGGTTGGACTCCGCCTGACGTAAATGCGCCGCTGCGGTCCCTTTTGTCCATTCCGCCGTGCGATCCTGCCAAAGTGCTGAAGGAAGTCGGTGCGCACGTGTTGGAATTAACCAGTAACCTCGAAAACTTCACCGCTCAGGAAAAAATAGAATACGCGATGATGAACCCGACCGGTTTTCGGGAAGAAAGCGATTCCGGTGTGTTCGAGTATGTCTTCGCGTTTGAGCGAGCCGAAGGAGTGCGCACCAGCCGCGAGTTTCGCACTCCGTCGGCGGGAAGTCATACGTTCCCAGCCACCGGGCAAGACACCGGGCAGGTTGCCCTTGGGTTGATCTTTCATCCCAACATGCAATCCGACTACGAGATGAGCTGCCTGGGGCTGGACCGGTGGAACGGGCAGCAGGCCTGGGTGATCCAATTCCAACAGCGCAAAGACAAGCCGCGGCGGACGCTGCAATTTCGCAGCCAGGGGGTCACGTACCCGGGAATGTTGAAGGGAAGGGCGTGGATTTCGATGGAGCGCGCGCAGGTATTACACCTGGAAACGAGCCTAATGAAAGACATTCCAGAGATGAACGTTCGAAGTAGCGTGGTTTCAGTAGACTATGCGCCGGTGCAGATTCAATCGCGGAAACTGGAGCTGTGGCTGCCGCAGAGAGTCGAAGCGTACTGGGAAATCTCGAGCCATCGGGTCATCCTGTACCACACCTTCAGCAGTTTTAAACTGTTTTCCGTCGATACGGAACAGAACGTAGAGAAGCCGAAAGAACCGTGATCGGGTGGGCGCGAAGGATTTCACGCGAGCGCCCGCGAAAGCGAGCTTGCTACTGACTTAGAATTTTCTCGAAGAAGGCCAGGGCGCGAGGGTCGTCGGATTGACCGAGCCAGAACATGGCTTGCTTGCGCACTTCGGGGTTTCGGTTGTTCTGGGCGACTTCGATGAGCTTGGGGACGCCTTCGTCCTTGGGCATCTGACTCAGCGCGAAGACGGCTTTCTTCTTCACTTCGGTATCGGGATCGTTCTGGATAGCGGCCGTAATGGCGTTGGACGCCTTTTGTCCGGCCTTTTGCGCGAGCCAGAAGAGCGCCTGGCCACGCACGTGTGGCTCGGGATCGCCTTTCGCCATGCGCAGCATATCGTCCACGGCCTCCGGTTCATGGCTGACAAACAATGCGAACGCTACTTTGGCTCTTACATCGCCGTTCGGATCGCTTGTCGCCATCTTTTCGAGCAGCTTCACGCCGGATTTGCCGCGGGCGGCTCCGAGCCAGAACGAAGTCTTTTCCCGCAACCAGGAAGGCTGATCGGGAGCGACAAAATTGGCAAGCGCGCGGTCGGCGGATGGATCAGCGTGTTGCGCGATAGCCATGACGGCCTGTTCGGCAAGTCCGTCGCCATCCTGTGCGTGCCCGTCTTCGCGGACGTAGCGCGCCAGCAGGTCCACGCTTTCTGCCGGCTTTACATCCGTTAGCCAGACGACACGGAGACCTCCCGCGTCCAAAGTGCAATTCGCCGAAACCAAGCGGATGCGCATGACGCGTTTCTGATCTACGCGGAGAAGAACGATGACTTGCGAAGGCTGTTCGAGCTTGACGGTAGCGTTTTGATTCTGCCTGATGACGGAATCGCCGGGTCGTTTTTCCAGATTGCATTTTCCGCACCAGCCATTCTGGTCGCCATCGTCATGGTAGTCGCAGCATGCCGAGCGATTTCCTCCAATGGAGTCCACTTGATAGGCTAGCCACACCGGTTGCGGCGATTGCGACGCGACCTGTTGCACTGCGGCTTCCAAGCCTTGTCCCGCACTCCGCGTTTCCGTGTTTGCATTCACAAACTGTGACTGAGCGGCATTGGCAACGGCGATTCCCGAACCCAGATATAGGATGAAGCCCAGGCTCAGTATGGTGAATCGCGATACGCAATTCGCGTTTCTTGCGCTCATGACGTGCCTCACTTTTGCAAAAGTTCCATCAGGTAGTCGTTGCCTTCCTTGGAATTCATGACTGATAGCTTACTGACTGCAGCCTTCTTGAGCTCGGGATCCTTCTCGGACTTGGCAATGGCCACGAGAGCGCTGGCGTTTCCGCCGAGGAAGTACGCGTTTATGATTTCGAGCTTTACGTTGCGGTCCGTTTCCTTGTCGTAAATGGCCTTTAAAGCCGGATCTTTCGCGCCCAGCAAACCGAGGTTGCGAATCGCGGTTTTGCGCAGTTCGGGATTTTTCTCGGTGAGCGCCAACTCCGCCAGGCGAGCGGAATCGCCAGCGATGAACAGCCCTTGCAGAATTTCCTTCTTAATTTCCGTGGAACTGGTGGTTTGGTACATGCTCTGTAAGTCGGCGCGATCGCCCATAACCCCCAACTGGCGGATGGCATCGCGCTTGAGGTTTTCGTCAGTCTCCTTTTTTGCCACAGCCGCCAAATCCTCATGGTTGCCGGAAATCATGAAAGCGCGCAGCACGGCGTGCTTCACATCGGGATCAGAAGTGCCGCTATAAATCTCACCGAGCAGCTTTCCGGAGTTCTGTCCACCCGTCATGCCCAGATACTCCACGGCTTTGCGCTGGAGTTCGGGATTGCTCTGCCCGCGGGCGATTTTGGCCAGCATTTCCTGAGCCTGCGGCGAGCCGCTTTGCACCAGGAGGAACAGCGCCTTCGATTTTTCTTTGGGACTGGCAGACCCGCTCAGATATTTGTCGATCATGGGAATGCCTCTGGAAGGATCGTTATTCATGATTCCTTGAAGCGCGAGAATCTTGAGGTCAGAGTCGCTTTGTGTGTCCGGATTCACCGGGTGGCCGGAGCCTTGGCGCATTTCGATTTCCAAAGCTTCGGCATCTTTTTTCCAGCGGCTCTGCGGAAATTGTTTTTTCAGGTCGGCGATGGACTCGAGAGCAACATCGCGCTTACCTAGTTTGTTTTCGGCATAAGCTTTCCAATAGAGCGCTGCATCGGTTTGGGTGCCGGCCATCTTCGCCAATTCGCTGAACTTTTTAGCCGCGTCTCCGTAGTTCTCTTCATCCAGGTAACCGCGGCCGTCGTTGTAGAGTTCCTGCATGCGATCGAGGCGTTCCTGTTCGCGGTCTCTTTTCTCCTGCTCCCGGTCTTTTGCCTCCTGCTCGCGATCGAGCCGTTCCTGTTCGTGGTCACGACGTTCTTGCTCGCGGTCACGTGGTGCCTGCGGGTCTTGCGCGCTCTGACTTTTGTCCTGCGCAGCGCTTTCCTGACCTTGCTGAGCTTCCTGGGAGCTATTCGAGGACGGCGATAGACTCGCCGTAGCGCCCCTCAACGCGGGACATGTCAGCAATAGACCGCCCATTACCAGAGACGCGGCCAGCGCGCTCGCAATCGCCTTCTTCTCTTCGATCATTTTCGACAAACCTCCAAACTCGTTTGCGATGCTCATGTCTTATTCCTTTCCGCATTGGCCACATCGCTCGGTGCCGGCGCAGGTGCGGTGTTTCCGCGCCTTTGGCGCAAATCCTGGTGAACCACGCGAACTTTCAACAAGATTCCCTTCGCGGCGATGCGTTTCTGAATGGCTTCAAACTGCGAGGGAGTGATCTCGTCCGGACTGTTGGCGATGTCCAGCAGAATAGGTTCGAGTTCGTCGAGCGTGCTCGCCATGAGCGTGTCGCCGTCGTGCTGGGCGGTCTGACGGTATAAACGGTTTTCGTCGAGGAGAGCCTCAGCGCGCTTTTGTTCCGCGGAAATGTTGACGAGCTTCTCCCCTTTTTGCGGCTCGGCGTTTGCAAATTCCATAAGGACCATCTCGGAGCGGCCAAGGTGATCGCCCACGGCGACGACGAGAACGCGCTCGCGAACTTTGCCCGCATCCGCGATTTCACCACCCGGCGCGCTCTTCTTGGTGAATCGGCCGAGGAAGAACGCTAGCAGGATAATTGCCGCTATCGCGCCGACAGCAACCAGTCGCCGCGGTTCAAAAAAAGCCTCCCACCAGGAAGCGCGCTTTTCCGGAAGGCGCGGAGAAATTTCCTGCCACACGCGGCGCGCGAAGTCACCGCCGGGATCAGGCACCGGCATGGCGTCGAGCGCAGCGAAGACGGCTTCGATGCGGTCCATTTCGTGGCGGCAGACTTCACATTCGTTCAGGTGGCCCGCGACGCGCTCGCGCTCCCGAGTCTCGCCGTCGCGGTAAGCAATCAGTTCTTGTTCTGTCATATGATTCATGATTCCGTTCCCATGGCTCGCGCCGTGTTGCGAAATTCTGAAAAGGGCTCGAGCGCCTTGCGGAGTTTGGCGACCGCGCGAAAGACGGTATTCTTCGTGGCGTTGGTGTTGGATTTCAGAACCGCTGCGATCTCCTCGATGGCGCAGCCTTCCCAGTGGCGCATGACGATTGCGGTGCGTTCCGCAGGCGTGAGGGCATCGAGGGCCTGTTTCATCTTTTCGGCCAGCTCCGCGCTTCCCGCGAGCCGCTCGGGAGAAGCGGTGGGATCTTTCACCAGCGCCACTGGATCGATTTCAACCCCTTCTTCGCTGGGCCGGCGTGGCGCGGCGTGGCGGGCTTCATCGACGTTACGTTGGCGGATGCGGTCGATGGCGTAATTCGCGGCGATGCGGTAGACCCAGGTTCCAAAATTGGAGTTTCCCGCAAACTGCTTCAGTTTTTGATAAGCCCGCAAAAACGCTTCTTGCACAACTTCCTCCGCATCGTGAGAGTTCCCCGTCATGCGATATGCCAGCCGGTAGAGATAAAGGCTGTAGCGGTCGACAAGGACACGATAAGCGTCGCGATCGCCGGCCAAAGTGCGCTCGACGGCGATGGCGTCGCTGACGGTTTCGTTTCCCGACCCCTCGATGCTTGCCTTCATTCTCACAATTAGACAGGATTAAGCCCTTGCGGTTAGGTCGGCCCGGGAAGGCGGCGGTCGCTCCCGGCCCCCGAATACCGTATCATTACAAAGGGTTTGCGATGGAGAGGGCGACGTGATTGCTCGTTATACACGGGAAGAGATGGGGCGGATCTGGAGCGACGCGAATCGCTACCAGAGATGGCTGGATGTTGAGTTGGCCGCGGCGGATACGTTGGCGGAGGTTGGGCTGGTACCGAAAGACGCGGCGCAGCTACTTCGCGCACGGGCAAAGGTGGATGTGACTCGAATCAACGAGCTCGAAGCGCGAGTGAAGCACGATGTGATCGCGTTTACCATGGCGGTAGGCGAGACGATCGGCGATCCGAGCGCGGCGCGGTGGCTGCATTATGGAATGACCTCGAATGACGTGGTCGATACCGCGCAGGCGCTGCTGCTGCGGGATGCATCGCACATCATCGAGCGCGACCTGATTCTTTTCGCGGAAATATTAGACCTGCGCGCGCATGAGTTTCAGCACACGCCGCAGATTGGCCGGACGCACGGGATTCACGCGGAACCGATTACGTTTGGATTAAAGATTGCGAACTGGTTTGCGGAAAACCAGCGAAATATCGCGCGCTTCCGGGAAGCGGCGCGAGGCATTGCGTTTGGCAAAATTTCCGGAGCGGTGGGCAATGCGGCGCACCTCGGTCCCGACATCGAGGAAAAAATCTGCAACCGCCTAGAATTGCAAACGACGCCGGTGGCGTCGCAGGTAATCCAGCGCGATCGCCACGCGCATTATTTGAGCGTACTGGCGCTGATCGCGGCGACGCTCGAGAAAATCGCGCTGGAGATTCGCCATTTGCAACGCACGGAAGTACGCGAAGTGCAAGAGCACTTTAGCGGCGAACAACGCGGCAGTTCGGCAATGCCGCACAAACGAAATCCCATCACCAGCGAGCAGATTTGCGGCCTTGCGCGAGTAGTACGCGGAAACATGATTGCCGGGCATGAGAACGTGGCGCTCTGGCACGAGCGAGACATTTCTCACTCTTCCGTAGAACGTGTGATTTTGCCGGATTCCACCATCCTGGTCGATTACATGCTGTCGAAGATGGCCACGATCGTGGGCGACATGAGCGTCTTTCCACAGCGCATGCTGCGCAATCTGGAATCGACGCACGGGCTGGTTTTCTCGGGACAGCTGTTGCAGGACCTTGTCGAGAAGGGAATGCCGAGAGACGACGCCTATAAAGCCATCCAGGAAAACGCCATGGTGGCGTGGGAATCGGACGCGAGTTTCCGTGAGCGAGTCGCAGGGGACGCGCGGATTACGAAGTATCTGACGGCCAAAGAGCTCGAACATACGTTCGACTTAAAGCGGCAACTGCGCAACGTGGACCAGTTGTTTGCGCGGGTCTTTGGGGCGCACCCCGCGGGAGAACGCGGCGGCGCCGTCGGAAGCGGGTGTTGAGCTAGTTTGGCGCGGTTAACCGAAAGCTTCGACATTCGGCCGGTGTTATCCGGAGGAGCGCCTTTCGCGACGAAGGACCTCAGCGTCTAGTGTGGGCTGCGCTCAAAAGCGGGAGCAGGGGTCCCGCACTCCCAATTACTCGACGCGTTGAACGTAGCGAGCTTCGGAAGTGTCCACGCGAATCTTGTCGCCCTCATTCACAAACGGCGGAACGTTCACAACCAGGCCGGTTTCAAGCGTGGCGGGTTTCATCACCGAACTGGCGGTAGCTTTCTGAAGTGTCGGCTCGGTCTGCACCACCTTGAGGTCCATGGTATCCGGCAGACTGACGCCGATGGCTTTTTCGTCGTGAAACTCAATTTTCACGATGGTGTTGGGAATGAGGTAGTAGACCGTCTCGCCCAGCTCCTCGCTGTTCATCTGCATCTGCTCGTAGGATTCGGTGTTCATGAAGTGGAATGAATCGCCCTCTTTGTAGAGGTACTCGAATTCGATTTCGTCGAGGATGGCGCGTTCGACGAATTCCTCGGCGCGGAACCGGTAATCGATAATGGCGCCGGTTCGGAGATTTTTCATGCGCGTCTGCATGGAACCGCGCTTGTTGCCGGGGGTGCGGTGCTCGGTGCTGTGGACTGTGAAAAGATCGTTCTCATGTTGGATGACCATACCGGGGCGAAGTTGCGTGGCTTTAACGCTGCTCATAGATTTTACGAGGCCGAAAACGGCCGTAACTCCCTAAATGAATTAAATACGATTCGTAAATTCCAGACGACGGCCCGACGGAACGGCGCGTGGAATAACCTGCCTGTTGAGAGCAAGGACGAGGTGCGCAGGGAGAAAGCGCGCTCCTTGCGCAGAAAATCAGTATAAACGTGCCGCGAGGGTCAATCAAGGCGCCAGTGATCGGAGATACAGGAGAGAAACCTCGAAACCCCTTGCGCCTCTACAAAAAAAACAGCAAGCCTTCGGATGTGTTCCCGTTCACTCCCTCTCACTTCTCGCTTCGAGGAATTTGACTATCAAAGTTCCGAATGGGGAAGCGGATTTGGTTTGAGACGTGTTATCGTCTTTTCACGCGGGTGACGGAAATGGCGAGAAGATTGCGCCATGCAAGGAATGTAGATAGGAGGTTCACGAGATGCGCCGACGCAGACTGTTGCTGACGATCTTTGCGGTTTGCGGTTTTTCATGCTTGATATGGTTCACAAAGGCATGGGCTTCGCCTGAATCAGAAACCTGGCATTTGGATGGCCCGCACTCCGCCGCGCAATTTTCGGTTCGGCATCTCGGAATCTCCACGGTCCGCGGAACATTCACCAAGGTCAGCGGCGATGTAGCCTATTTTCCCTCGGACATCGGCAAATCTTCAATCGACGTCACGATCGATGCGAGTTCCGTGGATACGCGGGTTACCATGCGGGATAACGATATTCGAAGCGACCACTTCCTGGATGTCGCGAAATATCCGACGATCACTTTCAAATCAAAACGCGTTGCTGCCGCCGGAACCGGCAAGTTGGCTGTTACCGGCGATCTGACGATTCATGGCGTTACCAAGGAGATTACGCTCGACGTGGCCGGCCCGAGCGATCCGATTAAGAATCCGATGGGTCCCGGTCAGCGCATGGGAGCTTCCGCGACCACCAAAATCAATCGCGGAGACTTTGGGATGACCTACATGTCGGGCGTAGTTGGCGATGAGATAGAAATACAGATTGACGTTGAACTGCTGAAATAGCTTGGGGCCTACTGACTCATCATTCGGTCGCGCTCCAGTTTGCAATCTAACCGGCGATGCGGATCAGGAACGCGACTTTCTTGAAGCGACCATTCTTCCGGCGAGGAACAGGAGCAACTCGCGGTTGCTGTTGGTGATTCTTGGCAGAAGCTGACGGAACCTGTTGAAGAGGCGTGCTTCCTTGCCAAAACTGCCCCAACCGCTTTTAGGCGCTGATTCGTCGGATGATCGGTCCTCATGATAGAGGAGCTGATACAGCTTCATGTCCAGGGCGCGCGCGATCTTCTCCAGCGTTTCTATGGAGGGAACAGTGTGCCCATTCTCCACTCTAGAGATATAACAACGAAGCATTCCTGTGCGCTGTTCCAGGTCGCCCTGCGAGAACTTCTTTTCCTCACGAGCGGTGCGAATGCGACTGCCGAGGTCCACGGTTTTTGTCCTTGCGGCGAGACCTTACCTCATCCAAAGAGTTTTGAACAGAGAAAATTGAACACGGTGAAAATGTTGTCGAGCGAAAGGAACTTTGGCCCGAATGTAGTTACCTTCTATGACTGGCAGAATTGTTGGTGTTCCCGGAGTTACTTGACAGAGTTTCGCGAAGCGAGCATAAGAGTACGTTCGTGTTTTCAACCCGAAGCTGCGGCTCACTTCCGCAACGGTGACGCCGGCATTTCAGAAGGGGGAACGCTTATTCTCACCTAGTCGTTATAGCAACCCCCCGAAACACACATGCTGAGGGGGCACGCCTATCGTGCCGAATCGTCCGCAGTCCGCGTGCCGAGATGAAATGGTGGCGAGCAGGAGGTCAGTGAGATGCAGTCGCGCAGTTGGGTGCACGGTATGGAACGTCTCTTTTTATCCGCCTTGGGTCCTTCGGACGATACCCCGGTTTTCAGTCTTCAAAACATTGGCTTATTCGTCGTCATATTTGTTTCCTATTACATCAGCGGAAAATTTGGGCAGCGATTCTCGCCTCCTAATCCCGCCCCAACGGCATTCTGGCCTCCCACGGGGATCGCATACGCGGCCCTCTTCTTGAAAGGACGAAGGGCACTACCGGCTATTTTCGCCGGGGCGTTCTTCATGGACCTTTTCAACCTGAGCATGGCGCCGTACGCGCTGGGCACCGCTTTGGGATGCACGCTCGAAGCGATCATCGCAGTGGCTTTGGTGATTCGGCTTGCAAACGGAATCAACGCGTTCTTCACTCCACGGGACGTGCTGAGGTACGTCGTATTGGCGGGAATCATTCCCACGGCGTTTGGCGCCACCTGGGGCGTTAGCCTCATGTGCCTGCACGGAGAAGTGCAGTGGGCCAACTTCTGGAACTCCTGGACCATTTGGTGGGTAGGTGATCTGCTCGCGGCGATCATCCTAGCGCCGTTTTTGATACTTCTGCTGGGGCACCGGCACAATGCTTTGAGCTGGTCGGAAATGGTGGAAGCGACGGCGCTGCTCTTGGGATTGACTGCGGTTTGCATTCTGAATTTCGGGCCGCCGCTTGTTTCGTGGATTCCCAAGGTTTTTTTGAGTATTCCATTTTTGACGTGGGCCGCGGTGCGTTTTTGCCCTCTCGAAGTGTCCGGGGCTTGCCTGGTCATGAGCGGATTTACGCTTTGGGGCTCGTTGCAAGGCTATGGGCCGTTTGCAACCGCGCGAACCGAGCCTCTCATGCTGGTTGGGAACGTCTGCGTGTACAGTGTCATGACCATGTTTGTCGCAGCCGCGCTTTTCAAGCAGCGGAGGGAAATTGAAAAGCTCTATGCTCTGAAGTTCGGAATGAGAAATACGGTTAGGGACAACGATGAAAGTACGGGAGTTTCCGATTCGATTGAAGCCGTCGAGAAGCTGGACGGCGGTCCGAGTCAGCCACCGGAAGGCCCGTAACGAAAGAGAGTCATAAAACCAAAATCCATGTGCAGTTGTTGGTGGCAGTGAAAAAGAGTCGCGCCCGGATTATTCGCGAGCAGTTCCGCCTCCACGGTTTTGCGGCGCGGCACGACCACTACATCCTTGAAAATGCCGGCGGTGCCCTCGCCGGCGATACTTTTTAACTCGAAGGAATGGCGGTGAAGGTGGACAGGATGATCGTCATCGCTTTGATTGTCGAAGCGGAGACGGTAGCGGTGGTTTTCGCGGACCATGATCGGATCGGTCTTGGGGAACTCCTTGCCGTTGATGGTCCAGTGGTCCACCCAATTGTTGCCAGCGAATTTGCGGCGAAAAACCAGAGGAACAAGTTCCGTCGGTTCCATTGTCGCGCCGTCGCCAGGGCTCGCGGTTGAAGAGCCGAAAATCTTGTAATCCCACGACGTATTACCCGGCGCTACCCAACGTGGCGTTTCAGTGCGATTTTCGTACTCCACGATGATGCCCAAGCCCTGATTTCTGACTTGATCGTTCACTTCTCCCAAGATCCAAACGCCGGGTGAATCCATAACCACAACAGCGTCGACGCGTTCGGCAGGACCAAGCGAAAGAATATCGACTGAGCGGCGATTCGGGACGGGATTGCCGTCCAGGCTGATAACTTCAAACTGATGGCCCGCAAGCGCAATCTGATGCTGTAGTGTCGCGCTGGCGTTCAATATACGAAACAGCACCCTCTGCCCTTGGCGGACGCGGATTGGTTCACCGTGATCGAGAGCGTGGCTGTTGATGGAAAAAATGTCGTAAGCGGGTTCCAGTGTTCCTTCGCCGGCGGTGTTACTCAAGTAGGGTTTCCAGCCATGAAGGCAGAGCAAAGCTTCCGCGTCGTAGCGTCCGGGGTCGCTTTTTGGCTCGATGCAGAGCATTCCAAACTGTCCGGTGAACGTGGAGCGATTCAGATTCCGGCCTGCGGAGACGTGCGTGTGGTACCAGCGGGTACCGGAGGGACGAACGACGAAGGAATATCGTTGCGAGGTGTGAGCCGGAATGAAAGGAGTGCCCTCCTCCGCTGATCCATCAACTTCCGGCGCAATGAACAGACCGTGCCAATGAACCAGCTCCGGCTCATTTGTGTCATTGAAGACCTCGATGGTCACTTCCTGGCCTTCGCGAAAGCGGAGAACGGGGCCCGGGACGGAGCCGTTGTAGCCGACGGTCTTGATGTTTTTGCGTGGAGCGACCTCGAATTCAACCGGGGAGATACGAAGCGTGGCATCTGGTTTGGAACTGTTGCCGAAAGGGCTACGAGCGAGCGAGGGAAGCAGCGCCAGACCAGCCCCGGCTCCTAACCTGCCCAGAAACTCTCTGCGAAACATGGTCCCATTCTGCCATCGATCGCGGTCATTTTTTGAGCTTGAATCAGCTTTGCTTGGCAAACATGTTCGTCAAGTTGGTAATGCGTAGCAACTCCAGCACACGGGGTGTTACGTTGTCGAGTTCTAGGATGCAATAGCCGTGGTTGATGGCAGACACTTTCAAACCGACCAGCGCTCCGAGCGCCGAGCTGTCCAGGTGATCCACGTCCGCAAGGTCGATGACGATACGGCCGCCACTCAGAATGAGGGCTTTGACGGTGTCCTTCAGCTGGGCGCTCGCTTCGCCCACCAGCCTGCCGTGGCATTTCACGATTGTGACTTTGTTCCCTTGATCGTCGTCGGGGGCTTTTTCTACTTCGCAGCGAAACGAATCGTTCGATGGCATCGGTTAGGGGCTCCCTGGGTGAAAACGGGCGAATCGTAACACTTAGCTCCCAGCCGCTATATTAAAATCAGGTTACAGGTGGGAGGACGCCGAGTGGGCCTTCTCCATAAAACCGTGAGCTAACGGCAATTTCCATATGTTTTCCTACTGCCCTCCAGGCCGGCGCCTTTATGGACCCTTACTTGGCTTCCGAAGCGTGCTGCTTAGCGGCGTCGGCCATGATCTTCTCGATCTCGTCGGGTGAACGAGGCAAACGCTGGCTCAGGAGTTCGTAGCCGGAATCGGTGATGAGCACATCGTCTTCAATGCGAACGCCGAGGTTCTCTGCGGGGATGTAAATACCGGGTTCAATGGTGATGACGGTGCCGGGAGCGAATGGTTTGCAGAGATCGCCGGGGTCGTGGACATTCAAGCCGATGCTGTGGCCCAAACCGTGAATGAAATATTGGCCGAGGGATTTCCCATGCTGATCCTTGCCATGAGAGTTGATGTAGTCGTAGGCGATCTTGTAGACACTCCTGTCGCCCTTGCGGCACATATCCATACCGGGCTTTAGCGCATGAATCGCGGCGTCTTGCGCTCCGAGGACGATTTCGTAGATTTCGCGCTGGCGCGGAGTGAATTTGCCATTGGCGGGAATGGTCCGCGTGATATCCGCGGCATAGCCGGAATATTGCGCGCCTACGTCCATGACGACAATATCGCCGTCTTCGATTTTGCGGTCCAGTTTGTCGTAATGGAGCGCGGTGGAGTTGGGACCGGCTCCGACAATCGGCGCATAGGCTTCCGCTTCCGCGCCACCCATGGCATGCACTTCCACCATCTTTCCCGAGATTTGATATTCCCACAGGCCTGCCCGCATCATTTTCATCGCTTCGAACTGAGCGTCGAGAGAAAGATCAATGGCTTGACGAAGAAAAGCCAATTCCGTAGGCGACTTGATCAGGCGCAACTCGGCGATGTTGGCGCGGATGTCTTTCAAAATGACTTCCGGCGCAATTTGCTTCAGCCAGTCGACGGTTTCTTTCTCGTGGGGATAACCACCCAATTCTCGTTGATACGGAAGAATGGTGTAGAAGGCCGGGTAAACCTTCGCCAGCCTTTCCACCACGGCGCGCAGTTCAGGGTAGGGCTTGACCACGGAAAAGCCGGTTCGCAGCTCGATGCCTGGATCGCCCGGTGACATTCGGACCCCATTCCACTTTTCCTTGCGGACATCTTTGGGCGGAAGGAAAAAGATTTCGCGATCGGTCCAGTCGTCGTTGGCCGCCTTCTTCGCCACGGCGGGCAACAGGATCAGAGCGGCTTCTTCTTCGTTGTGGCCAGTCAGGTAATAGAAATTTTCCTCCTGGGCGAAGATGTAGGTTTGCGCTTCCACTTCCTTGCCGCTGTAACCGAGGAGAAGGATGGGGCCATCGATATTGGAGACCAGTTTGGCGCGGCGCGAGGCGTACTCAGAGTTTGGCTCGCGTTCGCGGCGCTGTTGTGCTGCGGTGGGACTGTGTGTGAAGGCGAGAAGAGCGAGCAGTGGCAGCAGCAGTCGCAACCGGGAATGAGAGGAATCCACTCGCAAACGAAACAGACCAAGGTTCTTGAGATCACTCATCCGGTCACTCCTGGAGGCTCCCCCACCAGAGGAGCAAAGGCGAGATTGTATCGCAAGCAGAGAAGGGCCGGCCAGCGGCAGACAGAATGCCGAGGTTCAATGCACCTTGTTAGAACTTGTGACTTAGTAATGTAGGAGTTAATAGCGTGGACGAGCGCGGACGATCAAAAAGCGCGACCGGCTTGAATCACGGGACTTACGATGGTGGAATCGGCCATCACCGAGCTAACTACCCGGAGGGCGTATGGAGTATCGGGAAAAGCGCCGTACACCGCGGTACATCTTCATTGCCAGCGCGGAACTCTACGACGAACGGACGGATGTGCGGGTGGCGTCGCGGGTCAGCGAGTTGAGCAAGCATGGCTGCTATTTGGATATGATGAATCCGTTTCCCACCGGCACGCTCGTGCTGCTGAAGATCTTTGCCGGCGAGCAAACCTTTCAGTCGAAGGCCAAATTCGTTTACTCCACACCAAACGTTGGAGCTGGCGTCGCATTTCTTGAGGTCGAACCTAAATATGAGTTCGTCTTGAACCGCTGGCTCGAAGAAGCGGCGAAAGGCTGACCGGTTACTTCAGTTCGACCTCGACAATCTGACCTTCGCTGCTTCCTTCATTTGTTAATGCGTGCGTCACCTTCGAATCAATCCAGTGAAAATCGCCGGCTTGAAGTTCATGCGACGAGGATTGGCCGTCCGGCGCGGTCATTTTCAGCGGCATTTTTGTGACGGCAACAATCAGATAGGGGCGGACATGCGTGTGCATGCCCGATGTTGCGCCGGGCGCGAGTGTCCACCGATAGACGCGAGCGCTGGGATTCTCGATGGCGGCGGCAGCGGCTTCGGCCGCGGACGGCTGCTGCGGCCGCTGCAGGAACTCCACGTCCAGCACGTCAAAAGAGCCCGGACCAAAATTATGGACGCGATGAATCATCGGTGTAGCGCCAACCGCCGGAGCGGAAAGATCGCCTGGTTTGGTGGGAGTGGAAGGACCTTCGGGCTCGTTCAAGTTTTGCTGAGAGATGCTGCAATTCGAGAGTTCCACGGAAACGCGGTCGTGCGAGTGGATGTGATAGAGAGTTCTCTCCCCTTCTCGAACAGTCACGCGCATGACCAGGACGGAGTTGTTCTTGAATACCGTATGATGGTGGGGTTCCTCATCGACTGGAACGGGCGGCTCTTCAAAGGATTTTTGATCCGATTTCTGGGCGGCCAGAAGTGAAATCGAAAAGAGAAGAAGCGCGAGGGAAAGAAGAGTTTTCATCGAAGAACTCGCAAATAATTTCCGGGCGGCCTTCATGCTACAACGTTTGCCAGCGCTTCAGGAAAAATTCAGAGAGCCGAGAGGCCGCGGAGGCAGAGATAGCAAACAGGTGAGCCGCAGTAAGAATTTACGAAACGCAATTTCCGCGCTTCTCATCTATAGTTGTAGGTAGGCATTCGCAAGGGCCTCGGGCAATCGGTGGGCTGCACAGGAGGTTCAAATCGTGGATATTTTCAAACGCGTCAAGGGTTTTTCCGGAATTCGTGTACGGAACGCGAGCCTGGTAATCCTGACGTCCTTTACCCTGCTATTCGGAACGTTGCCGCTAAACGCTATGGTCCCGCAAGATGCGCAGGCGCCACCCTCCGCGGGAGAGGCACAGCAAGCGCCACAGGGGCCGCAATACACACCGGAAACACCGGAGCAATTGCAGCAACTCGTCGCGCCCATCGCGCTGTACCCGGATTCGCTTGTGGCGCAGATCCTGTCAGCGGCGACGTTTCCGGAGCAAGTGGTGGAAGCCGACCGCTGGGTCCAAGCGCATTCGGATTTGAAGGGCCAGGCGTTGGCGCAAGCCGTCGATCAGATGCAATGGGACCCGAGCGTCAAAGCGCTTGCGGCATTTCCATCCGTGCTGGGAAACATGGATAAGAATCTTTCCTGGACTTCGACACTCGGAGACGCCTACTACAATCAGCAGCAGGATGTAATGGATGCGGTGCAGGTGATGCGTAAGAAGGCAGAAGATTCTGGGAACTTGAAAACGACGCCGCAGCAAACCGTAGCGACTCAGGGATCAACCATTGTGATTCAGCCTGCGCAGCCCGATGTGGTTTATGTTCCCGCGTACAATCCGTGGATCGTCTATGGACCGCCAGTCGTTGCGTGGCCGGGATGGTATCCGTATCCCGGAATCTGGTACGGCGGACCGTTCCTTTCGTTTGGAGTGGGATTCGGAATCGGGTTTTTCGGTGGTTTTGGCTGGGGTTGGAACCATTGGGGATGCGACTGGCATGGCCACTACGTCGTTTACAATAATTCCCACTACTACTCGCGCAGCACTACCTTTTACAACCGAAATGCGTACTACCGCGGCGGCCACGGAGGACCCGGCGCGCCCGGTCACGCCGGCTACAGGCCCGGAGGTACGCCTGGACGCGGTAACGTATACAACCGTCCGGGGGCATCGCCTAGGCCATTTGAAGGAGACCAGCACGCCGCGCGTGGCTACGCGCAGCCTTCGCATGGTCAGACCAGTACCCATTCGGGTGCCTTCAGCGGCTATGACCACGGGGGCGAATCGAGAAGCTACGCATCGCGCGGAAGCTCCAGCTTTCATGGCGGAGGCGGCGGGGGAGGCGGAGAATCTCACGGAGGAGGCGGTGGAGGGCACGGTGGGGGCGGCCACCACTGATTGGCTGTTCTGATCCCAGATTCGAGAGATCACAACGGAAGGGAGGTTGTATGCAGTCAGTAGGATTGCAGTCCGGCGGTTTTCGTCGTGTGCATTTCATAAAAATGGCCGCGATCGCGGTACTGGTGGCGGGCGGTTTTGCAGCGGGATCGCGGGCACAGCAAAAGGGTCAGAAGACATTTGCTACGCCAGAGGAAGCCACGAAAGCGTTGCTGACGGCCGCGCAGAACAACGACGAAAAGGCGTTGCTCGAGGTGTTCGGGCCGGATGGAAAGCAGATCGTTTCCTCCGGAGATGATGCCGAGGATGCCCGGGTCCGCGCCAATTTTGTGAAGAGATACGAGGAAATGAATCGGTTGGTGAAAGAGCCGGATGGGACCATTAGCTTGTACATCGGGTCGCATAACTGGCCTTACCCGATACCGCTGAGAAATAGAGGAAACGTGTGGTATTTCGACACGGACGCGGGCGTGAAGGAAGTGCTGTATCGACGGATTGGCTACAATGAAATATCGGCTATTCACATTTGCCAGGAACTGGTGGCGGCGCAGAAGGAATACTATTCACACCACAACAACGAATACGCCCAGAAAATTTACAGCGACGAAGGAAAGAAGGATGGATTGTACTGGAAGGGTGAGAACGGCGAACCGCAGAGCCCGATTGGGCCGCTGGTGGCGGAAGCCGTTGCGGAAGAGTATGCCAAGGATCGAGGAAGCGAAGCGGTTCCCTATCGCGGATATTACTTTCATATTCTGACGAGCCAGGGAAAGGATAGCGCGGGGGGCGCGAAGAGTTACATCATGGACGGCAAAATGACGGGCGGGTTCGCATTTGCGGCTTATCCGGCGGAATACCGGTCGTCCGGAGTAATGACCTTCCAGGTGGACGCCGATGGGGTTATCTACGAGAAAGATCTCGGCAAAAAGACAGAAACTACCGCCAAAGCCATGAAGGAATACAATCCACATGCCGGCTGGCACAAGGTCGAAGAAGATACGCAGGAAGCCTCCAAGGGCGACACCACGAAGTAGAAACCCGCGCAGGCGTGCGCCACAACCACGATCAGACAACTTGTCCGGCCGAAGTGTCTGCCGCGATCTAACGAATCATAGGGAACTCCGAAGATCGGGAGTGCGACAAAGCGGGCGGCTAGAAGCCCGGAGCGCCGGAGGATGCCGGGCGCATTTCCGGAGCGTTGACGCCGAAACGCAGACGGGCGAACAAGGATTGGCTGAGGGACATAAAGCCTGTGTACAGATAGCCCCAGACGAACAGAAGCAGAAACGGCACGGTGGCGTAGTTTCCGTTGCTGACAGCGTAAACGATCGCGAGTGCGAAGTAGAGTCCGAGGGCGATTTCGAAATACGGCATCCAGCCGGATTTATTCTTGTACGTCTTGGTCACGAAAGTTCCAGATTTCCCTTCGATCTTAAATTTCGGAGTGCGCGCGAATTCGGATTTCTTGCCGAAGATGGCTTCAAGAACCCCCTGGGCGTTGCGCACGCTCAAACCAATGCCCGTGGCCATCACGAAGGGCAAGTAAAGGAACGTATTTAGCCAAGTCTTCGGGCGCAATTCCCTTTGCGCGGCGAGATAAAAACTGGAAATGGAGCAGGTGGAAGCGAGGAATAGGGGCAGATCGATCACCAGCATCTGGAACCAGCCCTGGTAGAAGCGAACGATCATCGCCGGAAGCAGCATGGTAGACAGAAGAACCATCAAGGGATAAGAAATATTCGCGGTGAGATGGAAGAACGCTTCGGATTTGACGTGAAGGGGCACATCCGCGCGGAAAACCTTGGGCAGGATTTTTTTTGCGGTCTGCATGAGCCCCTTTGCCCAGCGCGCTTGCTGGGCTTTGAAGCCATTCATGTCCACAGGCAGCTCCGACGGGCATTCGATTTCAGGCAGATACAGAAATTTCCAGCCTTTGAGTTGGGCGCGATAAGAGAGATCGGTGTCTTCGGTGAGTGTGTCGTGTTCCCAGCCGCCGGCGGATTCAATAGCAGCGCGCCGCCACACGCCGGCAGTGCCATTGAAGTTGAAAAATGTGCCGCGGCGCGAGCGGCCGCCATGCTCGATGACGAAGTGGCCATCGAGAAGAATGGTCTCGACACGGGTGAGCAGGGAATAGTCGCCATTGAGATAGGTCCAGCGCGTTTGCACCATGCCGACGTTCTCGCCGCCGTCCGGGTTGAGAAAGTGTGGAATAGTGCGGCGAAGGAAATCGGCAGGCGGCAGAAAATCCGCGTCGAAGATGGAGACGAATTCGCCCTCGGCGGTCTTCAAGCCATTCTCGAGCGCGCCGGCCTTGTAGCCTTCACGATTCGAGCGATGGATGTAGACGATCGGAAGGCCCTTTGCGGCGTGGCGTTCCACGCAGGAGCGGGCAACTTCGCGCGTTTCATCGGTGGAATCGTCGAGGACCTGGATATCAAGGAGTTCTCGAGGGTAATCGAATAGCGAAACGGCATCGACCAGGCGTTCGATCACGTAACGCTCATTGAAGATGGGAAGCTGTATGGTAACCTTTGGCCAGCGCGAGACCGGCGGTGGCGGCGCGGGAACATTTTTGCGGTAGGCGAAGTAATTGTAGAGGAGAACGTAGCGGTGCAGGCCGTACGCCGCCAGGATGAACAGGACGATGAAGTACGGGATCATCATGGCCAGATCAAACGCATTGGCGTGATAAATGCCGCTGAACGTTCGGTCGGTAAGCTTATGCCAGTACTGGCTGAGCGAGCTTTGTTGGGTTGCGAGCAGGTGAGCGAGAGTCAACAAGTCTAAAATTTCTCCGAATGGCATCTGACAACCATCGAAACCGGTGGATCCGTTTCTGGCCGCTGGCTGCGGGAATCGCGCTCGAAGCGGCGTTCCTGCGGATGCACAGCCTGTACTACCTGAAGAATTACGCGATCCGCTTTATCGAACTGGGGCTGGCCGCAGGCGTCGTCTACCTGGTGGCGCTGTACGGGTTTGCTCAGACGAAGGCCACGCGCGCTACCACTATTCTACTCATTTTTGGCGCGATTGCATTCCGCGCGCCACTCTGGCCGCTAGAGCCGACGCTTTCCGACGATCTGCAGCGATACCGTTGGGAAGGCAAGGTGCAAGCCGCTGGGTGGAATCCGTACGCCATCGCGCCCAATGATCCGCGGCTGGCGGCCCTTCACGACAAATACTACGAAATTATGCCGGGGCGAGAGCTTCCGGCGATCTATCCGCCGGCGATGGAGCTGCTGTTTCGGGCGACCTGGAAACTTTTTCCCGGGCCGACGGCGTTCAAGACGCCATTTGCGGCGGCCGACGTTCTGGTGCTGTTGTTGCTCACATGGATGTTTCGCCGCGAGAGTGATCGCGATTTCAGGTTGGCGATTTATGCCTGGAATCCGCTGGTGATCGTGGAATTTGCGGGGAGCGGGCACAACGACGTGCTGGCATCGCTAGGAATTGTGGTTGGGCTGGCTTTGGTGATGAGATGGCCGGCCATCTCGACGGTGCCGGTTGCGCTGGGAGTGATGGCCAAGGTATTTCCTGCCGTGCTTCTGCCGGTGTGGATCCGGCGCGCTGGGTGGCCCGGAAAGAAGGCAGGCTGGTGGGCGGCGGCACTGGCATGCGCGGCCGCGCTGCTCGTGCTGGCGCCGTATTGGAATGCACTGGGGATGTTTCGCGCGAATGTTGGATATTACGAGGCGACGTGGAAAAACTATCACGCCAGCCTTTACACGGTGATCGATTGGGCCACGGCAGGAAAAACGAAAATTCCGGCGATTGCCGGTTTTGCAGCGAGTTGGGGACTGGCATTTTGGGTAGCCTGGAAGAAGGCAGACCCGGCGCGCGCAGCTTACTTGCTGATTGGAACCATACTGGCGTTCGGTCCGAATGGCTACTCGTGGTATTTCACCTGGATTGTGCCGCTGCTATGTTTTTTTCCGAATCCAGCGTGGATGATGCTGACAGTGTTGCAATTTCTGTCGTATAACGTGCTGATCGGTTACGGCATTCTGGGTGTCTTTCGATTTGATCCACTGATGCAGTGGCTGGTCTATGCGCCGTTCTACACGTTGCTTGCAGGGCATTGGTGGTACGCGCGAAGAAATCCTGGCGCGCTACCGAAAGTCCACGGTGGTGAAGCCGAGGCTGCCTAGCAGCGCAGAAAGAGTCGAGCGGGCGTTGTCGTCGGCGGTTTTCAGAATGTTGCCCTGGAGCGCGGCGTCTTGCAGTTGGCGCTCGGCTTCCTGGCGAACTTCGGTCTCCAAGTTTGGGTCGGGCGAAGAAAAAAGACCGGTATCACGGGAGTAAACGCGCGTTTTGGAGTTGTCGAGACGAGTGACGAGGATTTGTGATTTCGGAATGCGAATCGAGATGGTTTTGCCCTGGATGGCAACGTCCTGCGATTGTAGTTGGCCGAGGTCGACACCGGCGATAACGTCGCCGTGAACAACCAGCAGTAGACGATCGCTGACTAGAAATTTTGGCAGGTACGGACTGTCGCGCTCGCCGGAGATAATTTTGTCCATGGAGAAGTTCACGGTTTCGAGGCGCTGAAGCTGTTGAATCTGCCTCACAACCGTAGGCTGATCGATACGGAAAAGCGAGCCGCTAGAATACGAGCGGAGCAGGCGAAGAAGGCCGACACCGGTGGCAACCCAGATGATCAGGCCGCCCGCAAGGATTGTGATAAGAACGCCTGCAAGCGCTCCCTTGACCCAAGAGGACGAAGGTGACTGCAGGCGTTCTGTTTCGTGGGCAGTGCTCATAGCTAGCGGTCTAAGGCGAAATATTAGAGTAAGCAAAAAATACGAAACTGTCATGTAGGAGAAATCCCTGAGGTAAGGCACCTCACGCGGGGTTCGCGGATGGAAGAAACGACAAACAAGAGCGACACGCAAGGAAGCTTGTGGGAGGTCGCCAAGGAATTCTTACGGCTCGGCTTCGTCGCGTTCGGCGGACCTCCGGTGCATTTCGCGATGATGGAGGAGCGCTTCGTGCGGCAAGGCCAATGGCTGAGCCGTGAGCGATTTCTGGACTTGATTGGCGCCGTGAATCTGTTGCCCGGACCGAGCTCAACGGAATTGGCAATTTATCTCGGTGAAATTCGCAAGGGATTTGCGGGACTCGTCTTGGCCGGCGCTTGCTTTATTTTGCCGTCAGCAGTGATGGTCGTTGCGCTGGCTTGGGCTTATCAAAAATTCGGGCAATTGCCGCAAATCGAGGGCTTGTTGTTCGGAATCAAGCCGGTGGTGGTGGCGCTAATCATTCCGGCATTGTGGAACTTGGGAAAAGCAGCTCTGAAGAATGCAGGACTGATCATGCTTGCCATGGGTGTGGCTGTGTTGGCGCTAATGGGTGTGAACCTGATTACCGTGTTGGTCGGCGCGGGAATTTTCTGGGTGGTGGTGCAGGCGGCTCGGAAATCATCAAACATCGATAGCCGGACGGGCGCTGCATTGTTCGCTGTGACTGCTAGCTGGTCCCCCGGCGTAATGCCGCTGTTTCTCTACTTTCTGAAAATTGGCGCGGTGGTTTTTGGGAGTGGTTACGTTCTGTTGGCGGTGTTGCGCGCCGATCTCGTTGTGCGCCTGCATTGGTTGACGGACGGGCAACTGCTGGATGCGATTGCTGTGAGCCAAGGCACGCCGGGCCCCTTCTTCACCGTTGCGACATTTATCGGGTATTTGCTGGGAGGCTTGAAAGGTGCGGCGCTGGCAACGGCGGGAATGTTCATCCCCGCATTTGTTTACGTTGCCGCGACCGCGAAATTTTTGCCCAAGCTGAGGAAATCACCGATCGCCGGCGCGTTCCTGGATGGAGTGAACGCGGCCGCCGTCGCGCTGATGGCGACGGTGAGCTGGCAGTTTTCGCGGGCGGCGTTCGTGAGTGTTCCCGCCGTGATACTGGGACTGGCCAGCCTATTCCTGATTTTTCGTTACAAGGTCAATTCGGCATGGCTGGTGCTTGGCGGAGCGGTCGCCGGCATTGCGCTTCGAGCATTCGGCAGAATCTAGAACGAGGCGCGACGCACACGGCGGAATCACACAACCAGCACGATTTTGCCGAAGGAGCCGGGAGCGAGGACTTCCTGGTGCGCGAGCGCGGCGTCCTTCAAAGGAATTTCCTTGCCAACGACGGGGCGAAGCGCGCCGTTCTCCAAACCGGCGGCAATCGCGGCGTGGATATCGGCGGTCTCTGAGGCGGTAGTGGCCCAAAGCGTGAAGCCGCGAACCGAAGCGCGGCGCGACATCAGGTCCCGCGGGTTGATGGTGATCTCTCCACGATTGCCAATCACGATGGCGCGGCCGTTGGTGGCCAGAAGCTTAAGGTCGGTGGCCAGGTTCACGTGGGCCGCCATTTCGAGGATTACATCGACGCCGCGTCTGCCGGTGAAGTTCAGAATCTGGTCGGCGTGCTCCGGCTTGGAGTGATCGAAAGCCTGGTCTGCGCCCTCTTTGAGGATCAGGTCGAGGCCGCGTTGCGAGCCGGCTGTGCCGAGCACGGTCATTCCCGCCGCGCGAGCAAACTGAATGGCGGCGGTTCCAACACCGCCACTGGCACCGTGAACCAGGACCGTTTCGCTGGCGCGTGCGTGCGCGTGATGATACAGAGCCGTGTAAGCCGTGGCGTACGGAACCCAAAGGCCACTGCCTTGAGCGAAGGAAATTTTCTCCGGCAGAGGTTCCACCTGGGATTCATCGGTGAGAGCGAATTCGGCATATGCGCCGCTTAAGGTTTTTGCGGTATAGACGCGATCACCCACTTTTACCTTTTTCACGCCATCGCCCATAGCTTCGACAGTACCTGCGGCATCGGAGCCGGGAGTGTAAGGGAGTTCCGGCTTGATAGCGTATGTACCGGCGCGCATATAGGTGTCATACGGATTGACGCCGGCCGCATGGACGCGCACGAGGATTTGTCCTGGTCCTGGTTTGGGCGTCGGGACCTCGAGGAGCTGCAAAACTTCCGGGCCGCCGAATTGCTGAACTTGAATCGCCTTCATGTGCGTTCTCCTGGGATGAGCCGGTGCTCGTGGGGCACGACTCTGCTTTGCGGATGTCCGCTCGGCGGCAATTGTCGCAAGCAAAGGGAAGTGGGGCAAGGCTGTGGCCTGCACCGATACCGCGAACAGAGGAATCAGAAGTGATCGTCGCGAGTAAGGGACATCGCTTCGGCCGGCACGGCGCCGACAGCTTGCGCCCAGGCGGTCGTCTGCCAATTGTCCTTGCCTTTTTTGTCCGGAATCCAGGGTGGAAGCGACTGGCTGAGGTGCATGGCCAGGGCGTTCACGTACGGCTCATACATGTGGCGAAGCTCAAGAAGTTTCTGTTCGGCTTCCGGCGTGGCAATAAGCGTGGCGCCATGCTCAGCAAGCTTCAGGCGAAGCTTCTCCAGAGTTTCCCTGGGCAAGCGATCTGTTTGCGGAGCACACGGCGTTGCGCTGAATACCTGGCAAAGATCGGCGACAGCGTGACGTGCAATGGCGAAGGTGAGCTCGGCTTGTCTCGCGCACGCCCCTTCGATCCCGGAAATGGCCAAGGCGCAGGCGTCGAGGATCGCGGTGAGGGCGCCAATCCATGATTGATTGTCGTGCTGCGAACGGAAATAGGCCAAGACCGGATAAGAAAGGTGAGATTCGAGCAGTTCCGCGGACCAGAGTTCCCACTCTTTCAGGAGGTCGCGAAGCGCCTCCTTCCCGCCTGGATAGGTGTGCCGGCGGAGCAATTCTCCGGCAGTAGGAGGCGTTCCGGCACGGGCATCGAGCAGGGATATGTTGGTTTCGCGATTTCCGAATGCGCCGTAGATGAAAGGGAGATAACCAATAACGACGGCGAGAAAGCCAAAACCAAATCCCGCCTCGACTACCACCAGGAAACGCGCCAAGCCAGACCGAGGAATCACATCGCCCAGGCCAAGGGTGAAGAATGTCGTACCACTCAAATAAAAATCAGTATTCAGGCTCGATCCCACCCCGGCCGCGGCGATGTTGAGGGCAGAGCCTGCTCCGTATTGCATCATGCCGAACGCAACCACTAACCCGATCGCCCAGACACCAATCAGAAACAGCAGTGAAATGGGCCCGTAGAATCCGAGGAAAGCTTCGCGTGACTTGCGCGAGGAAATCAGCCGGGCATAAAATTTCCAGCTTCTCCAGGTGAGCAGGTAGTAGATGCGTGTAAGGCGGAACTTCCGCGTAACACGGCGCGGAAGAATGATGGCCTCAAACGCGTCCCAGAGAACAACCAGGAAAACGACGACACCAGCAATAAATACACCCGGAACGGGGATCATGCGCAGCATTGTACCCGGATTGCGTGCGGCCTGGTACTTAGGCGGACTTTGAACTCACGAGTTGCGAGCTGACAGTGATTTCCGCCTTGAAAAGCTTCGAAACCGGGCAGCCGGTCTCAGCCGCTTTCACGGCGGCGTCAAATTTGGCTTTATCGGCGTTGGGGACGTGCGCGACGACATCGAGATGGCTCTTGGTGATGGAAAATCCTTCGCCAACTTTTTCGAGAGAAATCGTGCAGCTCGTTTCGAGTTTCGTAGGAGCGAGGCCCGCGCCGCCCAATTGAGCCGAAAGAGCCATGGTGAAGCACCCGGCGTGTGCGGCGGCGAGGAGCTCCTCGGGATTGGTGCCGACGCCATTTTCAAAACGCGTGCTGAAGGAATACTGGGTGTCTGTCAAAGTGCCGCTGTCGGTAGAAATGCTGCCTTTGCCGGACTTCAGATCGCCTTGCCAAACTGCGGAAGCTTTGCGTTGCATGGATAAATCTCCTTCACGTTCCGTTTGATGGAACATGGAATTGGATTCGCCTGTGGAAGGGCCGGTTACTTGGCGAGCACTGATTCTACCACCGATGGAAGATAAAGAATGCCCCGAGGGCAATGCAGACGAAGCCAACGCCATAGTTCCAACGGAAGGCCTCGCCCAGATAGGTGATGGAAAAAACAGAGAAGACGGTAAGCGTAATGACTTCCTGAATGGTTTTGAGCTGAGCGCCGTTGAACTCATAGGAGCCGATCCGGTTCGCGGGCACCTGGAAACAATACTCGAAAAAGGCGATGCCCCAACTGGCGATAATCACTTTCCAGAGAGGAGTGTTGCGAAATTTCAGGTGGCCGTACCAGGCGAAGGTCATAAAGATGTTGGAAATGGTGAGCAGGATTATCGTGCGCAAGATGGGCTCCTGTAGGCGTATAGGCTAGCACTGCAATGCGCTGAAAACGCGGACCGTTACATCGATCGAGGTCCTGAATTCCAAGTTATGCGTTGAGGTTGAGCGAAACCAGTCCTGGAGGCGTGACGGGAACGATCGGTGGAAGCTTGCTGCGATCTATCGGGTTGTACAGCGTGTCCCGTTCGACAGGGATGCGACCGGCGGCGCGAATTAGGCGCTCGAGTTCGGCGCGTGAGGTGAACTCTGCGGTTGTCGCACCAGCGTCGTGGTAAATTTTTTCTTCCACCACGGTACCGTCCATGTCGTTGGCGCCGAAGCGCAAAGCGATCTGCGCGATGCTTGGCGTAAGCATGATCCAGTACGCCTTGATGTGATCGAAATTATCCAGCAGCAAACGAGAGACCGCCATAGTGCGCAGATCGTCGTAGCCCGTGGGCTTCGGAATGTGTGCCAGGGGCGTGTTGGCCGGATGAAATGCCAGCGGGATGAAGGCCACAAAGCCGCGCGTTTCATCCTGCGCCTCGCGCAGCAGTACCAGGTGATCCACACGCTCCTCGAGTGTCTCGACGTGGCCGTAGAGCATGGTCGCATTGGTCCGCAGGCCGATGCGGTGCGCTTTTTTCGCCATGCTGAGCCACATGCGGCCGCTGACTTTGTGGTCGCAGATGATGCGGCGAACGCGCGCGTGAAAAATCTCGGCGCCGCCGCCCGGGCACGAATCCACACCAGCTTCTTTCATCTTGAGAAGCGTTTCGTCCACAGTCAGCTTCGCGATGCGCGCAAAATAGTGAACCTCGACCATGGTGAAGGCTTTAAGGTGAAGATGCGGATGACGTTGTTTCAGCCCACGGATCAGCTCGAGGAAATAGTCGAACGGCAAATCCGGATGCAAGCCACCCACAATGTGAATTTCCGTCGCACCTTCGCGGACGCCTTGGTCCGCTTTCTGGTACATCTCATCGAGCGCATAGGTGTACGCGCCAGGCGCATTCGGATCGCGGCCGAAGGCGCAAAGCTTGCAGTGCGCGACACAAACGTTCGTCGGATTGATGTGGCGGTTCACGTTGTAATAGGTGACATTGCCGTGGCGCTTCTCGCGCACGTAGTTCGCGAGCCAGCCGACCGAGAGAAGATCGGGCGTCTTGAACAAGGCGACGCCGTCGTCGAAGGAAAGGCGTTCGCCGGCGAGGACCTTATCGGCAATGGGCCTCAATGTTGCGTCAGTGAGTGTCAGTTCAGCCATAGGAAAGTTTCGAAGAATTCAAACGCGCCAAACAGCTACCGCGGCTCCCCAGAACAGCAGGAATAACATACTAATATAG
>Ga0210394_10002022_pt1 | contig 29383 bp, 30 predicted proteins | sample IncBWC12MmetaG_FD_160121 | JGI IMG/M metagenome (GOLD analysis project Ga0210394, IMG submission 160121) | Forest soil microbial communities from Barre Woods Harvard Forest LTER site, Petersham, Massachusetts, United States - Inc-BW-C-12-M | ecosystem: Environmental > Terrestrial > Soil >...
GCCGATCTGGCTCGAGGCGCAGCAGCGCTTCGCGCCCGAAGCCATCCACCGCCTCGTCATCGCCCAGGATGCTGGCGGCGCGATCAAGGGGCCGGTGCGGGGCGACCTGTTCTGGGGTCATGGCGAGGCGGCCGGCGCCGGCGCCGGCGCGATGAACGCGAGCGGGCGCTATTACCTGCTCGTGCCGAAGGAAATCGCGGCGCGGATCGTGAAGTGACGACCGGTCAGCAGGCGCGATGACCAGATGGCGCATTGACCAGCATGGCGCATTGATTTGCCGATGGCGCCCTCCCTATGTTGGCGAGAGGCGGTTCAGGGGTTTGAGGAAATGGCCGAGCCGGTGCGCGTTGCGCTGTTGGTGACCTGCCTCGTCGATCTGTTTCGGCCGAGCGTCGGCTTTGCCGCGGTCGCCTTGCTGGAAGCGGCCGGCTGCACGGTCGAGGTGCCGCGCGCCCAGACCTGCTGCGGCCAGCCGGCCTACAATTCGGGCGACCGCGCCGACGCCAAAGCCATCGCCCGTCAGGTGATCAGTGCCTTCACCGGCTATGATTACGTGGTGGCGCCCTCGGGTTCGTGCGCCGGCATGGTGCGGGTGCATTATCCGCTCTTGTTCGCCGACGAGCCGGCGATGCTGGTGGAGGCAGAGGCGCTGGCAGCGCGGACCTGGGAGCTGGTCTCCTTCCTCGTCGATGTTCGAGGGCTGAGTAGGGTGGCGGCGCGCTGGGACAGACACGCGACCTATCATGATGCCTGTTCGGGCCTGCGCGAGCTCGGAGTGAAGGCGCAGCCCCGGCTGCTCCTCGCCTCGGTCGCGGGGCTGCGCCTCTCTGAGCTGGCCGAGGCGGAGGTGTGCTGCGGCTTCGGCGGCACGTTCTGCGTCAAATACCCGGAAATCTCGGATAAGATGGTTACCGACAAGGCGGCCGAGATCGCCGTGACCGGCGCCGATGCGGTGCTCGCGGGCGACCTCGGCTGCCTCCTCAACATCGCCGGCAAGCTTACCCGGCTCGGCAGCCGCGTCGAGACGCGCCACATCGCCGAGGTGCTGGCCGGAATGGCCGACGAGATTCCGGCGATCGGCGCCCCCGCCCCATCTTCGTAGCGCGGTTATGGAACCCACCAGCCACAGTTTTCCCGAGAATGTTCGCGCCGGGCTTGGCGACCCGGTCTTGCAGCGGGCGCTTGGCCTCGCGCGCACCGGGTTTCCGCTGCGCCGCCGGCAGGCGATCGAGCGGCTGCCCGAATTCGAGGCGCTGCGTGACGAGGGGCGTAGGGTCAAGGACCACACGCTGGCGCACCTCGATTTCTACCTCGAGCTCTACGAAAAGAACGTCGCCGCTGCGGGCGGCCAGGTGCACTGGGCGCGCAACGCGGCCGAGGCGCGCGCCGCGGTCATCGAAATCTGCCGCTCGGTCGGGGCGAGGATCGTCACCAAGGGAAAATCAATGGTCGCCGAGGAGATCGCCCTCAACGACCACCTTGAAGCGAACGGCATTACCCCGATCGAGACGGATCTGGGCGAATACATCATCCAGCTGCGCCACGAGCCGCCGAGCCACATCATCGCTCCGGCGATCCACCTGATGAAGGAGCAGGTCGCCGATGCGTTCCGCGCCGCGCATACCGAACTCGATCCCGACCGCGTGCTCGACGAGCCGCGCGCCCTGTGCGAGGAGGCTCGCGCCGTACTGCGCCCGCATTTTCTAGCCGCCGATGTCGGCATCACTGGGGCCAATTTTCTGATCGCCGAAACCGGTTCCAGCATCATCGTCACCAATGAGGGTAACGGCGACCTGACGCAGACCCTGCCGCGCATCCACATCGTCGTTACCAGTCTGGAAAAGATCGTGCCGACGCTCGAAGACGCGGCCACCCTCCTGCGCCTCCTGGCGCGCTCGGCGACGGGGCAGGAATTCTCGTCCTATACGACGCTCTCGACCGGGCCGCGCCGGCCGGGCGACCTCGACGGCCCCGAAGAATACCATGTGGTCCTCCTCGACAACGGCCGCACCGACCTCATCGGCGGCGAGTTCCAGGACATGCTGCGGTGCCTGCGCTGTGCCGCCTGCCTCAATCATTGCCCGGTCTATGTCGCGGTCGGCGGGCATGCCTACGGCTGGGTCTATCCGGGGCCTATGGGCGCGGTGTTGACCCCGGCGCTGGTCGGGCTGGGCGAAGCCGGCCATCTGCCGAACGCCTCGACCTTTTGCGGGCGCTGCGAGGAGGTCTGTCCGGTCAAGATCCCGCTGCCCAAAATGATGCGGCACTGGCGCGAGCGGGAATTCAAGGAAGCGCTGAGCCCGCCGGTCTACCGCACCGGCTTGCGCCTCTGGGCGGCGGTGGCGACGCGGCCGGAGCTCTATCACCGAATGGTCGAAGTTAAGGCGCGGCTGCTCGGTTGGCTCGGCAAGACGCACGGCCGCTTCCGCAGCATGCCGCTGGCATCCGGCTGGACCCTGGCGCGCGACATGCCGGCGCCGGAGGGCCGCAGCTTCCACAGCCTGTGGGCCGAGCGCCGGGGCCCCAAGGGCGCTGAGCGCAAGCCGCGATGAGCACGGCGCGCGACGACATTCTCGCCGGCATCCGCCGCGGCCTCCAGCGCGGGCCGTTGCTGGCGGAGCCGGCGGCGAGGCTCGCCGAAGGGGTCGCCGCGCATCGCCGCAACCTCGTACCGGCACGCGCCGCAGCGCTCGATCACCGGGCCCGCATCGATCTCTTCATGGCGATGGCCGAGGAGGTGCAAACGACGGTCGCGCGGGTCGCCTCGGACGACAAGGTCCCGGCCGAGGTGGCACGCTATCTCGCGGCCGAGAACCTGCCGGCCGAGCTGGTCATGGCGCCCGATCCGAGCCTCGATAGGATCCCCTGGGATACAAGGCCGTTACTCGCCATCCGCCGCGGTCGCGCCGAGCCGGGCGATGCGGTGTCCGTTACTCCCTGCCTCGCGGGCATCGCGGAGACCGGTACGCTCCTCTTGGTGTCGGGAACGGATACGCCGACGACGCTCAATTTCCTCCCCGACACCCACATCGTCGTGTTGCGCGCCGGGCAGGTTGTGGCGAGCTATGAGGATGGCTGGGACCTCGTTCGCGCCCGCGCGTCTTCTGCGCCCGAGGCGTGGCCGCGCACCGTCAACCTGATTACCGGCCCGTCGCGCACCGGCGACATCGAACAGAAGATCCAGCTCGGCGCACACGGGCCGCGCCGGCTCCATATCGTGCTCGTCGACGACCCGGAGACTTCGGCAAATGAGCCGTCTCCCGGCTGACGATGCCGGATTGTGGCGACGCGCGATGCGCGACGTTGCGCCGCTGCGCGGTCGCAATGCTGACCGGGACCGCGGCCGTCCCGGCCGCACGGCAGGCGAGACGCCTGCGGTCCAAGCCACCGCGCCTGCCGCCCCGGCGCGCCGGACGTATCCCGCCTCCGAGCCGCTGCCACCCCTCGATCGCTTCGCCGGGATCGATCGAGCCACCGCCGGGCGGCTGAAGCGCGGTCGCACTCCGGTCGAGGCGCGCCTCGACTTGCACGGCATGACCCAGGCCGAGGCGCACACCGCGCTGGCGGGATTTGTCGGGCGGTCGCGCGCCGCCGGGCGGCGCTGCCTCCTGGTCATCACCGGCCACGGCCGGATGAGCGGCGGAATCCTCAAGGCGGCGGTGCCGCGCTGGCTCGGCGAGCCCGAGTTGCGCCACCACGTCCTGGCGATCGCCCCGGCCCAGCCGGGCGCCGGCGGCAGCGGAGCGCTCTATGTGCTGCTCCGCCGCTTGCCGCAGCAGCTCTAGTTCGCGCGCTCTCAAATCCCACCCGCCTGCCATCCCGCCTCCGGGTCGAGCTGGCGGCGCAGCCGGCCCGCCGCGGCCTGCGCGAAGCGCAGCGTCAGGGCGCGGCGCCGGGCCGGGGGAAGCGGGGTGAGGGCGCCGTGGCGCAGCACCGCCGCGCCAAACGAGTCCGCCACTATGAGGCCACATTCTTCGGGAATGAGGAGGTGAGGAAACTCGTTCGGCACCGCGAAGTAGAGCCGATCCGCGTACTCCCGATAGAAGGCCCATTTGCGATCCGCGCGGAAATCGGCCACCGAGCTTTTGATCTCGATTATCATCAGATCGCCGGTCTTGCCGAGTGCGAGGATGTCGGCGCGGCGCCGGTTCGCGAGCGGGAATTCGAGGAGGCTTGCGTAGCCGAGCTGCTCGAGCGCGCGGCAGATGCCCCGCGCCAGCAACCCAGCCGTGGCCGGTTGCGGGACGCTCATCGCGCGGGTTTCCGGCTGGCCGAGCAGCCGCGGATCATCGGGCACCCAAAGCCGTAGAGGCTGCCAGGAGAGTGAGCATGGCGTCGTCTAAGCCGGGATTCCTGCGGGAGGCGTGGAGCCTCGCCTGGCCGTATTGGACATCGGATGAAAAATGGGCGGCCGGCGGGCTCCTCGCCGCCGTGGTTGTGCTGAACCTGGTTTATGTCTGGCTTACCGTTCGTCTCAACCAATGGAACAACGCCTTCTATAACGCACTGCAGGAATACGATTGGCCGATGTTCTGGTGGCAATTCGCCATTTTCGGCATGATCGCCGCGGCGATGATCGTGGTCGTAGTTTACCAAGCCTATCTACAGCGGATCCTGCAGATTCGCTGGCGCCTGTGGTTGACGCACCATTTTCTCGATCGCTGGCTGGGCGACAGGGCCTATTACCGCTTGCAGCTCGACCAAGCGGCGACCGACAACCCCGATCAGCGGATTGCCGATGATCTCGACCGCTTCACCCTCACCAGCCTCGACCTGTCGGTTGGCCTCCTCAACGCCGTCGTCACCCTGTGCTCGTTCCTGTTCATCCTGTGGGCGCTGTCGGGGTCGTTGGAGATCCCGCTTGGCGGCGGGGTCAGATTCACAATTCCGGGCTACATGGTGTTCGCGGCATTGATCTACGCGGCGCTCGGCACCTTGCTGACGTGGTGGATCGGCAATCCGCTGGTGCGCTTGTCGTTCGACCAGCAGCGCTATGAGGCGGATTTTCGCTTCAGTCTGGTGCGGCTGCGCGAAAATGCGGAGAGCGTCGCCTTTTACGGCGGCGAACCGCACGAACGCGCCATCTTTCATGGGCGTTTTGCCCGCGTCGTCGCGAATTGGTGGGACATCATCCGCCGCCGCAAGAAGCTGGGCTGGTTTACCAACGGCTATGCCCAGGTGGCTAGCGTCTTTCCCTTCGTCGTCGCCGCGCCGCGCTATTTCGCCAAGGAGATTCAGCTGGGCGGCTTGATGCAGATCGCTTCGGCCTTCGGGCGGGTGCAGGAATCGCTTTCGTTCATCGTCTCGAGCTATATCACGATTGCCGAGTATCAGTCGGTGGTCGCCCGGCTCGCCGGCTTCCGCGACCGGGTCGAGGGGATCGCGGCGGAGCGGGCGGGGGAGCAGCCGATCGCGATCGAGCGGGGCGGACATGGCGTCGATGTCGCCGGGCTCGATCTCCACCTGCCGGGCGGCGATCTGTTGCGCGAGGATATCGCACTGGCGGCGCGGCCGGGCGCGGCGATGCTGGTCACCGGGCCGTCGGGGTCGGGCAAAAGCACGCTTCTGCGCGCCATCGCGGGTCTGTGGCCATTCGGCCGCGGCCGCATTCGGGTCGGTGACGGCCGGGCGCTGTTTCTGCCGCAACGGCCGTATTTGCCGCTGGGCATGCTCGCCGACGCACTCGCCTATCCCGGTCTCGCCAAGGCGCATGACCGGGCCGAGCTGGAGGGGGCGCTGCGCTCGGTCGGCCTCGCTTATCTGGTCGATCAGCTCGATGTCGACGGCAATTGGGGGCAGCGCCTCTCGGGCGGCGAGCAGCAGCGCGTCGGGTTTGCCCGGGTCCTCTTGGCGCGCCCGGATATCGTGTTCCTCGACGAGGCGACTTCCGCGCTCGACGAGGCGGCGGAGGCGGCGCTCTATCGGCTGTTGCGTGACGCCGAGTGGCGGCCGACCATCGTCAGTGTCGGCCATCACGGCACACTGATGCGCTTCCATGAGGCGGTCATCGATCTCGTCCGCGCCCCGATCCCCGAGGCGGCGGCGGGTGATTAGCCGCCGCCCTTTCGCCATTCTCCTGGCCTTCGTATGTTTGTCATCCCGGCGAAGGCCGGGATCCACCGATCCGCATTTTGGACGGTTCGCGAGTGGATCCCGGCCGTCGCCGGGATGACAAACTTGTCAATGGAGCACCGGGCTCATGGCCGCCGATGACGACGACCCGCTGCGCCGGGTTCGCCTGGACAAGCTCGAGACGCTGCGCGGCATGGGAGTGGATCCCTATCCGGTCAGCTTCTCGCGCACCGATGAAGCCGCCGGGCTCGATGAGCGCTATCTCGCCCTGGCGGTCGGCGCCGAGACCAACGACCAGGTGCGGGTTGCCGGACGGATCCGTGCGATGCGCAACAACGGGATGTTCATCGACCTGCATGACGCCTCGGGCAAGATCCAGATCTTCAGTCACAAGGATCTTCTCAGCCCCGACGCGCCGGCGCTGTTGCGCCTCTTCGATATCGGCGATCTGATCGGGGTCGAGGGCCGTGTCCGCCGCACGCCGCGCGGCGAATTGACGGTCAATGCGACGGGGCTGACGATGCTCGCCAAGGCGCTGCGTCCGCTGCCGGAGAAATATCACGGCCTCGCGGATATCGAGCTGCGCTACCGCCAGCGCTACCTCGACCTGATCATGAACCCGCAGAGTAGGGAGACGCTGGTCCGGCGCAGCCGCATCATCGCGGCGCTGCGCGCTTATCTCTCGAACCACCTCTATCTCGAAGTCGAGACGCCGATGCTGCACACGATCCCGGGCGGCGCGGCGGCGCGGCCCTTCGTCACCCACCACAACGCGCTCGACATGGAACTCTATCTTCGCATCGCGCCGGAGCTGCATCTGAAGCGGCTGGTGGTCGGCGGTCTCAGCGACAAGGTTTTCGAGATCAACCGCTGCTTCCGCAACGAGGGGCTGTCGCCGCGGCACAACCCGGAGTTCACCACACTCGAACTCTACGCGGCCTATGCCGACTACACCGACATGATGACCCTGACCGAGCAGATCGTCGCACGGGCCGCTGAAGCCGTCGCGGGCGGTGCGCAGATCAGCTACGGCGGCACGGCGATCGATCTGACCCCGCCCTGGCCGCGCCGCGGCATGGCCGAATTGGTGCTTGAGGCGACCGGAACAGATTTTCTCGCGATCGCCGACGCAGCGAGCGCGCGCGAGGCTGCACGGCATCTTGGCTGCGCGCTCAGCGGCACCGAGAGCTGGGGCCAGGCGCTCGAAGCGGTGTTTGCCGCGCGGGTCGAGGACCGGCTGATCCAGCCCATTCACGTCACCGGCTTCCCGCGCGACATTTCCCCCCTTGCCAAGGCCGACCGCGAGGATCCGCGGCTCGTCGAGCGGTTCGAGACTTATGTCTATGGCTGGGAGATCGCCAACGCCTTTTCCGAACTCAACGACCCGCTCGATCAGCGGGCTCGCTTCGAGGCGCAGATGCTGGCCCGGGCGGCCGGCGACGAGGAGGCGCAGCCGCTTGACGAGGATTACGTGGTGGCGCTCGAATATGGGCTGCCGCCCTGCGGCGGGCTCGGCATCGGCATCGATCGGCTCGTCATGCTGCTGACCGACAGCCCGTCGATCCGTGATGTGATCGCCTTCCCGACGCTGCGGCCGCGCTGACCCTCCTCGCCCGTCAAATTCGCGTGATGAGCAGCGGGCGGCCGGTCGACAGCCGCCGGTCGGCCACCCATATGCCACTCAAAGGGAGGAAGAAAGATGTCCATCAATCTTCTGTTCCGATTGCTGGTGCCGGCCTCGGCGGGGAGCGTCTTGTGGATCAGCGCGAGCTGGGCCCAAATGCCGCCGGCCGCGGCCTCGGCGATTCCCCCGATTTCGCCGGGCCATGCGCGCATCTGGTTCTATCGCGACCTCGCACCCTATTCGAGCATGGCCACACCCTACGTCCGCCTCAATGGCGCGGCCGTCGGCGTGTCGCAGCCGGGCGGCGCGTTCTACGGCGATGTCCCGCCCGGGCACTATCACCTCAGCGCCGACAGCTATCTCGATGCCCCCGAACAGGACCGGGATGTCGATCTCGCTCCTGGGCAGGAGGCCTATGCCAAAATCCTGCCAGAGGATCACTGGATCGAAGGCGGCGGCGGCGGCGGCGGCGAGGGTGGCGGCGGCGGCTATCACCGCGAGACGTTCTATGTCTGGTTGTACCCGGCCGAGGCCGCGCGGCCGGCGATCGCGCACAGCTCGTTTTACGGGGGCGGCGCCGTGGTGGCCGCAATGCCGCCGCACTGATCGCGGGTCAGGCTCGTCAGTTGTAAGCCCACTCCTTCATGAAGCGGGCATAGCAGTCGCGCTCGCCCGGCATCTTGAGCCACCCTGCCAACAGGCGCGGCGAGGCGAGCAACAGCCGGTCGCGCAGGTGCGTCGAATTGTGGGCGTACTCCTCGAAGGTCGAGATGCAGATCTTCTGGTTGTGCGGATCGTCCTGGAAGCGGCAGGCGGCCAGCGCCACGGCGGCCATGTAGGCCTTGCGGTCCGCGCCCGATTTCAGATAGGCGCCGGCGGCGGCGGTCGCCCGCGGGAAATCGAGCGCCATGATTGCTTCGTCCAGCGCACCCAAGAGCGCATCCGGCGGCCGGCCGACGAAATCGAACCCGGCGCCTTCCTGTTCGACGACCGACGCGTAGAGCTTGTTCTCATGCGCCACGTCGTTGATGAAATTGGCCATCAAATAAAGGATGCGCGCCTGGTACGGGTTGTCGCTCGTCCGCATCCAGTTGTTCGCCACGTTGCAATAGTCGAAGGGATGCTGGCCGTTGGTGAATTGCCGCGGCACCGTCGTGCGCAGGATCAATTCGGCCGCGCCCACTTGGATCGTGTCGCCAAGGCTTTTAATGGATATCCCGTTCTTCAGATGCGCCGAAATGAGGTTCCATACGGTCTCCTGGTCGGCGGTCATCAATAGATCGAGCATCCGTTCGACGTCGTTCGACGAGAGCGGCGTCCGATTGGTCTCTTTCAGGTTCTTCCCGGCATCCTCGGGGAATTCGGCGGTGATGCGCACGCAAGCGGCATCGTAGAGCGAATAATAGAGCGGGCCGACCGCCATGTCGGGTACGCCCATGTAATAGACGCCGTGCGACTTCTCCCAACCGATGTAGTTGGCAAGGTCGGTGACGGCGCGGGCGCGGATCGCCTTGTGGCCGGTGTTGCGCGCCTTCCTGCCGACCACCGTGTCCTGGAGGTCGATGAGCCCCAAGAATTCGATGGTTTCCCGCAAGGCCGGCCGGACCGCCGGATCTTCCGCGAGGCCCAGGAAGAGACCGTGGGCGCGCCGCGAATCGCCGGTCATCGTGGCGATCATGTAGGAATGCAGCCGTTCTTCCGCGGTGCCCGCTTCGCGGATCGGTGCGGCATCCTCCAGCCATACCGCCGGGCCATTGGCTGGCGGCGGCACCGAGACGCCCTTCATCGTGGCGTAGCGGCCGGGGTACTTGAAGAGGAGCTGGTTCCAGATGTCGAGGCCGGCTCCGATGTACCAGACGCTCTGCAACAGCGGCAGCAGCCGATATTCTTCGGGAAGGTAGGGCATCAGATAGGTCGATGCCCGCAGACCCAGGAGCGTGTGGTCGTTGTTGGTCAGGGTAATCGAGCCGTCGCGGATGTTGATATGGCACGGCACATTGACAAACGGCGCCTCGGCCGCGGTGACGACGCTCAACGAATCGCCGATCGAGCGTCCGTCATGCGTGACCATCCGGTGGAACAGATCGGTCGTGCGCGGCTGGTCGCGCTCGAGGATGGCCTCGGTCAGAAGCGCGAAACTCTTGTCCTCGCTGATCTCGTCTCGGTTGCGGAGCATCGGGCGCTTTCCTCGAACGCGGCGGTTATGGCCCACCTAGGGTAGCGCTCACCCGACCCCTTCGTAAACAAACCCGTCGCAGGGGCTGCCATGCACGATCCGGGTTCAAAATCCAATCAGTTCGCCATCCCATCAGGGTGCCGGGGTTCAGGGCTGGGCGCAGATTTCGACAGTCGCCGCGACTGCCCGTTTCGCCACTTGCACAACGTAGGCCTCGTTGCTGATGCTCGTGACGATGTGTGTGCTTCCTGGCCCGACCGCATCGCCCGGGCCCAGCACGAAGCCGGTGACCCGATAAAGATCACTCGGATCGGCCGACAGGTCCTTCACCGGCGCGGTCGCAAGGCTGATGTAAACTTCCCCTGGCCCGATATTCTTGAGTTTTGGATGGACGCCGATCGGGGCGCTCGGATGCTGATCGTCCAAGTTGACTTTGCGGCAATCGTCCGCGGCCGCTGGCCCTCCCCAAAATACCAACGCCCCGAGAATCCAGGCGGTGGCGAGCTTGGCGATCATTCTTACCCCCATAGGACGTTCGCGCTGCGATCAGGTTTAAGCGCCTCGTGGGACAAGTCAACGTCGGCCGGTATGACCCGCCGTCGTGATCGATTCCCGGGAGACCCTACTCAGCGGTTGAGAAGCGTCATCTGATTGCGTTTTTGACCCTAGCGGGCGACCTCCCCCTGCGCGCGGTGGAAGCGGGCGAGGAAGTTGCGGGTGCGCGGGTTTTCGGGGTTTGCGAGCACCGCATCGGGCGGCCCCATTTCGACGATGACGCCGTCGCTCATGAAGGCGACGGCATTGGCGACCTCCTGGGCGAAGCCGATCTCATGGGTGACGATGACCATTGTCATGCCTTCGCGGGCGAGCTGCTCGATGACGCCGAGAACCTCGCCGACCAGCTCGGGGTCGAGGGCGGAAGTAACCTCGTCGCACAGCATCACCGCCGGGCCCATTGCGAGGGCGCGGGCGATCGCGACCCGCTGGCGCTGCCCGCCCGAGAGATGGGAGGGGTAGGTCTCGGCCTTGTCGGCGAGCCCGACCTTGGCGAGGAGCGCGCGGCCCTCGGATTCGGCCGCACGCCGGCTCATGCCTTTGACGATGAGGGGGCCCGCGGCGACGTTCTCGAGCGCGGTCATATGCGGAAACAGGTTGAAATGCTGGAACACCATGCCCGTGGCGGCCCGGAAGGCGGCGAGTTCGCGGTCGCCGCCGTGGCGCCGCCGGGGGGCGCCGAAGCGCATCGCGCGCTCGCCGACGCGGATCTCTCCGCGATCGGGGTCCTCCAAGAGGTTGATGCAGCGCAGAAGCGTCGATTTACCTGCGCCGGACGGCCCGATGATGGCGATGACCGCGCCGCGCTCGACTCGGAGCGACACCCCCTTCAGCACCGCGACCGGCCCGAAGGATTTCCAAAGATCGTTGATCTCGATCATCGGCCGCAGGTCGGCGGCATCGGGCATACGCTCGCCCACCTAGTCGGCGCGCGCGAGCCGGCGCTCCACCCCCTGCGCCATCAGGGTCAGCGGAAACAGCACGATAAAATAGATGATTGCGATCATCGTATAGACTTCAAGCGGGCGATAGGTCGCTCCGGTGATCATCTGGCCTTGATAGAGTAGGTCGGTAACCGCGATCGTCGACACGAGCGAAGTATTCTTGAGTTGGATGATCGACTGGTTCATGAAGGGCGGGATCATGCGCTTCACAGCTTGCGGCAGGATCACATAGCGCATGACCTGGGCGCCGCGCATGCCGATCGCGCGCGCCGCATCCCACTGCCCGCGCTCGATCGAATTGACCCCGCCGCGCACGATCTCGGCATAAAAGGCGCCGGTGTAGAGCGACAACACGAGCGTGGCCGCGACAGTGGCCGGAATATTGATCCCGAGTACGACCGGGAGGGCGTAGTAAAACCAGATGATCTGCACAAGAAGCGGGGTGCAGCGAAAGATTTCGACATAGGCAACCAGCGGCGCGGTCAGAAGCTTGTTGCGCGACAGCCGCAGGAGTCCGGTCAGGAGCCCGATCGCCAGACCGATGAGGATGGTGCCGATGGTATAGAGGATCGTCACTCCGAGCCCGTAGAGGATTAGCCCGCGATAGCCCCACAGAAACGAAAAATCCCAGGCGTAGGACGGGGCGGACATGCTTTCTACTCCCTCTCCCCCCAGGGCAAATCGCAGTTGGCTCTCGTCTCCCTCACCCTTGATGGGGGAGGGCCGGGGTGGGGGTGCACCGACCGCTCGGCGACCGCGGGAATGGGGAGAGCCCCTGCATCACCCCCACCCAAACCCATCCAGGGGGAGGGCTTCCAAATGCGATACCCCTGCCACTCCCCCACTCGGGGAGTGGGTCTTAAAACGATTAGAGCTCGACATCGGCCGGAATGTCCTCGGGCTTGACGCCGTTGATCGCCAGCCCGCCATAAAGCCATTCGCGGATCTGCTGGATGCCGCGGTTGTAATCGACCCAGGCGTTGAGGAAATCGCGCCAATCCTTGTTCGATTCCTTGCGCACGCCCATGCAGGTCGGCAGCTGGATGCGCGGCTGGTGCAGCATCTGGAATTCGCCGAGCGCGGGGTTCTTCTTGACCGCGGTGAGCCCGAGATTGACCGCCAGGATGACGCAATCGGCGCGGCCCGACTGCACCGCGAGGATGCAATCGTCCCGCGCCTTCAATGCGATGAGCGTCGCGTGCGACGCAAACCGGCGTGCCGCGATCTCATGCACCGAGCCGATGTCGAAGGCGATTCTAACCTCGGGCTTGTCGAGATCGGCCCAGTTTGCCGCCTTGAACCCCTTGGCGCCGACCATGCCGAAGCCGTGCAGGTAGAACGGGTGGGTGAAGTCGATGACGAGAGCCCGCTTTGGCGTCGGGTTGAGGGCAAACGCCAGATCGATCTTATTGGATTGCAGGTCGAGCACCGAGTTGCCGTAGGTCGATTCGACAAAGGCGACGTCGCCATCGAAATTGGCGGCGATGTCCTTGGCCATCGCGATGCACATGCCGGACCATTCGCCGGTGGCGAGATCCTTGTTGAAATAGGGCGCTTCGCCGGGGAGCGCCGCGATGCGCAGCACCTTATTGTTTTTGACCCGATCCAGGGTCGACTCAACAGGCTGAGCCTCGGCGCGCGCCGTGCCGGCGGCGAAGGCGACTGCGCTCGCGCTAGCTGCGGCAGTGGCGGCAAAGAGACGGCGTGACAGCATGGAACCCTCCCCGGTTCGCGGCTTTTTGCGCAAAAACCCGCACCAAACCCTACCGTACAAACCCTGATACTCTGAGTCCGAGTTTTGCGCCGCAATCTTCGCGCCACCCACATCACCATCCCGTGGGCCTTCAGCCCACGGACTTGATCCGTGGGGAAGGCCGGGATCCACCCCGCCATGGATACCGGCCTTCGCCGGTAAGACGCCAATAGGAAAGTTGATCTGGAAAAGTCTGATGTTGCCTGGATGCGATCGGCGGGTTAGAGGCTGAGCCCAAGAGGAGGCGCCGATGCAAATCAACAAGCCCCATCGCGAATTCCATGCCGTCGACATGACGACCGGCTGGACGACGCCCCCCGGCTATCCCGCCGGGATCGAGCAAAAGATCCTCGCCGGCACGCTCGATGAAGAGCGTCGGAGCGGCAGCCGCACGCGGCTCCTGCGTTTTGCCCCCGAGGTGTTCACCACCGCGCCCTTTGTTCACGAATACTGGGAAGAGGTCTACCTGATCGAGGGCGATCTGACGGTCGGCAACGATGCCGAAGGCAAGGGGGGCGAGAGCTTTGCCCCCGGCACCTATGCCTGCCGTCCGCCCGGGGCCGTGCACGGTCCGTTCAAGTCGAAAAGCGGCTGCCTGCTCCTCGAAATCCATTATTACGCGCAATGAAGTAACATTATAGAATAAGAAAAGGAAAACACTCGCGCCGGTCGCGGGTTTCGGCAACAAATCCGACAGCCTGACGTTCTCCGTAGTGGAACAGCTACGAAGGCGCGCCAATGTCAGTGCTCGGAGCGGCGAGCGTCGCCGCCCTGCTGATCGCCAACCCGAGCGCGAACGATGCCGCTCGCGTGGCGGCAGATGGCGGTTTCCTGTTGGGCAACGCCCATCGCTGCGGAATTCAGAACGAGCGCATCGTGCGCGCCGGTCAGCTGATCCGCGACCTGATCATCGCTTCGGCCGCGGACGGGCAGGAGCAGGATGAGGCAACCGCGCGGTTCGCGCGCTTCTTCATTGTCAGCGCCTTCGTTGATCCGGCCGGGGACAAGCTCGTCGCCTCCTGTCGGATCGTGTCGAGCGAATTCGAGCGGCTCCTACAGCACCGCGCCGCCGGGGACGACCCCAATACCGCAACCGGAGGCGTCTCCAGCCCCGGCTTCGGTGTGGGCGACGGGGAGTAGGCTCGCTCGTTACCGGTCGCGGCGCCTCAGCCGAGCTGTTTGAGCGCGGTCTCTTCGACATAAGGGCGCAGCAGCTCGTCCGCATTCTTCTGGGCCGCGGCAACGGCAGGGGCCGCCCTGCGTCATCGTCACGACATGGTCGACCTGGGTCAAGGCGTTGAGTAGCGCGATCGGCAGGACGAAGCCGAAGGCGGGGCCGAGCATCGGGAGGGTGATGCTGCCGAAGCGGCGCAGTGCTCCGGCGCCGTCGATCGTCGCGGCATCGAGCAGATCCTGCGGTACGCCCGCGAGGCCCGCGAGAAAGAACAGCATGTAGTACCCCGTGTTCTTCCACACGGTGATCGCAATGACCGACCCTAGAACCGCTGGACGAGGGCCACTCGCTCGTTGGATCATCGCCATCGTAGAACGCGCCGCACCCGCCGGAAAGGATCTTCAGGATGAAAGCCCTCGTCACCGGGTTCGAGCCGTTTGGGGGCGAAAGGGTCAACCCGGCGCAGGAGGCGCTGGAGCGGTTGCCCCCGCGCCTCGGCGCCGTGGCGATCAGGACGCAGCTCTTGCCGGCGGTCTTTGGGGAGGCGCTCGACGCGCTGGAAACCGCGCTCCGGGCGAGTGAACCGGACATCGTCCTCTGCGTCGGCCTGGCGGGCGGGCGCGCCGCGCTCTCCCTCGAACGGGTCGCGATCAACAAGGACGACGCGCGCATCCCGGACAATAAGGGCCGCCGACCCATTGATCTGCCGGTCGTCGCCGGGGGTCCCGCGGCCTATTTCACGACATTGCCGATCAAGGCCGCGGCGGCGGCGTTGCGCGAGGCGGGCTTGCCGGCGATCGTCTCCAACAGCGCCGGCACCTTTGTGTGCAACCATGTATTTTATGGCCTGATGCATCTCGCCGCGACCCGGCGATTGGATCTGCGCGGCGGTTTTCTGCATGTCCCCTATCTGCCGAGCCAGGCGGCGCGGCAGGACGGCGCGCCATCGATGGCGCTTCTTGACATCGTGCGGGGCATCGAGATCATTCTCACCGTCGCCGCTTCGCGGACCGACGACATCGCCGCTGCCGACGGGGCGATCAGCTGATGCGGCGCATGCCTCAGGCGTGCTATCACCGGCTGGAGCGGATTTCGATCAGGTTGATCCGCCGGTGCCGGCCCCTCACCCCAACCCTCTCCCCGCCGCCAGGTCTTGGTGCCATTTGGGAGAGGGAGGGACCCGCGCGAAGCGTGGGAGGGTGAGGGGCAGAACCCGGCGCTCGTGAATTTTCGCCAGGTTCGCTGAAGCGGAGGTGAGGCGATGGTCGCATTCAAGGGCGCGCATGTCGTCGTCACCGGCGGCACCGGCGCGTTGGGGTCCGCCGTGGTCGGGGCGCTGCGCACGGCCGGTGCGGTCTGCCATGTCACCAACATGGTCGCCGCGGAACTGGAACATTACCCGCATAAGAACGACCCGGGGGTGCATGTCACGACCGGGCTCGACCTCATCGACGAAGGGGCGGTGCGGCGGTTTTATACCGGACTGCCGCCGCTCTGGGCCTCGATTCACCTGGCCGGCGGGTTCGCGATGTCGCCGGTTGGCGAAACTTCGGCGGTCGCTTTCGCCGATCAGTTCCAGATGAACGCGCTATCGGCGTTTCTGTGCTCGGCGGCCGCGATCCGCGCGATCCGTACCCGCACCGAGCCCGGTCCCGGCGGCGCCAAGGGCGGCCGCATCGTCAATGTGGCGGCCCGCCCGGCGCTCGAGCCCCGGCTCGGCTCGGGAATGGTCGCCTATACCACCGCGAAAGCGGCGGTCGCCGCGCTCACCGAGGCGATCGCCCAGGAGACCTCGGGCGAGGAGATCTGGGTCAATGCCGTGGCGCCCTCGGTCCTCGACACCCCGGCCAACCGCGCCGCCATGCCGGAAGCAGATTTCGCCAGCTGGGTCGCGCCGAGCGCGGTCGCCGAGGTCATCGCCTTCCTCGCCTCGCCCGACAACCGGGTGACCCGCGGCGCAATCATCCCGGTCTATGGCGGGGCGTGACGGCGACATTTCCCGATGCGAAGCGGAGGCCGGGTGAGGGTGCTTCCAGGAGCCACGAAAATAGCAAGATCGCCCCCTCGCCCCTGCCCTCTCCCCCGGTGGGCGCATGGTACAAAAACCACCAAAAAGCCGGTCATTCCGGGGCGGCCCGAAGGGCAGAGCCCGGAACCCATAAACACAGGCCACTGGAATATGGGTGCCGGGCTCGCAGCGGAGCCTGTCCTCAGGCCGCGCGGAGCGCGGACCCGGGGGGGCCGCGCCGCGGAATGACGGATCTTTTTGTGCAAAGCCCCCGGTGTGAGAGAGGGGGTTCCGGTAATAAGCCGGTGCGATGGCGAATCCTTTCTCTTTCGGCATCCTCGCGCCGCCGGCGATCTTCATCGTGCTGAGCCTTGTCGGCGCGCTGATTGCGCTGGTGTGGCGGCGCGTCGGCATTGGGCTGGCTCTCGCCTCCAGCCTCGGTCTCTACGTCGCGGCGACCCCGGCCTTGTCGTCGTATCTCTTCCATCGGATCGAGTCCGCGGTCCCGGCGGATGTCGATTTTCGCGCAGCCCAGGCGATCGTCGTGCTCGGCGGCGATGTTCGGCTCGGGGATCGCGGCGATATTCCCGACGCGCTCGGCCCCATCTCGCTCGAACGAGTGGTGTTCGGCGCCGCGGCCTATCGCCGGCTGCATTTGCCGGTGCTGGTCAGTGGCGGGAGGGTCGCCGGCGCCGAGATCAGCGAAGCCGCGTTGATGAAGGCGGCGCTCGAAGAAAATTTCGCCATTCCGGTGGTTTGGAACGAGGATCGGTCGCGCACGACCTGGGAAAACGCGGTCTATACCGCGCAGCTGTTAGAGCGGGAGAAACTGACCACGATTGTCCTCGTCACCCAGGCATGGCACCTGCCGCGCGCGCTCTGGGCGTTCGAGCGGGTCGGCATGAAGGCGTTGCCCTGGCCGGCGTCGCGGACCGCTCTACGGCTCGGCGCGCTCGATGATTTCCTGCCGAGCATCGCCGCGCTGCGCGACACCGCTTATGCGCTGCACGAGATGATCGGCGGGGTTTATTACCGGCTGCGCCATTGATCGGCGAAGCGCGGGGGAGACCCACGCCGTTTGGTGTTATGGTGGAGGGCGAACCTTCCTCTCGCCGCCGGCCGGGGGCGCAATATCGCTAGTTGCATGGATCTTTCGGTCGTCATTCCGGTCAAGAACGAGGCTGGCAACATCGCCCCGCTGGTCGCCGAGATCACCGGCGCGCTCGATGGGCGCGCCCTCTACGAGATCATCTATGTCGACGACGGGAGCGACGATTCGACCGCCGCCGAGATCCGCCTTCTGCAAGCGAGCGTGCCGCAGCTCCGCCTCTTGCGCCATAGAAGCAGCTGCGGGCAGAGCGCGGCGATCCGCAGCGCGGTCAAGGCCGCGCGCGGCCGCTGGATCGCAACCTTGGACGGCGACGGCCAAAACAACCCCTCTGATATTCCCGCCCTGTGGCGGATCGCCCAGGGGAGCCCGGCGACGCCGCAATTGCTGATCGCCGGGTACCGCGCGCGCCGCCGGGACAGCTGGTCGAAGCGGCAGGCCTCGCGCATCGCCAATGCGGTGCGTCGACGGCTGCTTAAGGACGACACCCCGGATACCGGCTGCGGGCTGAAGCTCTTCCCGCGCTCGCTCTTCCTTGATCTCCCCTTTTTCGACCACATGCACCGCTTCCTGCCGGCGCTGGTGCTGCGCGAGGGCGGGGTCGTGCGCTCGGTGCCGGTCAACCACCGCCCGCGCCAGCGCGGCATCTCGAAATACGGGGTGTTCGACCGCCTCGGGGTCGGCATCGCCGATCTCGTCGGCGTCCTCTGGCTGCGCCGGCGCCTTGCCCGGCCTCATCTGGTCGAGGACGCGGCGGTGCATGAGGAAAGCCCACAATCCGCCCGGCCGGTCGAGGCCGCCGCACATAAGACCAGCGCCGAAGCGGTGCGGTGATGGTGATGGCGGTCTGGTGATGATTGGCAGGACCCGTGCCGCGCGCCTCGTCGTCATCGCGCTGCTTGCCGCCGGGATCGTCGCGGCGTGGCGCTGGCGCAGCTTCTTCGATCCCCTTGCCTTGACCGGACTGATCGGCGGCAACCCAATGGCGCCGCTGGCCTTTCTCGCTCTGCACGTGGTGGCAAGCCTCTTCTTCGTGCCGCGGACGTTGCTGGCGCTCGGCGCCGGGCTCGTCTTCGGCATGTGGTGGGGCATCCTGTGGGCGGCGCTCGGCAGCCTCGCCGGGGCGGTTGCCGGGTTTCTGACGGCACGCTACCTGGGTTCCGGGTTGATCGATCGCGCCAATTTGGCAAAATCGACAGGGCCGTCGCGCCTGGCGGCGCTCATGAAACGTGCCGAGCACGGCGGCTGGCGCATGGTCGCCGTGCTGCGGCTGGTGCCGATCATCCCGCACAGCCTGACGAATTACGCGCTCGGGCTCACCGGCGTGCGGCTCGGCGCCTACGCCGTCGGCTCGCTCCTCGGCCAATTGCCGCTGACGATCGCCTACGCCGATCTGGGCGCGGCCGGCGGACAGGTCTTGCTCGGCGCCGCGGATTGGCGCCACCAGGTGCTGTGGCCGAGCCTCATCGGGCTTGCCGCGCTCGTCCTGTCGCTGGTGATCCCGCTCGTGGCGCGGCGCCGTCTGCGGCAAGCCCAGTCAGTTCCGGAGGCAATCCCGGGGGCCTAAGCCCGCCGGTCGCCCAATCGAGCAGCTCTGCGGTGTGCACGATCGGCAGCGGCGTACCCTTCGCCAGCTGGGTGATGCAGCCGATATTGCCGGCGGCGACGAGGTCGGCGCCGGTCAGCGCGATATTGGCGAGCTTGCGCTCGCGCAACGCTGCGGCCAGTTCCGGCTGCAACAAATTGTAGGTCCCGGCCGAGCCGCAGCACAAATGCCCTTCCGGCACCTCGGCCACCCTAAAACCCGCGGCGGCGAGCAAGGCCCGAGGCTCGCGATCGACCCCCTGGCCGTGCTGCAGCGAGCAGGCCGAATGATAGGCGACCCGCAAGGTGGGAAGGGCGGGGCTTGCGGGTCTGAGGCCAAGCGTGGCCATCACCTCGCTGATGTCGCGCGCCAGCGCGGCGATCCCTGCCGCGGTTTCGGTATAGGCCGGGTCGCTGCGGAGGAGAAAACCGTAATCCTTGAGCATCGTGCCGCAGCCCGAGGCATTGACGACGATCGCGTCGAGCCCGCCGGATATGCGCAGGCTCTCCCAGGCGTCGATATTGGCGCGGGCAAAGTTGAGCGCCGGCGCAGTGTCGCCCAGATGGTGAACGAGCGCGCCGCAGCAGCCACTGCCCGGCGCGACGACGACCTCGCAGCCATGCCGGGTTAAGAGGCGGATCGTCGCCTCGTTGATCTCGGGGGCCAACACCTGCTGCGCGCAGCCGGGCAGGAGCGCGACCCGCATCCGCCGCACTCCCTCGGCCGGGAACATCTGCGGCCGGTCCATCGCGGAAGCAGCCGGAACCGTCCGTGGCGCCAGCGCCACGAGCGGGCGCAACCGCGTCGGCATCAGCCCGGCGAAGGGCTTTGCGAGGCGAACGGCATGCAAGGCCGCGCGGAAGAGCGCCGGCCGCGTCAACACATAACCGAGAAGGCGGCGCAGCAGCCGCTCGCTAGCGGGGCGGCGGTAATACTCCTCGATATGACGTCTTCCATGATCGACCAGGTGCATGTAATTGACGCCCGACGGGCAGGTCGTCATGCAGGCGAGGCAGGAGAGACAGCGGTCGATGTGCTTCACTGCCTCGGCGGTGATGGCCTTAGCGCCATTGGGCTTAGCGCCATTGGGGCCGCCCTCTTCGAGCATGTTCTTGATCAGATAGATGCGGCCGCGCGGGCTGTCGAGTTCGTCGCCCAAGAGGACATAGGTCGGGCAGGTCGCGGTGCAGAAGCCGCAATGGACGCAGCTCCGCAGGATTTTTTCGGATTCCGCGGTGTCCGGGTCGGCGAGCTGGGCGAGCGAGAAATCGGTCTGCATTCGCGACTAGAACGGATATCGATTGGGTTGATCCGCCGGCACGGTCTCTAGGGCGACCATCAGCTGCCCTCGACCATGCGGCCAGGGTTGAGGATATGGGCGGGGTCGAAGGCGTCCTTGACCCGGCGCGACAGAAGCGCGAGCGGGGCGGGTTGCGGCTCGAAGGGGGCAACCGCGCGACGCAGGCCGGGTGACGCGCGGACGAGCGTCGCATGCCCGGTGCCGCGCCCGTCCGGCCCGCGGACCCTCTGGCGGATCATTTGTGCGCCGGCATCGCCCTCTTCGGCGACCGCGGCCCAGATCAGCCCGCCGCCCCAATCGAGGAACCACACCGCATCGAGGGTGGGCCCGAGCGCGGCGGCCAGTTCGGCGCCGCGCGCCGGCGCGACCGAGATGCGCCACACCGCGCGATTCCCGAGCCCGGCCAGCGGCGCGACCTCGCCGATCGCGCGCCAGAACGCGATTCCCTCGGATTGGGCCAGGGTCTGCGCCGTGCTGGCCGTGCCATGCTCGCGGATCAGGCTGTCCTGGCGAAAGGCGACGGAGGGCGCCGGCCCCTCGACGCGCAACGCGACCATCCCCGGGCCTCCCGGCAAGTGGAGCGGCATCCGGGTCCCCGGCGGCAGGTAGGCGGCGCCCGAAACTTCATGCGGCGAGCCGAGCGCCGCCGCCATCAGATGCACCGCAGCGACGGGTTCGACCCCGGCGAACAGCACGGTCGCGACCGCTTCGGGGCACGGCAACAGCTTGACCGTGACCTCTTCAAGCGCGGCGAGCGTGCCCCAGGACCCGGCCATCAACTTCGAGAGATCGTAGCCGGTGACGTTTTTGACGACCTTGCCGCCGGCCTTGAAGATTTCGCCGCGGCCGCTGACCGCGCGGAACCCGAGGAAATGGTCGCGCGCGGCACCGGTCTTGACGCGGCGCGGCCCCGATAGGTTAGAGGCGAGGATGCCGCCGAGGGTCGGCCCGGCGCTCTCCTCGTCGGGGACGCCAAGGAGCCCCCGCCAATCGGGCGGCTCGAACGCCAGCATCTGGCCGGCCGCATCGAGCGCGCGGTCAATCTCGGCGAGCGGCGTCGCGGCGCCGGCGGTCAACACCAATTCGCTCGGCGCGTAATCGCGGATCCCCGAGAGACGCGACAGATCGAGCGTATGCGCCGTCTGCAGCGGCCGGCCAAGCCCCCGCTTCGATCCGCCGCCGACAATCTCCACGGGCTCCTCCGCGGCCAGCGCACCGGCCACCGCATCACGCAATTCGGTTAGATCGGTCGGGACGAAGCGGGTCATGCCCTAGCGTGTCATTGCGAGCGCAGCGAAGCAATCTCGTGCCGCCGACCGGTACCACCTAGACTGCCGATCCCCGCCAAGCTGCGATGAGGTGCTATAATGCCCGCAATCCGTGGAAGCTGCCTGTGCGGCGGCGTCAAGTTCGAGATCACCGGTCCTCTGACACACCTGCTGAACTGCCATTGCTCGAGATGCCGTAAGCAGCACGGCGCCGCGTTCCGCAGCCGGGCCCGCGTGCGGGTGGAAGATTTCCGATGGCTGCAAGGTGAAGAGCTCGTCAGGTACTACGAGTCTTCGCCCGGTTTCCACCGCGGCTTTTGCAGCCGGTGCGGATCGCCTATCGTCAACAGGCCGGCATCGAACTATGCCTTGGCCGCGATCCGCGGTACCGACCTCGGGGTTCCTCTGGGCATCCTCGATGGCGATCTCGGAGTGCGGCCCGAGCGGCACATCTTTGTCGGGAGCAAAGCGCCGTGGTTCGAGATCACCGACGATCTGCCGCAATTCGCCGAGTTACCGCCGTCGGCCTAGAACCGCGGCAAATCGGGGTGCGGCAACCTGCCGGCGTGGACGTGCAGCCGGCCCAATTCGGCGCAGCGGTGGAGCTGGGGAAACACCTTGCCGGGGTTGAGGAGGCCGTCCGGGTCGAAGGCGCATTTGAGGCGCTCCTGGTGGGCGAGGTCGGTTTCGTCGAACATCACGCCCATCAGGTCGCGCTTCTCGACCCCGACCCCGTGCTCGCCGGTGAGGACGCCGCCGACCGCGACGCAGAGCCGCAGGATATCGGCGCCGAACGCCTCGGCCCGTTCGATCTCGCCCGGCTGGTTGGCATCGTAGAGAATGAGCGGGTGCAGATTACCGTCGCCGGCGTGGAACACATTGGCGACGCGCAGCCGGTATTGCGTCGAGAGTTCGCTGATGCGCGCCAGCACCTCGGCCAAGCGGGCACGCGGGATCGTGCCGTCCATGCAGTAATAGTCGGGCGAAATGCGTCCGACCGCCGGAAACGCCGCCTTGCGGCCGGACCAGAAGGCGACCCGCTCGGATTCGTCGCGGCTCACCCTCACTGAACGCGCGCGGTTGGCGCGGGCGATCGCCTCGACCGTCTCGATCAGGTGATCGACCTCGCTCTGCGGCCCGTCCAGCTCGACGATCAGAAGCGCTCCGACATCGAGCGGATAGCCGACATGGACGAAGGCTTCGGCGGCATGGATCGCCGGGCGGTCCATCATCTCCATGCCGCCCGGGATGATGCCGGCGCCGATAATCGCGGCGACGCAATTACCGGCGTCCTGCGTTTCGGCGAACCCGATCAGCAAGGCCCGCGCGGTCGGCGGCTTCCTCAAGATGCGCACGGTGACCTCGGTGACGATTCCTAATAAGCCCTCGGAGCCGGTCATCACCCCCATCAGATCATAGCCCTCGGAATCGCAATGTTTGCCGCCGAGGCGAATTATTTCGCCGTCGATCAGCACGATTTCGAGGCCGAGCAGGTTGTTGGTGGTGAGTCCGTATTTGAGGCAGTGCACGCCGCCCGAATTTTCCGCGACGTTGCCGCCGATCGTGCAGGCGATCTGGCTCGACGGGTCGGGCGCGTAATAAAACCCGGCGCCCTCGACCGCCCCGGTGATCGCGAGGTTGGTCACCCCGGGCTGGGCGACCACGCAGCGATTGTCGTAATCGATGTCGAGGATGCGGTTGAATTTCGCCATGCCGAGGAGGACCCCATCGGCCAAGGGCAGGGCGCCCCCCGACAACGAGGTGCCGGCGCCGCGCGGCACCACCTTCACCCCCTCGGCCTGGCAATAGCGCAAGACCGCCGCGACCTGGCCGACCGTCGAGGGCAGCACGACGACGAGCGGTGGCTGGCGATAGGCGGTCAGCCCGTCCGATTCATAGGCGCGGCGCAGCGGTTCGGAGACGATGACGCCGTCGCCGGGAACGATGGCGCGCAGCGCCGCCGCGATCTCCTCGCGGCGCGAGATGACCGCGGCGTCGGGAAGCGGCATTTCCATGGCCGCGGTTCCGCGACCGAGCGGCTCAGCCCTGGCGGGCCTTGAAGCGGGGATTGACCTTGTTGATCACGAAGACCCGCCCCTTGCGTCGCACAACGCGGCAGTTCTTGTCGCGCTTTTTCAATGACTTCAACGAATTGGCGATCTTCATGACCTGGTCCCTCGCGAGCGCCGGAACATAGGGATTGGGGGCCCGCGAGTCAATGCAAGCGGGGCAGTTGACGGGTTGGGTTATTTCGTCGTGGCCAAGTGACCTCCGGGTTTCGCGCGGACGTGCTACGGGTTCTCGCGCCATTGATTTTGTACCGACCCTGTGGCGGCTTGAGGTCGCCAACGGCCTGACCACTGCGGTAGCCTGCCCGGCGTCGCGCAAGACGGTATCCATCAGCCGCGGCCGCTCGGCACCCTGGAGCTGCAGTTTTCCGCCCCTCGGGGTCGTTAACCACGACTCTGGTTGCTGCCAATACACCCATGTGTAGTATGTGCCAATAATGTCGCAAGGATAGATATGGCGCCAAGAAGGGGGATCAGGATGCTCTTCTTAAGGTTAAGACTGGCGCTGGTAGCCGCGCTGACCCTTGCCTCGGCGAGCGCCTCGGCCACGACGATCATTTCGACGAGCGCCGATTTCAGCAGCTGGACGCTCGCCGACCGGAACGGCAGTGCGGCCAGCCAAGCGCTTGCGTTCTACTGGGGCGATCAGGCAAAAGATTTCTGGAATGTTCAGCCGTCTGCTGTGACAGGTGGTGTTCGGATCGAGCAATTCACCGGCAGCAACATCGACGACATGATCATCGGCCTCGACCTGAACCCGATAGCGTACGATCCCCAGACCCAAGGCTCAATCTTCGCGCTCGATTTCACGCTCAGCTATCAATGTAACAATTCGATAAACGGGCAAGGCGGGTCTTGCGCCGGTGACGGGCAAGGAATCGGTCTCGCGCTCGAGCAAGATGGCAAATTTTATATCGTTGGCAGCCCTCCCGAGGCCGACACATGCCCAGGCGCGGACGGCTGCCCGGGAGCCCCTCCACTTTCTTTCTCGGCCAATGGGTTGACGCTAGCCGATTTCAACCAGCTGACGACTCCGTCCAACAACCAGGGCAGCTCGCCGATCACTCTCGACACCAGCAGTCACCCGAACGATACCGATTCGATCGATTTCGGCTTCTACACGGCCAACAACGATACGACGCACGACGAGGGGGTCATTTACACCGCTTACCAGCTCACTATCGATCCTTCCCCGGTCCCCGAACCGTCGAGTTTTGCGGTCCTCGGCGCCGGGCTTATTGCCCTTGGCCTGGCACACCGGCGACGGATGAACCGTCGGACCACACCTGCTTGACGGCCACGGCCCACAGCAACGCTGCTTTGCCGATTATTTTGCCGCCGCCGCCCGCTCGGCGCGGCGCAGTTCGGGCATGTCGTTGCGGCCGGCGAGGAAAGATTTGATGTTGCGGGTTGCCTGGCGCAGGCGCTGCCGGTTCTCGACGAGCGCGATGCGCACGAAGCCCTCGCCGTGCTCGCCGAAACCGACCCCCGGCGCGACCGCGACATTGGCGCGTTCCAAGAGGAGCTTCGAGAAGGCGAGCGTGCCGAGGCTGCGGAACTCCGCCGGGATCGGCGCCCAGGCGAACATCGAGGCGGCGGGCGGCGGCACCTCCCAGCCGGCCTGCCGGAGCCCGTCGACCAGTACGTCGCGGCGCGCGCGGTAACGCTCGCGGATCTCGGCGACGCAGTCCTGCGGGCCATTGAGCGCGGCGGTTGCGGCTACCTGGATCGGGGTGAAGGCGCCGTAGTCGAGATAGGATTTGACCCGGCTCAAGGCCGCGATCAGCCGCTCGTTGCCGACCGCGAAGCCGATCCGCCACCCGGCCATCGAATAGGTCTTGCTGAGCGAGGTAAACTCGACCGCGACGTCGCGCGCCCCCGGGACTTCGAGGATCGAGGGCGGCGGGTTGCCGTCGAAATAAACTTCGGCATAGGCGAGGTCGGACAAGACGATGATGTTGTGGTGACGGCAGAAATCGACGATCTCGGCGTAGAAGTCGAGGCTGACGGTCTGCGCCGTCGGGTTGGCCGGAAAGTTGAGGACGATCGCGAGTGGGGCCGGAGTGCTCTCCTGCACCGCCTTCTTGAGCTCGCCGAGGAAATCAATTTCCGGGCCGATCGGGACATGGCGCACCGCGGCGCCCGCCATGATGAAACCGAAGGCATGGATCGGATAGCACGGGTTCGGCACGAGAACCGTGTCGCCCGGGGCGGTGATCGCCTGCGCCAGATTGGCGAGGCCCTCCTTCGAGCCGAGCGTGACGATAATCTCGCGTTCGGGGTCGAGATCGACGTGGAAGCGGCGCGCGTAATAGCCGGCACAGGCGCGTCTGAGGCCGGCGATGCCGCGCGAAGTCGAATAGCCGTGGGTCTTGGGGTTCTGCACCGCCTCTATGAGCTTGGCGACGATATGCGGCGGGGTCGGCCCATCGGGGTTGCCCATGCCGAGGTCGATGACGTCGCGACCCTCGCCGCGCGCTCGCGCCTTCAACGCGTTGACTTCGGCGAAGACGTAAGGCGGCAGGCGCTTGATGCGGTAGAACTCGTCGGGCATGGCGGTGAGCACGGGGTCTGAGGAAAATCGTAACGAGCCCACTTTAGTGGAGCCATTCCGCGGGACCGAGCAATTTCTTGGCCTTTGGCGCAAAGCCCTCCGGCCCGGTGGGCGCTATCCCGGCTCGATGAGCCGGTTGTTGAAGGCGCCGAAGGCGAAACAGGTCAATGAATTCGGTTTCACTCCGACCGGGATGAAGATCGCCCGGTACTGCTCGATCCGGCCATCGGCCCGTTCGAGCTCGCACTCGATCCGCACCGGGGCCATCTCCTGTTGCGCCTCGGTGCAGCCGCGCAGAAACATCTCGACATGGCGCCGGGGCAACTGGCGTATCATCGGCAAATCTGTTCGGGGCTGGGCCGACAAACCCAGCAACTGCGCGAATTTGGGGCCGTAGAGCAAGAGCGCGGAGCGCTCGACCACCGGGTCGACCGATATAAGGAACCGGTTCGACCAATCGCGGCTATCGGCCGCGGCGAGATCGAGCCCGGCGATGGTAACGACGCCGCCGAGTTCCTCCAGCTTCTTTTCCCAATAGACCACCAGGCGTTCGGCTTCACGGCGGCCGCGGCCGGTGTGCTCCCCGGTGGGCGCGCTGCGCTCCCACCCCTCGAGCCATGAGATGTCGGAGGGGTCGGATCTGGCCATTGCTACCTCCGCGCTATCCACCACCAACGATCGCGCGTAACAATCATATGGGAAGGGCGAGGCCGGGTTCAAATCACGCCCGGGCGCCGAGCGCGGCAAGCCGGCGCTGGGCGTCCATGACGCTCGCTTGCGGGGTCGCTGACGGCGTCAGGCGGAAGTCGAATTCGGCGGTGTAGTAGGGTCCTGCAATGCCGAGCCGGCTCGCTTCCGGCCCGGGCGTCTCGTGCCGGACGAAATCGCAGATCAATGAATCCTTGACCGCGAACACCGCATCGCTCGCAAGGTACGGATCGATGCGGTCGAAGATATGGGTCGTCACCGGCTCGTAGCCTTCGGCCGAAACGACGAAATGGATATGCGCCGGCCGCCAGGGATGACGCCCGGTGGCTTTCAGCATGGCGCCGACCGGCCCGTCCGACGGGATCGGATAGTTGACCGGCTGGGCCGTGCGGATCAGGTAGCGGCCATCCGCGTCGCTCTTGAACCTGCCGCGCATGTGCAGCGCATCCGGGTTCGAATCCTGCGAATCGTAAAGCCCGTTGGTCTGCGCCTGCCAAACGTCGAGCACCGCGCCGGCGATCGGCCGGCCGTCGAGATCGAGCACCCGGCCGCTAACGAGGGTCGGGACGCCCTTCTGGTCCTTATGGGCGATATTGCCGCCCGCCGGCATCTCCGGTGCTCCGAGGCGGTGGAACGGGCCGAAGACGGTAGATTCGGTGGCGCCCTCGGGTTTGCGGTGATCCAATAGATCGACCACCATCGAGACGCCGAGCGTATCTGAAAAGAGGATGAACTCCTGACGCTTGTCGCTGCACATCTTGCCCGCTTCGGTGAGGATCTCGATCGCCTGAAACCATTCCGCCTCGGTCAGCTCGACCTCCTTGACGAAGGCGTGGAGATGGCTGATGAGGCTCAGCATGATCTGCCGCAGCCTCGGGTCCGGCGTCGTGGAAAACCGCGCCAAGACCTCGGCGGTGATGTCGTCCTCATTCTTGTTGCGCGGCAGTTCGGCTTGTGCTTTTGGGCGTGCGTCGGGCATCGTCAATCCTTCTGTGCCGGGGTGACGGTGCAATTATAGCCGATAGCGGCGGTATCGCCATCGGCCAGTCCCCGACCGGCGCGCCTCTGGTCGTCATGCAGCGCTGGCGAGTGGTAGGCCCGGCAGGACTCGAACCTGCGACAACGCCGTTATGAGCGGCGCGTTCTAACCAGCTGAACTACGGGCCCGCCAACGAGAATGATACCGGCGATCGGGTATGCTGTCGCCCCTCACCCTCCCACGCCTGACGGCGCGGGTCCCTCCCTTTCCCCGCGTGCGGGGAGAGGGTTGGGGTGAGGGGCGCCTTCCTTACGTATCCAAAAAGCTGCGCAGCTTTCTTGAGCGGCTCGGGTGTTTGAGCTTCCTGAGCGCCTTCGCCTCGATCTGGCGGATGCGCTCGCGGGTCACCGAGAATTGCTGACCGACCTCTTCCAGGGTGTGGTCGGTGTTCATGCCGATGCCGAAGCGCATCCTGAGGACGCGCTCTTCGCGGGCGGTCAGGGAGGCGAGGACGCGCGTCGTCGTCTCGCGCAGATTGGCCTGGATTGCCGCGTCGAGCGGCAACACCGCGTTCTTGTCCTCGATGAAGTCGCCGAGGTGGCTGTCCTCCTCGTCGCCGATCGGGGTTTCGAGGCTGATCGGCTCCTTTGCGATCTTCAAGACCTTGCGCACCTTTTCGAGCGGCATCGCCAGCTTGTCGGCGAGCTCCTCGGGGGTCGGCTCGCGGCCGATCTCGTGCAGCATCTGGCGCGAGGTGCGCACCAGCTTGTTGATCGTCTCGATCATGTGCACCGGGATGCGGATCGTGCGCGCCTGATCGGCGATCGAGCGGGTGATCGCCTGGCGGATCCACCAGGTGGCATAGGTCGAGAATTTGTAGCCGCGGCGGTACTCGAATTTGTCGACCGCCTTCATCAGGCCGATATTGCCTTCCTGTATGAGGTCAAGGAATTGCAGGCCGCGGTTGGTGTATTTCTTGGCGATCGAGATGACGAGCCGCAGATTTGCTTCGACCATCTCCTTCTTGGCGCGGCTCGCCTCGCGCTCGCCGCGTTGCACGGTCTGCACGACGCGGCGGAATTCGGCGATCGGCAATTTGGCTTCGGCGGCGATGTGCGCGATCGCGGCGCGGTGCCGGGCGACATCCTCGCAGTGGCGCTCGACGAGGCGCGCCCAGCCGCGGCCGGGCAGCGCGCCCGCGCGCTCCAGCCAGTCCGCCGCAAGCTCGTCGCCGAGATAATTCGGGAGAAACTCGCTGCGCCGGATCCCGCTACCCTCGGCAAGCCGCAACAGCCTTCCCTCTTCGGTGACGAGGCGGCGGTTGAGGTCATAGAGCTGTTCGACGAGGTGCTCGATCCGGGTGTTGTTGAAGCGCACCCGCTTCAAGAGCTCGATGATTTCCACTTTGAGCTTGTCGTAGCGGCGCTCGGTAACCCGGGGCAGCGCCACTCCCTTGATCTGTGCGGTGACCCGCTGATCCTGGACCTTGTGGATTTTTTTGTGGGC